>Ga0272442_10010690_pt1 | contig 11282 bp, 10 predicted proteins | sample SSMForm2O_FD_200262 | JGI IMG/M metagenome (GOLD analysis project Ga0272442, IMG submission 200262) | Marine sediment archaeal communities from Little Sippewissett salt marsh, Falmouth, MA, United States - SSM-Form-2O | ecosystem: Environmental > Aquatic > Marine > Wetlands > Sediment ...
CATTCGCGAAGGAGTCATCAAGAGGAAGATAAGCTATGGGACAAGATCTGAGCTGGGCAAGAGAGCATGGGAGAACATGTTCTCTATAATGGATACATGCCGTAAGCAGGATGTTAACTTCTTCCACCATCTTAATGGAATGTTTTCATCTCGGAATGATATCCCAAAGTTGGCGAACTTAATTTATAATGCAGTATGACATAATATTTTATTGAGCTTGTTCGAGCTGTCCTTAATTCAGACCATACCAGGAATCAGCAAGACCACAGCATCTGCAATCATCGCTGAGATCGGTGTGGACATGTCTCAGTTTCCCACTGACGCACACTTGGAATCTTGGGCAGGAATGTATCCGGGAAACAACGAAAGTGCAGGAGTCAAAAAGAGCGGAAAAATTCGTAAGGGTAACAGTTATCTCAAGGCAACTCTAACCGAAGTAGCTTGGGCGGCTTCAAGAACTAAAGGATCTGCATACAGTGCTATTTATAATAACATCGCAAAGAGAAGAGGCAAAAAGAGGGCTCTGATTGCTTTAGGCCATCGAATCCTGATAGATATCTACAGACTCTTAATGACTGGTGAGCCCTTCATCGATGAAGGGGCAGTAGCAGTTCATCAGAGGAACTTAAAAGCAAGGCAGCAATCTGCGATACGACTCCTGGAGCAATCAGGTTACACGGTAGCCAAGGCTCCTGCTTAGATTCTGAAACCAAAGGCTCCTGCTTAGATTCTGAAACCATTTTCGTACCAAATAAACTTGAGTTGATTGGAGAGGTATATAAAGTCAAAATATTCGGGACTGCACACATGCGTATCATTTTAGCAATATTTATATGTGATGTCGGAGAAAGATACTTCTTACATAAAGGGGAGTAACAAGAATTGATGTGGGGTGACTCATGATGAGATATCTTCCTTTCTGCAGGGCAGCTCTATTGATGCTGGTTCTAACCCTAGTCGCCACGTCGGCCTCCTGGGCCAGCGACGAATTGCTATACGGATCAAAGGTGAATTGGAACGACGTAGACTTGGGGTTGGCCCTAAGTCCACTTTACTATACTGAGTTCGCCTTCTGGGATAAAAATGACGACCGCATCCTCGGCGCAAATGAAGTCGTCTACTTACACATAAATACTGGTGTCAATAAGGTCAGCCTAAACGACGTCCGCCTGACGGATTACGACATATATCCCGCTGGATCCCAGGTGGGAGATGACCCAGACTTAGGAAAGACGCTGAGAATGTTTGGGACCACCCCCACCCCCAGGGCCGAGCTGCGTTTCTACGACGTTCTGGGAGATTGGGCGTACAACCTGGAGGATCCGATTTACCTCAAGATTGAACCAGGAAATATAAAGTCCAGCGACATCCGGATCACCAATTACGTGGGCTTTCCGCCGGGATGTAGAGTTAGTGGCATCGATCCAGAGATTGGTAGTGATACTGAGACCCTCCCCGGTAGGCTCTGCTTCCTCAACAAAAACGGAAACATCAACAACGCAGGATACGCCATGTACGATGAGGGGGACGTGATCTACATAGACTTCCAGGAACCCTCCTACGTGGTGACCATAAACGACGTTAGATTGTCGAGAAGTGAAACGTAGTTTTTAAGATTACGGTGGATTACTATTCGTTCTATGAGAGTGTTGGGACGGAGGGGGTAAAATTGAGTAGAGTTACAAACAGATGCATAATTACGATACTGTTGCTTACATTGAGCCTGAACGGCTCTATGGCACAGTTCGGATCTAAAGTTGAATCGGGGGATGTGGATGTAGGTAGACATCTGGCGAGTTTCTTACCAGAGGGACCATCTCTCGGCTACCATGACTTCATAGGAGACGGATACACGGAAGATGACATCGTTTATCTGTACATGGACAACCTAACCAAGGTTGTGCAAGTCGGCGATGTTCGGTTGACGCCCTTTAACGCATATCCAGCGGGGTCCAAGGTGAAGAACGATGATATCGATCACGACTATCCACTTAATCAAATGAGTGGACCTGACTGCGGTATCTACTTCCTGGACCTATACAGTCCCTCTGATTATGATCTACAGGATCCGGTTTATATACTAGCAAAAGCCAATTCCAGTTCAATCGAAGGCACAAAAACCACCATCGATGACATCAGATTGACTGAGTTTAGAGGGCTAGCACCAGGGACCAGAGTCCTCAATTCCCACTACGATCTTGGAATGGGAGCAACTAAAATGATAGCACCCTTCTTCACTCTTAAACCTGGAGCTGGGAACATGGCTACCATTCGGTTCTTCAATCGAGACGGCAATGTGGACACACTTGGAAAGCCGATTTACGACCCTGTGGATGACGTCTACCTGGACATATCTCTGCCAGATTGGCTCCCCAACGGATTTGTGGTTCCAAACGATCTTCGTCTATCTGGGTGAAGGATGCTTGTTGAACGAATAAGCAGGGGCAGTGGAATATGCCAAATCTGCCAAACCGGCTCATGCGTGACTGTGAGTACAGTCTGCCTTAAGAATGGCTAATTTTGAACCGACCAGGCGTAGCAGTCCTGCGGGGCTTAAAGAGCCTGGGCTTCGGTTCATCAATTTTTCGATCGATTCAAATACCCCTAGCCCCAACCAACTTAGAGATGCGACTTTTGGGCGCTGACGAGGCGGGAAAGGGGCCCGTGATCGGCTCGATGTTCGTGGCCGGCGTGGTCGTCGACGAGGATCAGCTCTTCGATCTAGCGGCCCTGGGGGTGAAGGACTCAAAGCTCCTTGCGCCATCAAGGAGGGAGTATCTCGCCGCCAAGATCGAAAAGATCGCCCTAGATCGATATGTTCTGGAGGTGAAGCCTGAGGCGATCGACGAGCTCCGCCATCTGATGACCATGAACGAGATCATGGTCAGAAGCTTCTCGAAAGTGGTGGGGAAGCTCTCGGCGGACAGAGCGATCCTAGATGCCGCCGACGTCAACCCAGGCCGGTTCGCCCGGAGGGTGAAAGAGGTGAGCGGGACGGAGATGGAGGTCATCGCCGAGCACCGGGCCGATAAAAATCACTTGGTGGTGGCTGCGGCCTCGATCCTCGCCAAGGTGAATAGGGACAGGTCGGTGAGGGTGCTTGAGAGGGATCTCGGCCTCAAGATCGGGAGCGGCTACCCATCAGACCCGGCCACAGTGCGGTTCCTTGAAAATTGGGTGAAAGAGCACGGCGACCTTCCGCCCTTCGCAAGACAGAGCTGGAAGACCGCTGAACGAATAAAAGCTAGATTTATATAGACTTCCCGTGGTTGTAAGAACGAGGGATAAAATTTGGATATCGAGGACACACTGCTCATGATTCCAGGGCCGGTCAAGGTGCCCCAGAGGGTGCTCAGGGCCATGTCAAAGCCCATGATAAGCCACCGGAGCGCCGACTTTGAGACGATCTACGAGGATTGCAGGTCGCGCCTCAAAGAGCTCTTCGATACGAAGAACGATGCCGTGGTCCTGAGCGGCAGCGGAACTGCCGGCATGGAGGCGGCCGTGGGCGGCATTATCGGAAAAGAGGACAAGATTGTCACCGTCACCAACGGCAAGTTCGGCGAGAGGTTCACGGAGCTCGGCGACCGGTACGGCACCGCCGTTCCTCTGGACTTCACCTGGGGAACACCTTTCGACCTGGACCGGATAGAAGCCGCCCTCGAAGAGGGGGCAAAAGCCATCGCCATGGTCCACAACGAAACCTCCGTCGGGATGGTCAACCCCGCCAAAGAAGTCGGAAAGCTCGCCCGAAAATACGATGCCATATTCATCGTGGACGGCATATCCTCGGTCGGAGGAAACAAGTTCCTCACCGACGAGTGGGGTATAGACATCGCCATCACTGGATCTCAGAAGTGTCTTGCAGTCCCTCCGGGCCTCGCCATGGTGACCGTGAGCAAGAGGGCCGAAGAGTTGCTGGAGAAAGGCAAGGGCGGCTACTACACCGACCTTGAGGCCCACCTCGATAAGGCGAAGAAGAACCAGACGCCTTACACCCCGGCCGTCTCCCTCTTCTATGCCCTCCAGGAGGCACTCTCCATGGCCGCAGAAGAGGGCTTTTCAGAGAGACGGGCTCGGATGGCAAAGCTCGCCAAAGGAGTGAGAGAGGCGGCATCTGCCCTTGAGATCGAGCTTTTCCCTCAGGTGAACGAACACTCCACCTACTCCAACACCGTCACCGCCATGAAGATGCCGTCCGGCATCAACGACGGTCAGCTTCGCGGAGGGATGAGAAAACGCGGCGTCGTCGTCTCCGGCGGCCAGTCGGGACTGAAAGGAAAGATATTCAGGATCGGAACCATGGGCGCCTGCACCGAAGCTGACGTTCTCAGAACCATCCAGACCCTGGAGCTGGTCTTGAAGAAGGAGGGCGTGATACCCTCTCTCGGAGCCGGAGTCGAGGCGGCTAGCAAGGCGATCGACGCGTGAGGACCGCGTCAACATTTTTCTTTTGGCCGCAACTGCCCATCAGTTCATCCGTTAACATTTAATAGAGACATATCTTATAGCCTCAGGGTAATTTAAGGGATATCCCCTAAATCAAGTGGGTCGTGAAAGCTTGAGATCTCCAAAATGTGCGCTACTAGTTTTTGTCGTGGTCACACTAATTCTGGCTCCAGCAGCTTTGGGCCAGACAGAAGCTTCAGTGGGCTTCCAGCAGGTAGCAACCTCAAAGACGCCCTTCAACGTCAACCAGCCTATCGTCTACAAAGTTCACCTAATTAATGGGATGACCTGCCCCATGCGCTACGTGGTGGAGATGGAAGTCGGGCCTGACTACACCGATTATTCAGCCTCAAAAAAGTACACAGCTGACGTCAGCCTCACAGCCCACTCATTCCGAGACGTCGATTTCGACGTCAACTTCAGGTCCCCGGAGATGAGCCGCGGTGCCTTCGGATTATGGGCCTCTGACGATAATGATACCAGCACCTGGGATAGGAGCTGGTACAGGGTGCTTATCACACCCTTAGTAGGAGACCCGGTGACCGTGGAGGGATACGATGGTGAGCCATCCCTACTCAAGATGATCACCATCTACAAGAACGCTGAGGTCTCACCGAAGATGGGCACAAACGATACCCTTTACAGCTATCGGATCGACGTCTTCTCCAGCGCTGAGGACGTGGTGGCTCTCCAGGCGGCTCCAGAGGCGATCGGGCCCTGGAAGGACTTGGGAAGCCAAAACTACACCAAGGTCGGAGCGTGGCAGACTTTGAGGTGGGAGGAGGTCTCCCTCGACTTCGACTTCATCGGTGCCCACTACAGGTTCGTGGGACGAAAGCAGACTGAGACCTTCGAAGGGCCCTTCTGGCCGGTGGATTACGAATACAAAAACCCAAGCGTAGGTCCTGCAGACGGATTTTCGGGAACACCCTTCACCTACGTCCTCGACTTCAAGGGCTCAAAGAACCTGGATGTGGGATTGAACATCTGGGACATAGATCAAAACCAGTTCAAGCTCGCCGAGAAGAAGAGGTACAGCAACGCCACCCGCTGGCAGAGGATGGAATGGACCGACGTCATGCCGAGCGAGACGATCGGCTCGGAGGGTACCAGCTCATACTACTTCAGCTTCTACTACCCCGGATCCGAGAGCCCCCTGGGCACCAGTCGCGAGGACGAGGGGAAGGTGTACCTGGGACCCGATATCGTCCTGATAAAGTACGATAACGCCTCCGTCTCTCCGGATAGAGGGAGCACCGTTGCTCGGTATACGTACTCTGTGGACGTCAACACAGCCCTTCCCGTCTGCGACATAGAGCTCCAGACCAGCGAGCCGGGCTCTTCCATCTGGAGGTCTCAAGGGATCGCCACCTACAACGGCGACCCCCGGATCAGCTGGAGGGATGTATCCTTCGGTGATGACGTCGCCGGCAACGTCAGCTACAGGTTCATACGCGTGGCTTCTCCCCCCACAATTTACCAGGGGCCAAACCTGGTCAAGGAGTCGATCCTCGGAAGAGTATCACCCAGCAACGGGGCTCTTGGTTCCTGGGATGCGAGCTTCCATCCATCGGGGGAGAGGCTGGTTCGAACGCCTTACGTCTATTCGATGGAGATGGACTCAGTCGAGAGCACCGAACCCATGGTGGTGAAGCTGGAAGTTTACGATCCGACCCGCAAGACCTGGATCGAGGCCGGTAAACCCCAGAGCTACAACTTCACAGAGGGGACTCTCAACTTCACGATAGACCAGCTGCCCTTCACCGAGCCCTTCCTGGGCGAATCGAAGTTCAGATTCCTCTCAGGAAGCAGGTTCCTGGACGGAGAAGACGGGTTCAGAGGTCCAAATGTGGTGGCCAACTTCAGAAACGAGACCTGGAACGTGACTTACGACAAAGCGCGCGGCGATTACGTCTACACTTACGGCGTGGAGGTCCGTTCGTCCCTGAGCAGCCTCTCCGTTGACCTGGTCTACACCATGGACCGGAACTTCTGGACTCTCTCAAACGACCCCCAGGTATATGCCTCAGACTCCGCCGAATGGAAGAGGCTTGAGTGGGAGGGATACCCGTATCACGTCTCAGTAAAATTCGTGCCAATCAGGAGTTAATATGAAGAGATTCGCAGCATGCCTCATCATATTTTTTTTGTTGCTCCCCCTAGCGGTCGCGGTGGATCCGTCGCCACCCAAATCGACGCCCTCATCGAGCGGAGGGGACAAAGGCGGTGAATCCAGCAGCTCTAGTGGGGGCAGGAAGATCGTAAAGCTGGATCTGGAAGACCTGATAGGGAACTTGGAGAAGTGGAAGCAGGACGACCCTGACAAGTACGAGTACCTCAAGAAACTGCTCCATATACCCTTCGTCCCGCCCAAGGACTACGCCTCTCCAACAGTCCTGATATGGTACCCTTCAGAAAAGATCGATATCACCAGAAACGACAAGTTGGACATCTACGCCTATGTGAAGAACGATAACCCCATTGAGGTCCGGTCCGACGTCTACCTGTGGCTGGAGGCGAAGGGTCCTGGCGAGGAGAACTTCACAAGAGTGGGGTCTCAGAGGGTGATCCTGGCCAACGAGTACTCTGAAAAGAACAACGCCACCAACAGGGACTGGTCTGGCATAACACCCTTCGTCGATTCAAAGGCTGTGGGGAATACGACCTTTCGCATATGGTTCAACGATATGCACAGCACCTACTACACCGACACCATGTACGGCAAGCCCTACCAGCAAGACGATTACTACAGCGTTCTCGAGCTGGACCTGATCAACAGCCCTCCTGAAGTTGACGAGGACAGCATCAGAGTCGACCCGGAAAGGTCCAGGTACAACGACCCGATCAGATATCAAGCCCGGTTCGTCGATAATGATGCGGATATTATCAACGTCACCCTGCACGTCCTGGACGACCAAGGCAGGGAGTTCAAGAACGAGACCCAATACGTGAAGTCCGGAACGAACGTCACCTTCGTCGCCAGCCAGTATGGCTTCTTCGGTGAGGGAGATGCCGGAAAGAACTTCTCCTATCGCTACACCTACGGCGACGGCCTCAACGGCAACAGCACGAAGATATTTTCAGGTCCTCACCTTTTGCCGAGCCCCAAGATATTCGTCTCGGACCCTGGTGCAGAGCCTGCAGACGAAAACCGATACTGGTGGCAGAACTACAGGTTCAGCCTAAAAGTGAAGAACCCGGAGATAGATAACCTCAGAATAGACCTTTACACCAGCACGCGGTCTCATCCCAACAGGTACCAGGATACCAGGATCATCAACAACTCCGAGGAGGCGCAGGACGTCCTCTTCGACGTCTTACCCTTCGACGTCTCCGATGCCAACCAGAGCTTCACCTACAGCTTCAGGTACTCGGCAACTGACCAAAACTCCAGGGAGGAGACCGGCAGCATCTCAGGAGATAAGATCAACCCGAGGATCGTCAAGTATCCGATATACTCGCGGGTGACGATCTTGAACATCCTCGCCGTTCTCTTGGCGGCGCTTGCGGGTGGGATCGTGATAGAAAGGAGGCTTTACCGATGAGCGGCCTGAACGAGACGGTCGCCGGCGTCCAGGCTGCGGATATGTCTTCAAGCCTTGTGCCCGAAGGGTTATCAAACGCCATCGCCAGCATCTCTTCCAACGGCCTTCTGGGCCTGGGGCTCTTCGTCTTGCTTTTGGCCCTGGGTGCGGTGCTTCACAGGCTTAACATGGAGAGGACGTATCGGAATGTGGCGGCCACCACCAACGGTGGCGAGATATCCGAGGGCGAACTTCGGGAGGAGATGTTAACTCGCCAGGGCTCAAACTTCAACGCTGCGGCAATAACTGCCTGGATGCTACTCTTCGCGGCCTTCGCTTACTTCTACTTCCTGACGCCCGAAATATTTCCCCGGCACAACTACTACCAGGTCCCGACCCTTTCCTCAGGTCCCCTGGGTTTTGCGACCTTCGGCTTTTTGGTGCTGCTTTTGACTCTCGCTTTGGCCGCCTTCATCCCAAAGGAGCTTTACGGCTATTACGAGCTTTCGAGAAAGACGAAGGTCGCCATAATGCTCACATTGCCGTTGCTGGCGATCTCCATCGTCCTATCCGTCCAGCAGGGGACGATATTTCCCCAGGAGGAGCTGGCCTCGAGAATGCTGGCCTTTATGGCCCTCTTCGCCTCTGAGCTGGCGCTATTGTGGCCCATCTACGCCGAGGCCCTGGGAGGGATGAGATGAGACTATGTATAGTAGGAATTGGAGGCTGTGGTGGACATCTGGCAGAGCGGTTCCTCAAAAGCCAGGACGTGACCCTGCTGAAGAAATCCCTGGGCGAGCACGTATCTTTCGGGGGGGTGAAAGGGCTCTGGCTCGAGGCCGACGTGCAGGAGACAGAGAACCAGGATTTCTTCAGATCTCTTGAGAGGGGATGCTATCCCGGCTTTTTCATACCTCACGACGTCATCGGCTCCGAGTCGAAGACCTCGAAGCTGATCGTGGATCGTTACGGTTACGACGTCAAGAAACAGGGGTTCATGAGGCAGGCCGAGTTTCTGAAGGCCGTCTTCGAGATCTTCGAGAGCGACGAGGACGTAAAACGGGCCGCCCTCTCGGAGCATGAGTCGGAAAATCCCATCCTCAGAGCCGCCTGGGATCGGATACGGCCTTACACCACCCTTGCTGGCCTCAAGGGCAATAACGGCGGATCTGAGATGTGCGACGGGATCCTCTTCGTAGTATCTTTTGGCGGAGGGACCGGGACCGGCTTTGTCAACCCGATAACCAAGTACATCCGGGGGGAGAGGCCCGCATATCCCGCCTTCGTCCTGGGGGTGCTCACAGAAGAGGGGACCGACCCCCAACAGAGGGCTAAGGAGGCGAAGAGGGATCTCGGAGCCACCATCTCTCTGTACGACCTGATGACCAAAAAGGTCGGGGTGGGGGTTGACGGGGTGATCTTGATCGACAATCAGATCATGGTCGAGAAGTTCGGTCAGGACTATTCAGCCATCGACGATTACATCCACCAGGTCATGAGGGCTTTCGTTGCTGGCCGTCACTATCCCGGGGAGGACCCGCCAAGCCTTGCCATGCGGGAGAAGTTCATAGAGGGGCTGGACCGGCCCCCCATCCTGGTTCCATGCTACTGCCGGGAGAAGAGGCGAAGGAACCCCGAAGAGAACCTGGTCAAAAGGGCCCTCTCCGAGGGGAGGCTTTTCGGGTGCGATCCCGCGAAGGCCGAGAGGGCTTACGTCTTCACCAGAGGTTTCATGGGCCTTGACGAGATCGTGAGGGCGGTGGCGAATTACACAGGCCTATCTGAAGATCGGATCGAGCCCTGGAGGAAGCTCGGGGAGAACCACGCTGACGAGATCCTGATCCTCCTCAGAAACCCCTACGGTGAGGAGAGGGGGTGCGAGGTGAAGGGGAACCTAGAGTACCGCCTTCACAGAGTTCTCAGGATGGCCCTCAAGTACATGAACGATCCGGAGAGCAACCTGGTCGCGAAAGGGATGCCTGACCTGACGAGAAGGGCCATCGAGGATTACTTCTATGGGGAGGATGGGATAGAAGAACGGCTGAAGGAGGGGCTCAAAAGGATCGAGAAGGGAGAGAAGCCCTTCTTCCTCAACGAGAAGAACATCTTCGAGAGATCGAGCCGGGCCGCCGGCGTTCATGAGCCCCACGGGGGTGCTCACCGGGTCGAGGACGAGGAGATTCGAAGGATCGTGGAGGCCGAGGTGTCCAGGGTCCTGGCGGAACGGGGCTTTGAACCTGGAAGGAAATCCCCTGGAGCGAACTGAAGGAGGCTAAACTCTGGCTAAGAAGTGGATCGTTCTTGTGGCCGCCGTCATCCTGATCGGGGCTTACGCCCTTTTCAGCGACGAAGGGGGCCGAGACGGCCCTCTAGGCGGAGACTTCTGTGGAGGGGATATCCCCGACCCCTATTATCTGGAGCTTAAGCCCGCCGACGTTCAGAACCCCGACGACGTGATAAGGTACTCCAGCTCCATCAAAGGTTATGCAGAAGACCTCGACGTCTTCGAGAGGGCCGCCTTTTACGAGTGGTACTTCAAGAGTCACGGGTTTGACGTCTCCTTCGCCTACGCTGAGGAGTTCGCAGGCGATGGAGACGATCACCTCTGGCTCCTGGTGAAAAACAAGAAGGGCGAGGTGATCGAGGTCGACCCCTCCTTCTCGGAGGTCGGAGGCCAGTCGATGGTGCCCCTGAATCCCGAGTACACCGTCTACAATCAGGAGTTTGCAGACATCCGCGCGGCCTCAAAGGCCTTGGGCGAAGATAGGATGGCCTGGTGGAAGGATGAGAGGGCCTGCGATGTGCTGAACGAGAACGTCCTGGTGGCGGAGAAGGAGAGGGCGCGGAGGATGGCGGAGGCTTAAAGGTCCGTACGTTCCCCTTTCTTATTCCTCCCCCACTCCCCCGGACTTCGAAGAACCGGTTTTTGGCGAGGCTGTAGCGGCGCCCCTGATAGGCGACGCCGTTCATCTCCTTTTTGGCCGACCCTTCGAATTTCATCCCCAGCTTTTCGGCCACCTTCACCGAGGCGGCGTTCCCGGCGGCCATGGCGGCAAAGAGCCTTTCGACCGCAAGCTTGGTGAAAGCGTATTCGGGCTAGCCCCGCCGCCGCCTCCGAGGCGTAGCCCCGGCCCTGGCATTCGGGGAGGATCACGTATCTCTTGAAGCAAGAGAAGTTTTATCCCACATTCCGCGTTTTGAAATTAGAAGTTCTGAATTTCTCTCTGTAAATATCCACAACATTTTTTAATAATAGCATCCAAGGCCCCATCGAAGGTGAGTAGCATGGATGTGGATGTCCAATCGCAC
>Ga0272442_10010692_pt1 | contig 11281 bp, 12 predicted proteins | sample SSMForm2O_FD_200262 | JGI IMG/M metagenome (GOLD analysis project Ga0272442, IMG submission 200262) | Marine sediment archaeal communities from Little Sippewissett salt marsh, Falmouth, MA, United States - SSM-Form-2O | ecosystem: Environmental > Aquatic > Marine > Wetlands > Sediment ...
TATCGTGTGGAACAAAGATCAGCATTCAAAAGACTATGATAACCTGAAAGATGTTTTCCGCCCTTCGCACGCCGACTATACCTATTCAGAAAAGTATGGAATTCGCGACCACCGTGGGGGAGGGCGTTCCTCAGCCCGTGAGACCATCGCGCGTGTAGTGGCCGGGGCGGTTGCCAAACTGATCCTTAAAAAGGCGGGGATATCAGTAAATGCATTTGTTTCGCAGGTTGGCGAAGTGAAACTCGATAAGCATTATTCAACCCTCGACTTTTCAGAGGTTGAGGCGAACATCGTCCGTTGCCCTGACCCGGAAACTGCGGCAAAAATGATTAGCCGTATTGAGGAAGCCGGCCGCAACCACGATACCGTGGGCGGCGTCATAACCTGTGTCCTTAAAGGTGTGCCGGCCGGATTAGGCGAACCGGTTTTCGGCAAACTCCATGCCGGCCTGGGCCATGCAATTCTGGGGATTAATGCCGTAAAAGGATTCGAATTTGGGTCAGGGTTCGAAGGCACAAAAATGAGCGGGTCGCAGCATAACGATATTTTTATAAATACAGATACAGGGATAAAAACAAAAACCAACTATTCGGGAGGAATCCAGGGGGGTATCTCAAACGGGGAAGATATTTATTTTAATGTGGCTTTCAAGCCTATAGCAACCCTGCTGAAAGAACAAACCACCCTGAACAATAAAGGTGAGCAAGTGGTTATTAATCCGAAAGGGAGGCACGACCCCTGTGTGTTGCCAAGGGCTGTCCCCATTGTTGAGGCAATGGCTGCGCTTGTAATAGCAGACCACCTTTTGTTAAGTAAAACCAATAAATTGTAAATATGCCAAGAAAAAAACGCGGAAGGAAATTATTAGTGCCCCCGGTCATTAAAGGAATGTCGGTTTTCGGGATCAGGGGCCGGCGGGCACAGGAAGTGATCCTGCATTTTGAGGAATATGAAACCATCAGGCTGCTCGACTACCGGGGCATGACCCAGGAGGAGGCTGCCGTGTATATGCAGGTTTCAAGGCCTACGTTAACCAGGATTTATGAAGATGCAAGGCAAAAAGTGGCAAAAGCTTTCGTCGAAGGGAGGGACATCGTCGTCCGTGGCGGGGATTTCTTTTTCGGGGACCACTGGTATAAATGCTCCTCGTGCAAAGCAAGTTTCAGCAATTATGTTGAAAATGGCCATGTAATATGCCCGGTTTGCCATTCAAAAGACATTATAAGCCTCAATGAACATTACAGGATTAATGCCTGATTGCTGAACTCCTGTTTCATATTTTTAACATCCCGATAACAAATTAGCCCTCCGTAAATTACGTTATAACAATTATATTTACGGCAAATAAATTTTAAATGAAGTTAAGGAAATTTCTGCGCAACTGGCACCGCGATATAGGTTACTTAACAGTTGGAATTTTGCTCATTTATGGCATATCAGGAATCATGTTAAACCATCAACACGATTTTAATCCTGATTACCGGATATTTGTGTATGAATTTTCTGCCGATGTTTCGCCAAAAGCCTCGTACAGTAAAGATGAAGTCAAAAAAATGCTTGCAGAAGCTGGCAGGGAGGTTGTTTATAAAAAACATTATATGAATAGCCAGGGCTTTATAAAAGTGTTCATTGAAAACGGCGAAGCCAGCATTAATCCGCAGACCGGCGAAGGTGTTATGAGGTACCTGCAGAGGAGGGCGCTGTTTTTCGAAATGAACCAACTGCACAGGGCAACCGTTGTTAAAACATGGAAATGGATTAGCGATGCTTTCTCGATAATGATCCTGTTTGTGACAATTTCCGGGTTGTTCATCCTGAAAGGGAAGTATGGCTTAAAGGGCAGGGGGTGGTGGCTTACACTGGCAGGTTTCCTGGCCCCGTTGTTTTTTATGATTTTTTACATCTAATAACTGAATAATTTTATTACATTATGAACAAAATTGTATTCCTGTTTGTGTTGGCACTGGCAGTTGCCGGTTGTGTCAACCAGAAAAAAGAAACTGCTGTGGAGGCAGAGCCTGAAGCAGTCGTCCTGTCTGTAGATGAACTAATGGATCAGGCTGAAACTCTTGCCGGTTCGGAAGTTACTGTTAAAGGCACCGTTATGCACGTTTGCCAGCATGGCGGCCAAAGGTGTTTCCTGATGGGGTCGGGAGAAGAAATAATCATCAGGGTGGAAGCCAGTGAAGAAATAGGCACGTTCAGCCAGGAACAAATGGGGAGCGAACTTGAAGTAGTCGGTATTTTTAAGGAAGTAAAAACCGACGCAGAAGCACACAATCCGGGTGAAGAACAAGGCGGGGAAGCCGATGAAGAAACCGGAGAAGCTCATCAGCAAATTGCCAATGCTCAGGAAACTCAGGAAGTAGAATACTATATTCAGGGAATAAAGGCTACTGAAGTTAAACCTGCTGAAAGTCCGGAATAAAAAAGATATTTCGTATCAAATAGAAGAAGGGCATTTATTGCCCTTCCTTTTTGTTCTTATCAGCCGGGATAAAGTCCAGTGAAATTGAGTTTACACAATACCGGGTGTTTTTTTCGGTAAAATGTTCGCCAAAGAAAACATGCCCGAGGTGCCCCCCGCAGCTGGCACACACTAATTCGGTGCGGATTCCGTCAGCATCAGTCTGCCTTTTTACGGCTCCTTCAATTTCATCATCGAAACTTGGCCACCCGCAGCCTGAATCAAATTTATCGGTCGACCTGTATAGCGGTGCGCCACATCTTTTACAAATATAAATCCCGGCTTCTTTATAATCGTGATATTTCCCTGAAAAGGCTGTTTCTGTCCCTTTCTGTACTATTACATAATTTTCGAAAGGAGTAAGTTCCCTGTATTCCTTTTTTTCTTCCTGTGCATTCATTGTTAATGCAAATCCTGTTAATAACAAAAAGATAATTGTCTTCATATTTTCATAAGACGGATCAGAGGGTTTTTTGTTCAAGGCAATGTCAGATTATTTTAATGCCGATACCCGGATTTTCATTCAGTGTAACTTTTCCATCGATAATCTGGACTCCCTTATATGGGTCGTTTGAAATGAGGAGGTTCCCGTCGAGGTCGGCCCAGTGGGCTAGTGGCGAAAGTTGCGCAGCCGCCGATACGGCACACGAAGTTTCAGTCATACAGCCGATCATCACCTCCATGCCCAACGATTTGGCCAGGGTAATCATTTTATAGGCTTCCTGCATTCCTGTGCATTTCATCAGTTTTATATTGATTCCTGAATATACTCCTTTTGCTTTAATAACATCGGGGAGCCGCTGGACCGATTCATCGCCAATTATTGGTAACGGGCTGTTTTCCGTGAGCCAGGCTAAACTGTCGGTATCTTTTTTAGGCATGGGCTGCTCCACAAATGTGACGCCTTTTTCTTTCAACCAGAATATCATATCGAGGGCTGATTTTTTATCTTTCCAGCCTTCATTCACATCCACGCAAAGTGGCACATCGGTAACCGACCGGATCGCCTCAATCATTTCCTTGTCGTTTTCGCGCCCCAGTTTGACTTTTAATATTTTAAACTCCGATGCTTCCCTTGTTTTCTGCCGCACAACTTCTGGTATATCGATTCCGATAGTGAATGAGGTATTGGGTGTGTTTTCCGGCGAAAGCCCCCACAGTTTATACCAGGGCTCCTCCACAATTTTCCCTATCAGGTCGTGAAGCGCAATATCGACTGAAGCTTTTGCAGCTTTGTTGCCGGGTGCCACCGAATCGACGTAGCTGAGGATTTCCTCCATCCTGAAGGGGTCTTTAAACTGTTTTAAGTTTACTGCGGAAAGGAAATTCGCAGCGGTTTCATGCGACTCCCCCAGATAAGGCGGCATCGAGGCTTCGCCATAGCCAACCAATCCGCCATACTCAATTTTTGTAAGCATCACAGGCGTGGTGCTCCTCGAACTGTTTGCAAGGGTAAACACATGTTTTAGCTGCAGGTTATATGGCTTGAAATTAAGTTTTAATCCTTCTTGTGGTAATTTTTTTGCTGCCCGGGCTTTTAATTGCGAAACAGCCAGCCCTCCTGTTATCATAGCCGTGTTTTTTAAAAATTTCCTTCTGCTTTGTGCCATTAATCCGGTTGTTAATTTTTTAATACCAAGGATGCTCCTTTATCCACTGAATGCCTTCGGCCCCTTCCATGCCTGTAACCCGCCGGCAGCCTATGAAAGAATTCCTCCTGGATTCTGAATAATCACTTCTGCCCGGGTCAAAGCTATTTTCTTTCACCATTCCCGAGGCATGAATATAGCGGCTTCCTCCCAATGATAATGCAACGTGTGTTATCCTGCCTGAATCAGCGCCAAAAAACAGGAGGTCGCCCGGTTCGAAATTATCGAAATTTTCAGAAGGCGCAACCGGCAGGCCATATTTTGCTTGGAGCGAGGCATCCCTTGCCAGGATCACACCGTGCATAAAATAGAGCAACTTGGTAAAGCCGCTGCAATCTAAAGCTCGCGTGGATATTCCTCCCCAAAGGTACGGGCGGCCGGTAAACGATTTTGCCAGTTGCACTAAACTTACGACATCGGGTGTTGCATTTTCTTTAAACTCTGAAAAATCCATGCAATTTTTTTCAGGGATAACACCATGCCTGCCATCGGGAAGGTACGCCAGGAAGTAACTGCCACTATCGCCTGAGATTTCTACAACATTCCCCATCGCCAGGTCGGAAATAATCCCATCGGTGTTGCATGAGTACAGGAATTCATATTCGGCAGTGATTAATGCCCGGCGGGATTTCTTCCATTTGTTCAGCTTGTCCTCTTCGATGGGAAAGATACCGTCGTTATCAATCCATGCAATATACCTGCAAGGTGTTTGAGCCAGAAACCAGCCCCCCTTCTTTTTCAGTATTTTAATGGGTGTGCCCATCAGGGCCTGGGTAGCGAGTTCCGCAGTATGCGAAGGGGCTACCCTCAGGTTGGCCACCGACAAATTTATCAGGCCATATCGTTTTTCCCCAACCGTGGAATCAGGAAGCAGGGAAATTCTGTCGATGATATTATATTCCCTGAATTCCTGAAGCAGGCTTTCTTTTAAAACCTCTGAATCAGTTTCTCCTGAGAGTATGAGGTTTGTGCCCTTCGTTTCGAGGGAAACTTCAAATACCAACTCACGCCTGTCAGGGATGTTTTCATCAATAAACCTTGAAAGAATATTTTCAGCACTCTTTTTATCCGTACAACCGGAGGCAAAAAGTATGGCTGTTATCAGAAAAATCAGGCTATTTTTTTTCATCATGATAAGTAACTTTCATGTGATACGACCATTTATCGAAATAGATATTTCCGCCTTCCCATTCCAACTCGCCGCGCTGGAAATCGACAGGTTCGCTCCTGAAAAATTTTTTCACGGGAGTGAATTCTCGGCTGAAATCATCGTTAATAATCAGCCGGTACCCGTCAATCCCTGTGATGTAGAATTCTTTTACCTGAATATTATCAGAATCCTGCAGGCTAAACGAAATATCCAACGGTACCCAGCCAATTCCTTCATAATAAACCTCGCACCAGTCGTGGAGGTTCACTTCGCCGGGATGGAGCATCCAGCCGCTCTGCCATTTGCACGGGATGCCCGAAGCCCTGGCAAGCGACATGAACAGCAGGGTTTGCATTCCGCAGTCGCCATGCCTGTTTTCCAGGACGTACTCCGGGATTGATTCAAATGTTGAATATTCCAGCGCCGATGCCCAGGGGATATTCTCATCGATCCAGTAGTATATTTTTCTGACTTTGAGATAAGGGTTTATTTCACCGCCTGTAATCTTATTGGCAAGATTTTTTATTCTTTCAGAAAAAACAATATGAGGGGGACGCTCTTTGGTATGCTCTTTATATACCGCCGATGCCGTATCGTAGGGTTGTACCAATTCCGGCTTGATTTCCCTGTATTCGGGCGATGTCCTGAATTCAGCCGAATAACTAAAAACCAGGGATTTATCTTTTCGAGTAATTCCTTCCATGAATAAGCTCCGCTGAGGAGCAGTTTTGTCCGCAACAATAAAATCCCTGTTAGCCTCTGAAAGAGTTACTGAGTCCTGCCGTGGGGGTGAATATTTCGGGAATGGCATCCAGCATTTTACTGTTTTACCTTCAGGAATTGCATCAGGTTTCAGGGCAATTGTAAAATCAATTTTAAAATTATATTTCTTCTGAATAAGGTTGGTTCCTTTATTGTAATCAGTAATTAACTCCGTAATATCCTGAAGGCGAAAAATTTGCAGCGGGCCAGGCGAAGAATCGCCTTTTTTTACTTTTGCAGCGCGGGCTGCCGGGTCGAGCCGGAATAGATTTGGCACTGCGTTTTTAAAATAGCGTTTTTCACCGTCGATAATTTTAACTTCAAGAGCTTTCGATTTTTCCCATGCTTCCATTTGTTCATCAGTGAGCCCGGGGAACCAGGGGCGAAGTTCTTCGCGTATTTCGCTGGCGGTTTTTGAAAAATCGAGCCTGATACGTTCCATTTTTGCCCTGAAAATTTCAAATTCCCTGGCATTTTTTTTATCACTTTCTGATTCCAGTTTATCGATGAGTTTGGCTGCCTTGCGGAAATCCCCATCAAAAAAATATAGTTTTACAGAATCTGTTGCTGGCAAATCTTTTTTACAGGAGCAACCTGAAATAAACACAGGCGAACCGGACATTAGTATTAGTAAGCCTGGCCAGAATAGAAAGATAATCCTGATAGGTTTAAAAAGGAATTTCATCTGATTTGCCTTTTCTAAAGATTTAAATAAAAAAATAAAGATAATGAATTCGCCGGCCAGATAAAACTGATTAGTGTATCCTTTCTACCCTGAGTGTTATAAAATCTCCAGAAAGGGTTTAACTTTTTCCGGAAAAAAACGTAACAGTTATTCAAATAGCAAATCATTTCATGAAACCATTTATTTCGCATACCGGTTTTGGTGAGATTACAGCAGGGGATAAAACCTATTATCATGATATCCTGATCCGGCCGGATGGCACGATTGAAAAAAGGAAAAAGAAACTTTCAAAAAAGGTATACGGGACTTCCCACACTTTATCAGCCGGGGAAGCTGATTATATCCTTGAACAAGGGGTGCCGGTAATCATCGGGAGCGGGCAGTATGGCGTACTTCAGCTTTCAGAAGAGGCAAAAAAGTTGTTCCGGGAAAATGGATGTAGTGTGATTATAGCCGATACCCCGGCTGCAATCCTGAAATATAACAAAGCAGATGCTCCCTGTGTCGGCTTGTTCCATGTGACGTGTTGATTCTGATAACACCAAGATCATCCTATTTTGAGAACTTTTGCTCCTTTTATTTTCCGGTTCTTAAGTTCGGTGAGGGCTTTGTTTGCATTTTCGAGGCTATACAACTGGTATTCAGGTTTGATATTCGCTTCTGCTGCCAGTTCTAGGAATTCACTTACATCCTTCGGGGTAATATTAGCAACCGATTTGACCTCTTTTTCCATCCAGAGGTGTTTGTCGTAGTCAAGTTTTAATAACTCATTTTTATCGGCGTCTTCTTTCCTTATGGCATTAATAACCAGCCTTCCTCCGGGATTCAGGTTTTCGAGCGCATATACAACCGGTTTCCAGGCTGGTGTCGTATCGATAATGGCATCTAAGTGGAAAGGTGGTTTACCTGTCGTATCGCCCGCCCATGCAGCGCCCAGTTCAAGGGCAAAGCGTTGTTCCCCTGGCGAACGGGCAAATACCACTACATCGGTGTCCGGAAACAGGTGTTTCGCCATTTTCAGGACCAAATGCCCGGAAGCCCCGAAACCGGTGAGGCCAAGCGCCTGCCCGTTTTGAATTTCTGTAAGCATTAATGACCGGTAACCGATGGCGCCGGCACAAAGCAGGGGGGCTGCCTCTTCATCGGTAAAGTCCTCCGGGATAAGGAAGGCAGATGATTCCGGTACTTTCATGTACTCGGCATACCCGCCGTCAGTATCACGGCCAGTGGCTTTAAATTCTTCGCACAGGTTTTCCAGGCCTGATTTGCAATACCGGCAATGGCCACATGAAGAATAAATCCATGCCACTCCGATACGTTCCCCGACATTGTACTTGCTTGCATCGCTGCCTTTCCTGATAACCTTGCCGACAACCTGATGCCCCGGGATTACCGGTAACCGGGGTGGGGGAGTCCTCCCCTCGATTTCATCAAGTTCGGTATGGCAAACTCCACATGTGCTTACTTTAATAAGGATATCTTTTTCGCCGGGCTCCGGAATGTCAAGTTGCATAAAACCAAGAGGGCCCTCGCCTTCACGGACAGCCCCCAGCCGATTTATTACCATTGCTTTCATATCAGTTTTCTTATAATAGTTTTATACGTTTCATTTCAGATTTCCGGAGGTTTCCTGTTTTCCTTTTTTTCCGATTGCCGCTTTTTTTCTTCGAGGCGTTTTATCCGGGACGCCAGTGGGGGGGCTGTTTTTATCCTTTTTTTACGGGGTTTTAATGCCATTTCAAGCAACTCGTAAAACCGGTTTATGACCTCCTCCTTGTTTTTAACTTGCGACCTTCCTGACTGAGAAGTAAGAATCAGTTCTCCTTCGTTATTGACCCTGTTTTTAAGTTTTTTATGAATCAGTAATTTTTCTTCTTCGGAAAGTAATACCGATGAATCGATATGAAAACGGAGTTCAACCTTTGAGCTGACCTTATTGACATGCTGCCCTCCCGGGCCGCTGCTGCGGGTTGTATTAAAGCTAAGCTCAGATAAAAAATTTCTTTCTTTAATGAATTCCATTCCCGAAAGAATTAAAAATACAAAGTTAGGTATTTTAACATTTATAATCCATGCCCGATAAGTAAGGCTTTTCAAATTCATTTTCAGAAAATGGGTATTTTAAGTGCATAAATAAAGGGGCTTTAAGCCCCTTCAGATAAACATAAATTGCTCGATTCTATTTCTTTCGAATAAAATTCATTAATTCATTATCCGTGTTTACTTTATACCACATAAAATTGCCAATGTTATAAAAATACTGGCGAGACAATTCTGCATTATTTTCAAAATAATCAGCAATATCAGGCCTGTATGGCACCAGTACATCATCCCCGTAATCCCAATTGACCGGAGTTAAAACCTTGTATTCATCCGTAATTTGTAATGCTATAACAGTGCGTTTGATTTCATGCAGGTTCCTCCCTATTTCCATTGGGTAAAAGTTAATCGACCTTATTTTATTTTCCGGGCCAATTATGAATACTCCTCTGACATCTTCAGTTGTACTGATCATATCATGAATCATTCCGTACTTCCTTGATATGACTGCCTTTGGGTCTTCAATGAATGGGAATTTGATTGTTGTAGCCTCATAATTGTCTTTAATGACTTTTTCGATTGATTGTTTCCATAACTGATGTTGTGAAAGATCATCAGTGGAAAGGACCGCAAATTTAACATCGAGGGCATCAAAATCTTTCTGCATGAGGGCAAGTTGTAAAATCTCCGAGGTACATACCGGTGTAAAATCTTTGGGATGGCTGAAAAGAATCTTCCAGCTATCACCAAAATCCTCCGGGAAATTTATTTTGCCATTTGTGGTGTTTGCTTTAAATGAAGGGGCTTCTGCCCCAATCAACGGGATTTTATTCTGAGACTGAGACCATAAAGTAATTGTACAAAATATTGCGATTACTAGTAATTTTATTGTTTTCATTTTATTTAAAATTAATTTTAATAATTGTTTGTAAAATTCGGCTTTGCAATCATAAGAGTCAATAGGTACTTTTACTTAAAATACTAAGTGTAATTACGGACTATTGAAATCAAATTTCGAATTTCAGTTTAGTTTATAAGTGCCCTGGAAATAAAACAATGATTTTATTGGTTTTAATAGCGTTCTTGTACGACGTGCAGAAAAACTTAGGTTAGTTCAATAATTATACATTATTCACTATTGCATACCTTATCAGTTCGTTTAAATTACGTAACTTCAGTTTTTCCATTATATTATTTTTATGGGTTTCAACAGTCCTGGGGCTAATGAATAATTTGTCTGCTATTTCCTTATAGGTTAACCCATCAGAAATCAGCCGTAATATTTCTGTTTCCCTGATGCTTAATATTTCTTCAATATTTCCTGATTTTTTTTCTTTTCTGTATTTCTGTGATAGGTGGCAATTTAGTTTACACCCCTCTGGGTTTTCAAAATAGATGCCCCCTTCAGCCACTTTTCTAATTGCTTCTATTAATTCATCATTTGAATTTTCCTTCCAGATAATCCCTCTTACACCGTTCACAATTAATTTAGGGATAGATAAACCAACTGTGCTGTAAATAAAGAGCAATATTGGAATTCCGGGATATTTTCTATGCAGGTTCTCGCAAATCAAATCTAAAGAAGTGGTATTTGTTGTGGTATTTATAATTACGATATCCGGTTTTGTTTTACCCATCAGGAAAACTAATTCATCAGGATCAGAAGTTTCGCTCAGAATCTTGAATGTATCTTTTTCCTGAATGACTGATTTTAACCATTTACGGAACAGGACAAAATCACAAGCAATGATTATGTTGATTTCCGGGGATTTATCGAAGCTGAAATTTTTCATATTAAATGATATTATCAAATAAACAGCTGTTTAATGTAAATGTTTGGACGTAATACCATTTTATAGACAAATTTGTCCATAAAAGATAATGGTATAATCAACATTAGCACACTCCGTCCGGGACAACCAACAGGCATTGAACAAAATGCTTCGCCGGACGAGGTTCCCCTCCACTTTTAAAACCCGGCGCTTCACGCCGGGCTATTCATATTTTACCCTTGCAGGGCAATCCCTGGCACTGAAAGTGTCAAATTATCATAGCCCGGGGCAAACGGTCCGCCAGATGGCGGTGCAGTGCAACCCGGGGTGGCATTTCAGGCTAATGAGTGAGTAAATTAATCGGTATAAAATCCGTTTGGCAAGGTTCATTCCGGTTCGGCCAATTGGTTTTTTAAAAGCATAAATTTTACTGTATCCAAAGTGCCTGACCAAGGTTCGGCTAACATTCCTTACTGCAATTTAAAATGAAGCCTCAATTTATCTGCCCCATCCTGATCAATGATGATATTACCTGATGGGATAGAAAAAATGAGGCTCCGGGCTTTGTTTTTTTATTAATAATCTTACATCTGGCGGATATTCCGCATAAAAAAAACAGGCAGAAAATTCATAAAGTGCCACGATGCTAAAAAGGATTATAACTAAATCCTTTTTTAATGAAGCTGGCAATAACACGCATACAGCCGGTATGTTAGTTATCCGGCCGTTTTAAAACATTTAAAAATGTTCAGATAA
>Ga0272442_10010694_pt1 | contig 11278 bp, 9 predicted proteins | sample SSMForm2O_FD_200262 | JGI IMG/M metagenome (GOLD analysis project Ga0272442, IMG submission 200262) | Marine sediment archaeal communities from Little Sippewissett salt marsh, Falmouth, MA, United States - SSM-Form-2O | ecosystem: Environmental > Aquatic > Marine > Wetlands > Sediment ...
CTGACTTTTTTTGCCTTCAAAGGCTGGGTGTAAAAAATTCTTTTCGCTGTTTAACGGAGGTAACCTTGATAGAAGCCGTTTTGGTTATGTTGGGCCTGGGCGCCACCTGTGCATCGATGTTGACGATCGCCTCCAAGGTCTTCTACGTTTACGAAGATCCGCGCATCGCCGAAGTCGAAGGCCTTCTGGCCGGCGCTAATTGTGGTGGTTGCGGATACCCCGGATGCTCGGGAGCGGCGGCGGCCGTGGTCGACGGTAAAGCGTCGCCGGGTGTTTGTGTGATTGCCGGGATGGAAGCCGCCGTCCAGGTGGCGGGGGTGATGGGAATCGATCCCGGCACGGTCGAGCCGCTTAAATCCCTGAACACCTGCCAGGGGGGCGAGCGAGCGGAGGACAAGTTTATTTACGCGGGCGTCAACAGCTGCCGCGCCCTGGCAACCCTTTCGGGCGGCAAGCGCGAGTGCCGCGTGGGCTGCCTCGGCTTCGGCGATTGTATCCGTTCCTGCCGCTTCGATGCCATTCACATGGGACCGGACGGGTACCCGGTAGTAGATGAATTCAAATGCGTCGGTTGCGGAGCCTGCGAGACCGCCTGCCCGAAATCGATTCTTCAAGTCCGCACCATGTCCCAGCGGCTGCTGCATTTCAACCAGGAGGATGACGCCCTGGCCCCCTGCCAGCAAACCTGTCCGGCTGAAATCGACATTCCGCGTTACATCGCCTGCATTCGGGAAGGCGACTACGAAGGCGCCGTCAACACCATCCGCGAACGCAACCCCCTGCTGCTGGCCTGCGGCCGGGTTTGCCCGCATCCCTGTGAAGATTATTGCCGTCGCGGCATCGAGGACGAACCGGTATCGATCAACCAGTTGAAACGTTTTGCGGCCGACTACGAAATGAACAGCGGCAAGCGGCTGCCGATTGCCTGTGCTCCCGACACCGGAAAAAAGGTTGCCGTGATCGGCGGCGGACCGGCGGGATTGACCAACGCCTATTTCCTGCGGCGTCTGGGTCACGCGGTCACCATCTTCGATATGATGCCCAAGCTAGGCGGGATGATCCGCTACGGCATCCCCGAATACCGGCTTCCCAAGGAGGTCCTGGAGTGGGAAATCGAGGGAATCCTCAATCTGGGTATCGAGCATCGACCGAACGTCAAGCTCGGCCATGATTTTACCCTGGCAGATCTTGAAACCGAAGGCTTCGACGCCGTTTTCATGGGCATCGGCGCCTGGAGGGACTATAGCCTGAAGGTCGAGGGCGAGGAATTGAAGGGCTGCTACACCGGCATCGATTTTCTGACCAAATTTGCGCTGAACCAACAAGCCGACCAGCCGGCCCACAAGATCGGCATCGGTCGCAAGTGCGCGGTCATCGGCGGCGGCAACACCGCTATCGACTGCGTCCGTACCCTGGTGCGGCTGGGGGCTGAAGAGGTGTCGATCGTCTACCGCCGGACGCGCAAGGAAATGCCGGCCAATGAGGTCGAAATCGTCGCGGCCGAGCACGAGGGTGTCAAGTTTCACTTCCTGGCCGCACCGACCCGTGTCATCGGTGATGAAAGCGGCCGGGCCACCCACTTGGAATTCTTGAAGATGGAACTCGGTGAACCCGACGCCAGCGGCAGAAGGCGGCCGGTGCCGATCGAAGGCTCCGAAACCCAGATGGAAGTCGACATGGTGGTTTCTGCGATCGGTCAAGGCCCGGACGTCAGTTTCATCGAAGCGGACAACCGTTTGAAAGAGATGAGCCTCACCCGTTGGAGCACCATCGATGCCAATCCTGAAATACTGCAGTCCAATATTCCGCAAGTCTTTGCGGCCGGTGATGCCTACACCGGCGCCTCGCTGGTCGTCGAGGCCATCGGCGGCGGTCGACGGGCGGCCAGGGCCATTCATCTTTTCCTCACAGAGCAGCCGATAGAACCCGTGGCAAAATCCCTGCGCAAAAAGCACATTCCCGAGTCGCTCTTCAACGGCGTCCCCGGAATCCAACCCCGTAAACGGGCCGAAATGCCCGAACTGCCGGTCGCAGAGCGCATTAAAACCTTCGAGGAAACCGACCTGGTGCTCAGTGAGGCGGACGCGCTGGCCGAATCACGGCGCTGTCTGTCCTGTTGCCGGCTGTGCTACAATCCGGATGCATAAAAAAAGCGGTTATGGGTAATAGGTCATGGGTAATAGATTGAGGATTTCATCTATTTAATTTGTTCAGATAATCTATCGTTTGGGGTCATAACTAAATTTTTGACCACCGATAGTTATTTAAAACCTTTCACTATTTTCTTTCGAATGCGGTCTGCTCAAAGGGATATCTGGAAATCCGGCAAGTAATATCATATCATCTTGATGGTTGACATAACCCTCAAATATATACTCATTCCAATAGTGCCGGTTTAGGCCAAATTTCACCAAAAACTCATAAGCACCATTTCTATTATCAATTTTCGTTTTCCCAAGATTCCTTTCAAAAAAGAGCTCCCAACTCTTTTCACTCGAAAACACATATCGTTCATTTCGCATTTCCGAAATAATATATGGGGTTGTAAAAACGACTGAATACCCGTAGTTTAATTTGGCAAACGGCTCCGGCATTATTCTGGCAAACCATATTTCACCCTGGTTACCCATATATCCGCTTGGCACAATAACTTTAACTTGTTTCTGAGTGATTAATTCCCTTAAATGGACAAATCCTTCGGAAATTCCCTCATGAATATAAAAGCCCATTCTTGAATTTTGCATGTATTCAAAGATCTTTATCAACCCCTGGTCCACGTTTAATGATCTACATATATCGATTATAATGGTACCAAAAGATTCTTTTTTAATCCCCACACAAAGATCAAAAAAGCCCCAGCAGGAAAAATAGGAAGTGGTGAGAGGGCTCATGGGAGGTCCCGAGGGCATATAAATGTCCATGGCATCAGCATAGGCATTAGTAAGTTTTGAAAGTGCCGGTAACTCGGCAATCTGTTCAACAAGAACAGAAATTTTGTTTTGTGCATAAGCATAAACACCATGTAATGGATCTAATTCGGAAAGCGCTTTCTCGGAAATCACAGACTTTTCTAATTTTTCAGCATCGATTTTGGCATTTTTAAATTCAGAAATGTCTATCACCTTCCTGTTAATGGATTTTCGTATACCGGAAAGTACTTTTCTAGAGATAGGACTATAGCCAGAACTTTTTCGTTTTAATTTTTCCACAAAAAACAGTCTCTTTCTCTTTGCAGTGTTTTAATTTGCCGGGTGACGTTGATGCCGTTGAAATTCGGCGTGGTGATGTCCATGACAACCACATCCGGTGAAAGCTCGCGGACCCGGTCTATGGCCGTTTGGCTGTCACCTGCCTCACCAATGACCTGCATATCCTCCTCCTCTTTTAAAAGAAGGTGGCGGTCTTTTCTAAAAACGGGGTAATCATCGACTAAAACAAGGTTGTGGGCATGGGATTCCTGGGTTCTGGGCTCAGGGTTCAAAAAGAGGTATACATCCTTCAACGTTGAACCGGGTTAAACCTTGAACCTCATACGGTTTTCATCCTACATCCCGGAACTTGAACCTCTTGACCCCTTTAAAAATATCTCGGGAGTCAAAACGGTCCCGGAAAAAATATTTTTAAAATGCAAGTCATCCCAGGAAACCATTGTCGTAACGAAAGGCAAATGCTTTTTTGCAACCGAGATCATTAACGCATCGCCCAGCGAAGTCCTGTGCTTCATCAGATCGAAGATCTCTTTAATTTCAATAACTGGAAATTTTGTTTCAAAACTTGGAACAGGAAGCACGGTGACCCCGTATCTATCTTGAAAGTAAAACCACAATTCAATTAATTGTTTTTCATTGAGATTAAAAGAAAGAATTCCACAAAGTTCCAACAGATTGACAATCGTCGTAAATCCGTTTCTCTTCTCACCTATGTGATCAAGAAATGCCAAGTTGATTTTGTAATTTGTATCCCTTTTGTATCGCAGATCAATCACAAAGATATTCGTATCGACCAGCACTAAGTCCTGTTTCTGGCCCACTCGGTGGCCTCCTTCCACCCCTTGAATCCCGGTCTTGTCTTTCCAAGGGTTTTCTCAATATCTGCCCATGCCTCATCAAAGCACCGCAATTTTCCTAAGCCCTCGGTCTCATCACTAGTTGGTGGCGTCATAATGGCTACGGGCTTTCCCCGGTAAGTGATTGTCAGATGTTCGCCCGACCTCACCCTCTTGATAATTTCACCCGTCTTCTGTTTCAAATGCTTGGCTGTCACAGTTCCCATAAAATACCTCCGAAGTGAATACTTAAAAACAATAGTAGACACTTTATTTCGAAGAGTCAACAATATTCATGACTCTTTCCGATTTCAAACCTGAACTTTGGACCTTTTCGATGATGATAATGACGGACACGTTGATACCCGTGAGAGAAATTTTGAATGTGAAATTCCCGACAATTATGCTTCAAAAATAGTATGTAACGGCAGGGCTTCGTTGGCATAGGCAACTTAAAATAAATAACCGCAAAACGGAGAACGAAGGCAGGGCCTCTAACGAGGCTCTGCCATTTTTATTGAATAGAATTTTACCTGTTGCAGTCAGCTCTTCAGAATGCGATTGCACATTTTATTCTCCCTTCTTAAAATCAAATCATCCAAAGCATCCGGCGGTATCCTCCCTGGAGTTGACCTGAACCGGTCCAGTGACTTGGAGGAGGTCATGAACGCACTGTGATTACGCCAGGTTCCCGGGCTTGCAGTGGCGTGTACCGGCTTGACGGTTCTGAATTTTATCTTTTGTCTATACGGTATTCGATTGTTTACGTTCCATTTTCATAATCTCTTCGTATTAGGAGTCGAAATAGGCTTCACCACTTCGTCGCTATTCGACCACGGATATGGCGGAAATCGCTCTTCACCCCATAGTTGCATAAACAACTAATCTGGATCGGAAACGTATCAGTGCCCTTAATGAAACCGTGTATGGGCACTATCTAGAAATCGATCTGCCACTTGGCACCGGCGTAGAACAGGCTGCCCAGATCGACATCCGGCACAATTATATAGAAGGGTGTATCAATCTTTGCTTTGCCATAGTCACGGTAGCCGACTTCAGGGATGATGTAGACACCCTTGGCCAGCGTAAAAACGGCCTGCAGATAGTACTCGAGATAGTTATTTTTAATGCTGACCCCTTGATAACTGTCGGTTTCGTAGCCCACATAGCCGACACCGGCTTCGAAACCCAGCGATTCGGTCGGCTTGAAACCAAGTGCCAGCATGGCCATCAGGTTTTTGGCGTCGATGACTCCGTCACTGCCGACCAGTTGGAGGTCTGTACCAAAGCTGGAATTGAATTCATCGACAAGGCCCGACTTTGAAAACGGGAGATATACACTACCGAGCCAGTCGGCGGCGGCGCCGTTCTGATAGTAGCTCACCTGCGGCTTGACATAGAACGATCCGAAATTAAGATTGGCACCCGCGCCGAGCACCCACGAGTCGACCGAGAAGTCGTCGGTGCCGAGGCCGAATGCACCTGGGTACTTGACGTCATAGGTCTGGTAGCCACTGAAGGCGTGCGCACTCATCGCGTCTGTGAAATAGTACTGGTAGGAGGCCTCGAGCTTGGGCAGGAGCTTTTCGACCACGCCGTTTGGCGTGTTAAGCGTGTTGGTGGTCTGGTCGATGAGGGCGACTTTTAACATCCCGGGTCCAAGTTCCCCTTGAACCGCGATTTGCGCTTGGCGGCCGCCCCAGGCGTTGCCCAACCGCCACAGATTGCTGTCGTTGTCGAACACTTGATTGCTCAGGCCGAACAGGATCGGGGTGTCGTCCTTGCCGACCTTGAGCCCCCAGCCCTCGGCGAACTTCCAGGTGGCGTAAAGATAGCGGGAGGTGACATCGCCGCCAGACCCATCTGAGGTAACGCCGAACTCGAAGTTGGCTTCGAGCTTGTCGCCTTTGACGATGCCGCCGATGTGGGAGTTGGTCTGCAGATTCCACTGCAGGTCTTTTACAGTGTTTTGGTTGGCAGCGTTCCTATTGTCCACTGTAAAAAATTGGAAGGGGGGACCGGAGCCACGTCTACCAAGTTCAAAACCAACATCCTCGCTGGTGTAAAAGGTCGCCACGCGGGCGCTGCCGTACAGGCTCCACTCGTTGGCTGTTGCCTGGACGGCGAAAACAGCCGTGATCGCGACGACGAGTGCGATAGGGATAAGCTTTTTCATCTGTCGTTCCTCCTTGAAGCATGTTTCAAATGAACACTCCTCTTAAAAATCCTCTATACAATACTCATCGTCAATTTAAACCGGTTACCGTCTGACCTCCTTACCGGGTATGTGAATCCGTCAGCTCACCGCGCTGCTGCGGGAAATCGGTTTCGGTCTTTGGTATTTATTATTTGGGTGTAAACGTTCGGGTTGAAACCCAAGGCAGGCCTGCGGCCGCAACCAAACCAGTTTTCAGGTTTCAGGATTTGGTGTTTGCTTATATGAAACTCAATAACCCTATTCCCGATGAATAAAAAGGTTTCACTTCAACACTTAACAAATTCATTTTGGCAATATCAAGAATAAAAACTGAAAATAAAGAAACTGCCGCATTTCGGCAAACGTGAAAAATATCCCTTTATGGACGTAAAAAATTGGATTAAGGATAAAACAGCAGAAAGACCCGACTCACATGAAGCGTAACGGTACTATACCCAATGGAAAGGTCATCTATAGAGATACTATCCCGGGTATTGGGGTATTCAGAAATCTCAAATTCCAAGCCCCAAATTCCAATGAAATCCCAAATTTTTCAACCTGTGGAATAGTGTATCTTCCGTGATTCTTTCACATATGTTTCCCGAGAATCGTTATTCTGTTTCATTTTTTGTTTTCTTGATTATTCCACAGGGCAAGTATCCAATGACCCAAACAGGTTTGACATTTTGAATTTTGGGCATTGTGATTTGTTTGTTATTTGCAATTTGGAATTTTCACCGAAACTTAAAAGTTTCCTCTTCGATCAGAGTGGTCGCTCGCGCCCAGAGGCGCCGCTGACACCTGACGGATGTCGATTTCGGTGTAGTAGTGAGCGGCATTCGGGTCGACCGGCTGGGGAATGCCCAGGGCTTCGTAGAGGTTGTTGTAGCGGCGCGTGACCAGATCCTGGGCTGCTTTCTTGTAGGCATCTTTGGTGTCCATCAGGCAGAACAGCGACAACAGCGACATGAAGACCTGCTGCGGTGTCGAAAGCCCGGCGGTGTGGTTCAAGGCCACGGCCCGGCTGTCGGCCACGCAAGCGGTTGATCATCTTGAGCTTATCCGGCTCAAGGGTAATGCTGCTGTAGCGTTCGGCCAACTCGTCCTTGTCCGCCCGGGACAGATCCGCGAGCATGCGATCCAGCAGATTGCCTTCACAAAGAGCGATTACGCCCAGGCGCCAGCCCGTGCCCCCGAAGTACTTGGAGTAGGAATAGACGCCGATGGTGTTGTCCGGTATTGCGGCGAAAAGCGAAACGAAACCCTAAAACATAGGTCATGGCGGCCGTGCCGCCTTCGGTCGCAAACAGGTCGAAGGGCCGGTCAAAGGGCCGGCCGGCCCCGAACTCCTTGCGGATGTATGCCGCGCAAATGTTTTCGCAGTGTTTCAGCATGCGGTCGGGCACCGGGTAGTGGTTGCCGATAATGGCGTCACTGAACTCGATCAGCAAATCGGCAGATGCAATACCCAATTGCTCCTCGGCATAAGACACGGCCTTTTGCAGAAATTCGATGCCGGCAATTTCGGCGTGATCCTGGATGAATTGATCAAAGCGCGCTTTGAGGCCCTCTGCCTGGGTGTAGCCTCCGAAGTGTTCCATGTCGGTGAAAGACCGTTCGGCTTCACTTAAGGCAAACAATCCGAGTTGAAAAAACCCGTGGCGCGGAGTGGTGCTCTTTTTCGGGCATTTTGTGCTTGGGCATCACGACGGACAGGTCCGAAGATGCATACACATCATCCAGTAAGCTGTCTTTGATTTTGTCTTTTTCATGTAAAGCCATTGTTTTTCTCCTTTCTTATGAGGGTTTATAGTTTTTGGGTTCCCTTCTTTTCTGATGTTCGTGACGCGCATACCTCCAAGAAGGTCGGAAAAATTCTCACCTCCCTCGCCCTCGAACTCAATGCGGTAGGTTGCAGGTGTCCAGATTTCCAGGTGTTGTCCATCGTGATCATCTGGCATAACAGGCCTCCTATTTTTTTCTGGCCCCACCGGTGGGTTCCAATAGTGGCGGGTATTTGGGATTGAGACTACGGCGAATATATAGGCGGCACATCCCCCAAAATGGGTTATAAACGGGGGGTTTTTCATGAATAGCGGATAAAGAAGAGTCGGAGATGGGGGGTGCAAATAATGGATGAACATCCAATGTTTGTGGCAAGAAGTCTAATTAGTGTTGCATTGTTGTATCACCTTAGTTCTAACGCGAGCTACGGTTAGGTCTTTGCAGCACAGTATTTATAAAGTTCAGGCATTACAACCCCCAAAAGGGAGTACAGGGGGGTGTAACAAAGGCGTATATAAGAGAAAACTAAGAACTACCAGAGGGATACGCAATATAAAATTTGGGGGCATTTTAGATACGGGGCAAATGGTAGGTTTTTGCTGTCACTTTAACGAGATTCGTTCCTCATTGCGCATCTGCCATCGTGTTAAAAATTTCAGTTACGGAACAAACAACAACCATTTTTTATAAGGGAGGCAAAACCATGGATAGAGAATAAAGCCCAAGATTATTTCGAAGAAGACAAAGAGGGACACGTTGATACCCGCGAAAAAAATTTTGAATGTGAAAAACCCGATAAGAGCCTGGGGTGTGATATGGGCATCGACGTTCAAGGATAACCAAAAGAGTGATGCGCCAATAACGGCATCGCACATATGAACGCTTATGCACTAACCACATTTTTAAACCGCAGAACTTATTTGCATAAGCAACCAAAACGAAAATCAACCGCTATGCGGAAAAACTATATAGGCAGGGCTTCAAACGAGGCTCTGCCCTTTTTTTTAAAAATTTATCATGCTTCTCCGTGCTCTTCGTTAACATAAATGCGCGTTTTATTTTGCCTTCCTAAAATCAAACCTTCCGATGACAGGACCTATCACCTATTATTTACTTCTGACCGCGCTTTTTTTCCTTAAAACAAGCTTGGTGGCCTCGATCAGAACGAAAACCAGCAGTCCGACGGCTGACACAAGCGCCAGTTCGGCGAGGGTCGGTACGGTGATGCCGAAGGCCTCCCGCACGGCCGGGATTTGGACGAGAACGGCAACCAGGACCAGTTCCCAACCTAAAGCCATCAGAAGCCATTTGTGTGGCGGCGCCTGAAAGATGCTGAAAGTGAGCGAGCGACAATTCAAGGCGATCACGAACTCGACAACGATAAAGAGAAAAAAGATAGTGGTGCGGGCCTGGGTGAGATTAGACAAGTTGAGATAAAAGATAAGGAAAAAGAATGGGCTTTCGATCAGGACCGCTCTCAGGATGAAGGAAAGGATGTCCCAACTGAAGAAGCTTTCCTTCGGGTCCCGCGGCGGGCGCTGCATAATGTCCCTGTCCGGCGGAGACACCCCCAATGCCAGGGCCGGCAGGCCGTCGGAGGCCAGATTGATGTACAGAATGGCAGCCGGCAGCAAGGGCAGTAATTCAGGTCCGAGCACAAGGACAATGCCGCCAATGACGATCACCTCGGTGATATTGCACTGCAACAGGTACGCCAGGTATTTTTTGATGTTGTCATAGATCCAGCGTCCTCTTTCGATAGCGCTGACGATCGTGGCAAAGTTGTCATCGCTCAGAATCATGTCGGCCGCTTCCTTGGCCACGTCCGTACCGCTGATGCCCATGGCAATGCCGATGTCGGCATGCTTCAGAGCCGGCGCGTCGTTGACCCCGTCACCGGTCATGGCCACGACGTCACCCCTGGCCTTCCAGGCCTTGACAATCTTCAGTTTGTCAAGCGGGGAAACCCTGGCGTAGACGGTGACCTTGTCGACAAGGGCTTCGAACTGCACATCGGACATCTCCTCCAGTTCTTTCCCGGTCAGCACCAGATCCCCGTCACGGTATATGTCGAGTTCCCTGGCCACGGCCACGGCGGTCTGCAGGTGATCACCGGTGATCATGACCGGTTTGATTCCGACCTCATGGCACGTTCGAACGGCAGCCAATGCTTCTTCGCGCGGCGGGTCCATCATGCCGACCAGACCGTGAAAGACCATGTCGGTCTCGATCGCATGGTCCGGATCCTTGACCTCGATGAGACGCCGGGATGCGAGCCCCAACACCCGCAGGGCGTCGCCGGCCATGGCCGTGCCGTTCTGCATGATGTCGGCCCGCTTTTCGGAAGTCAGCGGGACAATTTCGCCGGCTTCGCGCATAAAGGCGCAGTGGTTCAAGACCACTTCGAGTGCCCCTTTCATGTACGCTACCGGCTGACCGCTGTCTTGGCGGTGGATCGTCGTCATGCGCTTTCTTTCAGAACTGAAAGGAAACTCTTCAATTCGCGGTTGCACCGAACGTGTTTCTTCGAGGGAGATGCCGGCCTTGACGGCCGCAGTCAGAAATGCGGCTTCGGTGGGATCACCCTTTATGGTCCAACCGTCTTCACCACTGCGAAGTTCCGAATCGTTACAAAGCACCCCGCCCGTCAGCAGGTGGTTGAGCGCGACATCATTTGTCAACGGCCGGCCGCCCGGATCCCTGAAGGCTCCTTCCGGATCATACCCCGTCCCGGTGACCTCGATCGACCGGCCCGCCGTAAACACCCTTCGGACCGTCATTTCACCGCGTGTCAAAGTCCCCGTCTTGTCGGTGCAGATGACGGTGGTGCATCCGAGGGTTTCGACGGCCGGCATTTTTTTGACCAGGGCATTCTTGCGGGCCATGGCGTGCATGCCGAGCGCGAGGGCTCCGGTGACAATCGCCGCCAGCGCTTCGGGTACCGCGGCCACGGCCAATGCAATGGCAAACATCAGCATTCTCAGAACAAAGCCCGTGTCGACCGTGCCGAACAGCAGTTCACGCACAAGGCTGATGGCGACAACCAGACCGCAAATCGAAAAACTGATCAGACCCAGCCACTTGCCGATCTCGTCGGTACGCTTCTCCAACGGGCTTTTATCCACCTCGATCGCGGCGACCTGTTCGGCGATTTTACCGAATTCGGTCTGCATGCCGGTGGCAACGACGACGCCGCGGCCACGGCCGAAGGTGATCGTCGTACCGGTGAAGGCCATGTTGGTCATATCGTG
>Ga0272442_10010696_pt1 | contig 11276 bp, 9 predicted proteins | sample SSMForm2O_FD_200262 | JGI IMG/M metagenome (GOLD analysis project Ga0272442, IMG submission 200262) | Marine sediment archaeal communities from Little Sippewissett salt marsh, Falmouth, MA, United States - SSM-Form-2O | ecosystem: Environmental > Aquatic > Marine > Wetlands > Sediment ...
CCTGACCACCTGGTTGTTGATAATTCCCTTTTTAACAAATGTCTCCCATGCGACTTTCATCCCTTTTTGTATCTCATTATCCTTGTCACTTTTCATAAATGCGGCCCCTTGTTGTGTATTATTTTACTACAATCGCGGGACAGGGACAATATTTAAATGCAATTAAAAGGCAGACCATCTTTTATTAAAACCAAAACAGCGTCAATCTACCGTGCTCCTTCTGAAGAAATCCATACATTTGAAAAAAGTGTTGAGTCTTCATACATTTGTATCTATTTTTATTGTCCTATAAAAATACATATTCTCCGTTTCGGGACATTTCGGAAAGGGAAGAATCTCCATTTGTACTTCAAAGACACGTATTTTTCTCCCGATTTAACATATTCTCCAAGTAATTGCTGCTAATTATAAAAATAGTGGTCAATAACCGGTACTCCCTATTCATTTCGTCATATTTTTAAAAAATATTTTTTTTAAAAATATCAAACGAAAACCTCTTGAGCACTATGGCATAAAAATTGCTGTGTTATTATATAAGCTGGTAATAATAGACCTTATGTCAGCTGTATCGCATATTATGCAGAATATGTGACTGTTTCAAAGGGCTATCTTAAAAATAAACATTAGAATTGTCGCTGTATGTTTCTTCGGAAATTATTTTGACATATCTCAATAACAATACTGACAAGTGGAGTCTATGAAAGCATTCGTTTTTACACAACACCATCACATAGAACCTATAGTGCACGATGTTCCAGCGCTTCCCGAAGAACATGCGTTGATAAAACTCTCACATTGCGGAATAAGCCAGATGGATGTTGATACATACCTTGGGAGAGAACAAAAGGTCGCCCCTCCCAAAGTATTGGGCAGTGAAATCTGCGGCACGGTAATTAAAATTAACTCTCCAGGTACACCCAGCGAACTTGAAGGAGTACGCGTGGCGGTGGACCCGATTATTTCTTGCGGTCAATGTGACGAATGCCGGAAAGGCAAGAGCAATCATTGCGAAAATATCGATATACTTGGCTGTACCTATGATGGAGGATTCGCAGACTATGTAATTGTTCCTGTAAAAAATGTATATCCACTACCGGTTACCGGAGATATTGAGTGTTTCACTCTTGCAAGCCCGCTCGCGTCTGCACTCCATCTTGACTCGATTGTACATACGGAGAAGGAAGGCCGCTGTGTTATACTCGGTTCCCGGCCTGTTGATATCTTATACGGACTGGTTTTACGCAGGAGAAGCGGGATCGATGTTATTATTATCGATGATAATCCCTTTCGTTTGAACATTGCACAAAGTCTTGGCCTCTCCTGTATCGATTTATCCAGTGCCGGTAATAACACTATTATGGATGAACTCTTCTTTGAAAACGATACGAGCATTGATATAGTCGTTATCGGCTCCTCAAAGATCAAAAATTCTCTTACTCTCGGAATTAATCTCGTGGCGCCCAGAGGGCAAATATACGTAACGCGAAATCTGCATAACAATGAACAGATCGAGCCCGGGGATATTATCGAAAAAGAACTCATTTTCAGGGGAGTAAATTTGTACGATAAGGAAAATTTTACGAAGAGTGTTGATGATATTGCGAGTTACTCGGAAAATTTCTCTTCGCTTATAACGCATAGATTACCATTTGCCGGAATTGAAAACGGCTTGCAAATAGTGGAAACGGTACCTGAATGCATGAAGGTTATTCTTATTAAATAACTCTGTATAATACAACCTATTTTGTTTGCTATCGAAATGAAAGGATAATGGTGATGGCTGATAAAAAGAAGATCAACATTGCAGTCATACCCGGAGACGGGGTAGGAAAAGAAGTGAGCTCTGAGGCCGTAAAGGTCGGGAGCAAGGCCTGTGAATTATGTGGCGCAGAACTCAAATGCAGTTGGTTCGACTGGGGATGCGACTACTATCTTGCGAACGGCAAGATGATGCCGGATGATGTGCTCGATATTCTGTCAAGTTTTGATGCAATATTCCTGGGATGCATAGGCGATGTGTCGAAGGTTCCTGATCATATATCGTTAACACTCCTTCTAACCATTCGCAAGGGATTCGACCAGTACATTAATCTGAGACCGATATGCCTCTATGAGGGAGTGCAGACACCGCTTAGGACTGCGGTCCCGGGTAAGATTGATTTTGTCGTAGTGAGGGAAAATGTAGAGGGGGAATATGCACAGGTGGGAGGGCGCTTTAAGAAAGGCACCTCCGATGAAGTTGCCGTGCAGTCCGCCGTGTTTACGAGAAAAGGTACGGAGCGTGTAATTCGGTATGCATTCGATGTTGCTAGCAAGAGAAAGAAGCTTGGCGGGAAAGACGGATTTGCCGGCATGGTTACCAACTGCTCAAAATCAAACGCCCTGAACTACTCCATGGTATTTTGGGACGACGTATTCAATGACGTGGCGAAAGAGTATCCGCATATAAAAAAGGACTTTGGGCTTGTTGACGCGCTTACAATGTGGTTTGTTAAAAACCCGGATTATTTCGATGTCGTTGTTGCCTCGAATCTTTTCGGCGACATCATAACGGACCTTGGCGCTATGCTCCAGGGCGGTATGGGATTCGCTGCGGGTGGAAACATCAATCCCGAGAAAACATACCCGTCCATGTTCGAGCCCATACACGGATCCGCTCCGAAATATACGGGTAAAAACGTTATTAATCCGATCGCCTCCATCGAGGCGATGAGAATGTTACTGGACCATGCGGATTCTCCAGCGGCGGCGGAAAGAATTCAGAAAGCGGTCCGTGAAGTACTTTCAGAGGGCGCTGTGAAAACACGCGATATGGGGGGCGACGCAAAGACGAATGACGTCGGAGACGCAATCGTCGCCCATTTATCGTAGCCTACAATTACAAGTCCAAACGGAGGAATTACATATGAACGGCGGAAAAAAAGCCGGCGAAAAAAGAAAATTACCCGGGGAGAAATCTGCTGAGCTTCAAAAGCTGCGAAACAAATATGTACCTGATGCCGTATTTCAAGTAGCTCCCGTATTCATCGAGAGGGGCAAGGGTGCGATTATTGAAGATGTGGATGGGAACGAATATATAGACTTTGCCGGCGGCATCTGCGTGCTCAATGTCGGCCAAAGCAACGAAGCAGTAATTTCAGCGATTAAGGAACAGATGGAAAAACATCTCCACGCGAACCACAATGTGACCATGTATGAGTCTTACGTGAAGCTTGCGCAAAGGGTCGCGGAAATTACCCCGGGCAAATTTGAAAAACAGGTACTCTTTTCCAACAGCGGCGCAGAAGGTGTCGAAAATGCCGTGAAAATAGCGCGACGATACACGGGAAGGTACGGTTTGATTTGTTTTGAGGGAGCATTTCACGGGAGGACCGCCCTTACAATGGGGCTGACAAGCCAGGTGAAAAACTACAAGTATGGTTTCGGTCCATTTGATCCGGGCATTCACAGGTTCCCGTCCGCATACAGTTACAGGGCTCCTTTCGGTCTCAGTGCTGATGAATATGGGGATTATTGTATAGATAAAATCGAGGACAGTTTTAAGAGCTATATTGCACCTGATGAAATCGCCGCTATCATTCTGGAGATTATTCCCGGAGAGGGTGGTTATATGATCCCCCCGAAAAATTACGTTCAGGGGTTGAGAAGAATCTGTGACGAGTACGGCATCCTTCTCATTGTCGACGAAATTCAGGTTGGCATGGGACGTACCGGGAAGATGTGGGCGGTAGACCATTTTGATGTGATTCCTGATATTCTTGTCGCCGCCAAAAGCCTCGGTGGGGGACTGCCTATAGCGGCGACGGTTGCGAAAAAGGAATACATGGAAGCCGTCCCCGTCAGTGGATTGGGCGGTACTTTTAACGGTAATCCGGCTGCATGCGCCGCCGCCCTGAAAGTATTGGAGATTTACGAAAAAGAAAACCTGATACAAAGGGCCGAGGAACTCGGCCGGATTGCGATGGACCGGTTGGATGAGATGAAAGATAAGTACGCCATTATCGGAGATGTACGCGGCCTCGGATGTGCAATCGGTATCGAGTTTGTCAAAGACCGTAATACCAAGGAGCCTGACGCTGAAAGCACAAAATCTATACTGAAATATTGTCACGAACATGGACTGATTCTTCTTCCCTGCGGCACATATAAAAATGTGATCCGTTTCATGTTTCCGCTGGTCATTAAAGAAGAAGAAATGCTTTCAGGAGTGGATATCCTCGATAATGCTATAAAAAATGTAACATAGAGCAGAAAAAATTACAGAGGGGGAAAAATGGTACGAGTCGGAGTTGTTGGATACGGCGTAATCGGACAGAGACTCGCGGACGGCGTAGCCCTGCAAAAAGATATGGAACTCGTTGGTGTGGCCGATGTTGCACCGACGATTTCGGTGAGGGCTCTCAGGGACAGGGGAATGCCGTACGATTTATATTGTGCCGCTTCAGGACATGAAAAAGGCCTTACGAATGCGGGCATTCCGGTGAGCGGGACGCTCGATGACCTCATAGACAGAGTGGACATCGTGCTCGATGCAACGAGCGCGGGTATCGGCGCCAAGAACAAAACGCTCTATAGTCAAAAGAAAAAGAAGGCCGTGTTCCAGGGTGGAGAGAAAAACGAGATCGTGGACGTCTTCTTCCACGGGTATGCGAACTACGAGAAGGGAATCGGAAAAGACTTCCTCAAACTCACCTCCTGTAACACCACCGGGCTCATACGTGCAATAGACTGCATCGATCGGGCGGTCGGCGTGGAAAAGACCGCCATCACCATCATACGTCGGGTCGCGGACCCCGGAGACACGCACCGGGGTCTCACAAACGTGCTTCAAATAGATCCCGTGCCGAGCCACCAGGCCGTTGATCTCATGACCATCATGCCGCATGTGCCGTGCACGGGCGTTCTGGTCCATACCCCGGTGACTCACGGGCACATCATCAGCATCGTGTTGACCCCGAAGAAGAGCATCTCCGTCTCTTCCGCGATCGAGCTCTTTAAGGCACACCCTCGCATGATGGTGGTGAAAATCGAAGACGGGTTCAACTCCAACGCGGCTTTCTTCCGCTACGCGCGCGATAGAGGCAACCTGCGCGGCGACATGTACGAAATCGGCATCTGGGAGGAATCGGTCGCATTGTCGGGGAAAGACCTGATTTTCTCCATAAATATACCGCAGGAGGCTGTGGTCATACCGGAAACGATGGACGCGATACGAGCCGCGATCCCCATGCAGAAAGACCGTATGGAAGCTGTCGGACTCACCAACAGGTATCTCGGGATGAACAAATAGGAGCATAGAAGATAATGAAACGAAACCTCGGTATTCGCTCCATTGACGAGGGTGAGTTCGGTGGGAAAAGGGTACTGCTCAGGGTCGATATAAACTCGCCGATAGACCGAAAAACAGGAAAGATCGTAAACGACAACAGAATACGAAAGAGTGTACCCACAATAAAAGACCTCACCGACATGGGTGCGAGACTGACGCTCATCGCCCATCAGGGCGATACCACCGATTATTCCTCCCTGATCAGCCTCAGTGAGCATGCGGACCGTCTCGCAGCCCTGCTCGGAAAGCCGGTGCATTTCATCGAAGATGTCGCCGGCCCCGCAGCCGTAGAAAGCATTAAATCATTAAAAAATGGGGAAGTTCTTCTGCTCGACAACCTACGGTACCTCACCGAGGAGGTATCGACATTCGAGGATTGTGTGAATCTCACACCGGACGAGATGGGCTCGGTCTACCTTGTACGGCGCCTCGCACCACTCTTCGACTTCTACGTAAACGATGCCTTCTCCGCCGCCCACCGCAGTTCACCCTCCATGGTCGGCTTCCAGAAACATTTACCCTCCTACGGTGGGAGACTGCTTCTGGCTGAGCTTGCCGCGCTCCATGCGATCACAAAAAATCCACGCAGGCCCTGTATGTTCATGCTTGGTGGAAGCAGGGCGGGCGATGCTTTCGGCATGATCAGGAAGGTGCTCGACGAAAAGGCGGCCGATTGCATTCTGACGAGCGGACTGGTCGGGCATATCTTCATGATGGCGGACGGGATTTGTCTCGGCGAGCCATCCGAGAAGCTCATCATCGACAAAGGGTACGGAAAATTCATAGAGAACGCGAAAGAATATCTGAAGAAGAACAGGGAAATAATTCGCTATCCTCGTGATGTTGCGTACAGGCTGGATAATATAAGGGCGGAGGCGGCACTGGATGATCTTCCCGTTGATAGGCTCCTGTTCGATATAGGGGCGCGGACAATCGCCGAGTATATTAAAGTCGTTAAAGACGCAAGGACCGTTTTTATAAACGGACCGGCCGGAGTATACGAGGAAGATATTTCGAGCGAAGGGACGATGGCGCTCTGGAAGGCGGTAGAACGTTCCGGTGCCTATACCGTCGCTGGAGGGGGCGATACCGTGACTTCCTTTACGAAATTTACCGACCCCGGAAAGATCGACTACATATCCACTGCGGGCGGAGCACTTATTCGGTATCTGTCCGGCGCCGAGCTCCCGTTACTTACCGCACTAAGAGAGGAAATGTGACCCGCTTTTCTCCTGTACTGACGTAGAATCATCTCAATGTGCCCCCCCAAATACCATTGGACTCGTATATCCTCCCCTGTTATGGTTTTTATTAAGCATTTACAAGACCGACCTGAGTAATCCGGGAGTCTGATGCGTCACGTTATTGAGGATTTCAAACCTCTCGAGGGATACCACTCAGTTTCCACCTCGATCAGGCAGGTTCTGAACCACGCGGGCAGCCCATTTACCGAAGAAATGGTGTTCGGGATGGCCTCAGGCCTCTTTTTCAGCTACCAGGAAGAGGACGGCCTCCCTTTAATAAGCGGCCGCACGGGTATCGGAGATTTCGAGGAGAGCCTCGGCTGCAACCTGGGGATTTCGATAGAGGTACAATCCACGGACGACGTCGGGAGAGCGGAACAAGAGCTCAGATCGCGGGTCCTGAACGATATCCCCGTTATCGTATATGTTGACGCGAAAATGCTCGGCTGCCCGGGGCCGGCCGAAAAGGACTCCGGACCGTATTCGATCGTGGTATTCGGTGTGGACGACGAGGAGGGGGTCGCATTCATAGCGGACCGGCACGGCATGTCCGGCGGAAAACCCGGCGGCGAAAACCGGTTTCATACCGTAAGCCTGCGGGACCTGGAGCGGTCCCGCGGATCGAGCGGCGGACATTTTTCTCCGGACAACCGGTGGCTGTCCCTCGATCTGAGCGGCATGTGGTCGATCAACAGGAACATCGTCGTGGAGGCGATACGGGAAACCTGCACGAAAATGAGCTGTCCGTCCCTTCCTAATATCGGGCTCAACGGAATAGAGCTCTTCTGGAAGAATCTTCCGGGATGGCGTTCGTTCGACGACCGGACCCTCAGAACAAGCGCGCTCCACGCCTACCTGGCGATACACGAGAACGGCGGTACGGGCGGGGGCGCGTTCCGAAGGATGTACGGTAATTTCCTGAAGGAAGGCAGCCGGATCGTGAGATCCGGCCCGATCACGGGATCGCGCCCAATCAGTGGATTGCGATGTCTCGAAAAGATCGGCGGTGAATACATAATGCTGAGCGAACGCTGGGATGACGCAGCCGAGGGTTTTTTAAACATTTACCGGACCGGGGACGAATCCCGGCTCTGCTTCATTGCCGAGAGTATACGGGACATCTTCGAAAAGGAGAAAAAAATAATAGCGCAGCTCTGCCGGATTTTCTGCGAATAACGTCGACCCCGGAGTGCGTCCCGTACGGGTTCCCGGCATTCAGGGCTGAAGCCTCTCCGGTTTCAAGCGGCGGCTAGAGCTCTTCCAGCTCTTCCTGCGCTGCGTCGTACAGCCCCGTGGATTCGTCAAGCTTGAGGAAAAACTGACGGGCCCTCTTCGGATCGCCCTTATCCTTGTAGCTCTTGCCGAGCATGAGCAGGGCGTAGGGTGCCAGCTCATTATCCGACAGGTCGCCCGTGAAGACAACGAGGCCGTCGATCGCCGTATCGTAGTTCTGCATGAAGTAGTGCGCCACCGAGTAGTAAAGCAGGGCGGCGCCGTAGAATCCGACTTCCCGCTTCCGGGCGGGTCCTTCGAGATAACGGGCCGCCTCCTCGAACCGCATGACGTTGAAGAACGAGAGACCGAGCAGATAGGCCGCCTCGCCGCCCCGCGTGTCCACCCCTTCCTCATCCACGACCGCGGTCAGCTCCTCGATCGCCTTTGAATAGTCACCGGCTTCGAAACAGTTGATACCCCGCGCCATGGGATCGTCTTCCATTTCCATTTCCGAATCATCAAACCACTCGAGCTCCTCCTCTTCACTCGGTGCCCCCCGAACCCCGGCAAGCGCGGTCTCCGACCATTCGCCCTCTTCCCTGGTCACACTGCCCGTATATTTCTTAAGCCCCTTGAGCCAGCCCATCTTCTTCTTTTTTTCCACACTGCCGATCAAATCACCTATGCGCGCTGTCCTGTTCGGTCCGATCGAGATGGTCTGACCCTCTATATCGATCTCTATCTCACCGTATGTTCCCGTTTTCAGAACGGAGCTCTTTTTCAGCTCCATGTCGATCGCGGTCTTTTTCCACTCACCCGTACCGAGCAGGTCGACACTGCATTCGCCGCTCATATACATGACGGTTATCGCGGCAAAACCGGGAACCGCGCATACGAGAAGCAGGAGAAAAACGGCCACCGAAAGGAAAATTCGCATACACGCCTCCATTAAATACGATCTTTTACTTTAATTATATCCCATTATTGCGCGTTCATGAAAGGAAAATTCGGAGGAGCTCGTCAAAATCTCTGACCACGGCCCGGGCGCCCCCCTCCCGGAGCCGCCGCATCTGGTTGTCGGCCTCCTCATCTCCTACGGATTGCCGGTCCACGAAGCCCACGGGAAAAATACCGGCCCGCAGGGATGCCCTCATATCGTCCACCATATCGCCCACGTAGCTTATGGAGGCATCTTTCGTGTACCCGCATCGGGAAATACAGGCATCCAGGGAGAAGGGATGGGGCTTGCGCAGCCGCTGCTCGCCCTCCTGTTCCGCTTCCACGACATCGTCCTCGCTGACAAGACCGCTGAAAAGTCGATCGAGTCCGAACCTGTTCAGGGCGTACCGCGCCTCCACACCCGGCCTTCCCGTGGCTATGGCGAGGGTATGCGCGAGGGAAAGACGCTGCAGATGCTCCAGGCGGGGGATCAGCCGCTCCCTGTCGATGTATCCCGCTCCATCGTAGAAGAGAGGAGAATCGCCGTACAGCTCCCTGAATAAAGACTTTCCGAGATACAGCTCCTGGAAAATCCGCTTCACGAGGTTTCCGCTCCCCACATCCTGCCTGTCCAGCAGGAGGGGCGATCGTTTATCCGTCTTTGAGAAAAAGAGCTCCACGACCGTTTTTTCACTCAGAACCCGCTCGAGCCCTGAAAGGTCCATCCGGCCCACGGTACGACGGGTTTCCTCCAGGAGATCCCGGTCGTTCCTCGGGCCTTCACCCGTTTCTCCTCCGCCCTTCAGGCCGCCACCGAGGCCGCCCGCCAGGAAGGCATTGATCAGCGCCGAGGTGAGGTCCCAGTCATTATTGAGGCCGCCGCTTCGTTTCACCTCGGCGACATGCGAAAGCGATATAAATTCCTCGTCCTGAACAGGGACGGTTATCACATCCCGAAGATATATCGCCGCCGTGCGGCGCGTCACCTCCCGGTAGGAGCCCGTCACGTCGACGAGCACACCGTCCATATCGAAAATGATGAGGTTCTTCTTTTTCATTTACGATGCCCGCGAGACCGCCGGATCCGGGGATTGGCTTCATCCCCTCCTGACGGGAACTCCCCTTTTTTCGAGGTAGTCTTTTGTCTCCCCTATGGTGAATTCTCCGTAGTGGAAGATCGAGGCGGCGAGTACGGCCGAAGCGCCGCCGTCGATCAGGGCGTCGTAGAGGTGGGAAAGCTCACCGCATCCGCCCGACGCGATAACGGGAATGTTGACGCGGGAAGCTATTTCATGCAGGAGCTCCACATCGTAGCCGTCCTTTGTACCGTCCCTGTCCATGCTCGTGACGAGGAGCTCACCGGCCCCGAGGTCCTCGGCCCTGCCGCACCACCCGAGGGCCTCGATATCGGTCTTCTCTCTTCCGCCCCGTACGTAAACCCTGAACCCCTCGGGCTCGCGTTTCACGTCCACGGCCACCACTATGCACTGGGACCCGTAATTCAGGGCGCCCTCGCTTATGAGCCCGGGATTGCGGACCGCGGCCGTGTTTATCGACACCTTGTCGGCTCCGGCCTTGAGTATCTTCCGCATGTCCTCCACCGAGCGGATTCCGCCGCCCACGGTAAAGGGTATGAATATCTCATCGGACACTTTCTCGACCACGTCTATGAGTATGTCCCGCTTGTCGGACGTCGCGGTGATATCCAGAAAAACGAGTTCATCCGCGCCCTCGCCGTCGTACCTCCGTGCCCACTCGACCGGATCTCCGGCGTCCCTGATATTGACGAAATTGATACCCTTCACCACCCTTCCTTCGGTGATGTCAAGACAGGGGATAATGCGTTTTTTCAGCATACGACGGCTCCCTCGTTAACGCGTCCTTCCCGCCGGGTTATTCGCTGTATACATCAGGCTCCCTCTTTTCGTTCCCGTAGGTAAGCGGCCGCTGCCGTAGGCAAGCGACCGCTTCCCGCACCGACAGCGTGCCCTCGTAGATCGCCTTGCCGGAGATAACACCCACGACCCCCTCGGTCTCTATGTGAGCTATCTTCCGAATATCATTCATATTCGATATGCCTCCGGCCGCGATCACGGGAAGACCGGTCTCCCTGGCCATCTGAGCGATCCCGGCCGTATCCGGTCCGGCAAGCATGCCGTCCCTTCCTATGTCCGTATAAACGATGAGGGTAAAACCCATCGCCTTCACCTTCTTCCCGAGGTCCACCCCGCGTACCGCCGACCCTTCGGTCCAACCCGAGACCCTCACCAGGCCTTCCCTAGAATCGATGCCCGCGGCCAGCCGTTTACCGAACTCTTCCGCGAGCCCACGGGCAAGGTCGGGCTGTTTTACAACGATCGTTCCGAGAATGAGCCTCGATACACCCGCGTCCAGGAGCTCGCGGACAACGTCCCTGCTCCGTATCCCTCCTCCGACCTGCACCGGTACATCAACGGATTCAACCACCCTTCGAATGACGTCCCTGTTGTTACGGTCCGGGTCCGCGGCGGCATCGAGGTCCACGATGTGCAGATACCGGGCCCCCTGTT
>Ga0272442_10010697_pt1 | contig 11274 bp, 10 predicted proteins | sample SSMForm2O_FD_200262 | JGI IMG/M metagenome (GOLD analysis project Ga0272442, IMG submission 200262) | Marine sediment archaeal communities from Little Sippewissett salt marsh, Falmouth, MA, United States - SSM-Form-2O | ecosystem: Environmental > Aquatic > Marine > Wetlands > Sediment ...
GCCAAAAGTTTTAGATTGGTTTGACGACCGCGCATGTATAAGAAAAGGTTCGTGGCTTGGTACTGAGTTTCCTTTTAAAAAAGGCTGGATCATTGAACCCATATCTGACTCTACACTGTATCCTGCGTATTATATTATCTCGAAATATGTCAATGAAAACAAAATAAAACCCGAGGAAATGACTGAGGAGTTTTTTGATTATGTGTTTCTTGGAAGAGGAACGTCTAAGAATGCCATATGGGCTGAGATAAAGGATGATTATGATTATTGGTATCCAGTTGACATCAATCTGGGTGGAAAGGAACATAAAACTGTGCATTTTCCTGTGTTCTTGATGAATCATGTTGCAGTCATGCCCAAAGATAAAAGACCTCAGGGTATTTTTGTCCACTGGTGGGTCACGCAAAAAGGAAAGGAAAAGATCAGTAAATCAAAGGGTGGTGCTGAGCACATTGCCAAGGCGGCTAATGTTTATGGTGTTGATGCCATGCGACTCTATTATGCACATGTTGGTTCTCCTTTTGTGGATGTAGAATGGGATCCAGAAATCATTATCAAATACAAAAACCGGATTGCAAACATATGGAAACTTATCCTGCAGTTATCAAACATGAAGGATATGAAAAACGAAAACCTTGATAACTGGCTCACAAGCATTTTAAATAGAAGGGTACAGAAGATCACAGATGCCTTCGGAAACTTCGATCTGCGTGTTGCATCCAATGAGATTTTCTTCGAGTGTCGAAAGGATATTCGATGGTATCTAAAAAGAGGGGGCAGCAATAAGAAAATACTTGATTCTTTTGTCAACACTTGGATAAAATTGATGGCTCCCATAACTCCTCATATTGCAGAAGAATTGTGGCATTTCAAAGAAAAAGATTTTGTTTCAAATGAATCATATCCGCGATTTAACCCTGACGAGATCTCTGAAAAAGATGAAGTTGGTGAATACCTTTTATCTAAACTCATCGATGATGCAAATGAAATTCTAAAGGTTACTAAGATAAAGCCAAAGAAAATATGTGTATATGTATCACCTGCATGGAAGTGGGAGATATTTAGAAAGGCATTAGAGCTCTCTTCGAAAGATAACCTTAATGTTGGTGATATAATGAAGGAAGTGATGTCTGATCCCAAGATGAAAGGCATTGCTAAGCGGGTTTCCCAATTTGCTGGTAAACTTCCAAGTGAGATTAAAAAATTAAGTGAGAGTGATAGAAAGAAATACTCGATTAAATTCGAAAGTGCCGAATATTTAGAAAACGCTAAGGATTATTTGAAAGGGGTGTTTTCTTGCGAAGTCGAAATCTATCGAGGCGACGACGAAGGGATTTATGATCCTGTTAATAAAGCAAGATATACCGTTCCACTACGGCCAGCTATTTACTTGGAATAAAAGAAGTTTGCATAATGCTATTAAACTGGGATAACCCTATCTGGCGTATCACTCATGTCTGGCGGTATTTCTCCAAGCCCATATACTGAATTTGTTGTTTCACAATAATAGTATCTCTTTCCACCTTTATCTTCTACATATTCCCCATGATCTCCATCTATATGTATCCCTACTGCAAGATGGCCTATGTCATCCTCTAAAACATAGAACAACAATGCTGTATCATAGCCCAGAGCATCCATTATTGATGCAAAAAGAACCGATGAGTCCTCACAATCACCCTTCTTATCAACTAAAGTCTCCACAGGATATCTCCAGTATTCGACTTGACCCTTGGTACTATTATCTGATGCATAGATTACATTTTTTTGAACAAATCTAAGTATGAAGTTTATGGTATCAACTTGACTATAATTTTCTCCTTCTGCAAACGATTTTAATTTACTTGCAACATCTAGTACCATCCGATCGTCTGATGTTACAAAACTAACCATTGCGTAATTGCCAAAACTCTGGGGCATTCTATTAACATTGGACTCTGCGTAACTCTTGTAAATATCCACGGGCACTTTCAATGAAAACTCCCAGTATTTTTCATTAAACCTCCAACGATATGTTCTGTCATAGACTGCTTCAGGGATATCAACCTCTTCTGAAACTGTAACGACATACCATAGTTTACCTTGACTACCCTCTGTTAAATCATTGTCGGAAATTGTGTTTTCTACCTTATCAAATTTCAAAATAAGTGTTTCTTCATTACCTTCACCTATGTCAATGACATCATCTTCCAGAATAAGATCATGATCATACATTATCACCTCTATATCCATATACTGCTCATCTGTTTGATCGGGTATGTCGTAGCTTATGGTATAACCTACATTCTGTTTTTCGTTTAGCTTAACCACCCAATTTTTGCCATTATTGTCAATTCTTTCTGGTTCCTTTCCATTGATTTTAATATCAAAATATGCCTGAGCCCATCGAAAAAGATCTACTCTACCAGTTACTTCAAATTGCTCTAACGTTATAGTAATGGAAAGATTCACATTATCATTGATATCATAACTGCTGGGTATTCCATCTCCATCCGAGTCTTTATGGGCATCTGGATCCTCAGGGAATTCATCAATCTCCAAAGGAGGGATACTGGTACTATCACTCTGATTCTTTCCAGGATTCCAACGGTCAGGGTATCCATCGTTATCAGTGTCGACACTAGCAGCAGGATCCAATGGAAACTTATCGATGTTGTTTCCAACACCGTCACCATCTGAATCATTTTGCTCAGAGGGATCTAATGGGAGATCATCATCGGTATCTGGCACACCGTCATTATCGGAATCAATCACTTTAGAATCATCTGGGCCATTAGTCTTAAGACTAACAAAAACACAAAACGTGGCAATAAGTAGTATCGAAATTACAAGTAATGTTAATATTTTCCTTTCCATTTCTGCTTAATAATAGTGTATTTTTGCATATAAATACCCTTCTAATCGCAATAAACATAAAAAACTACTATCTCATGCACCCCGCATAGTACAATGTCAAATGATTGCGCTGACAAGTCTGAAAAGACGTGGGATGCTATTGCTCAAAGTTTTGATGCGACACGGCGCAAACCGTGGAAACAATGCATTGACTTTATAGGCACATTTACTAAGGAAGATTTAGTTGTTGATGTCTGTTGTGGCAATGGACGTCATCTTATACCTTGTGCAAAGCGTTGTAAAAAAGCCATAGGTGTAGATCTCTCAAGAGAACTCTTGTGTATCGTTCAAAAAAAACTCGATGAAAATAATCTGGATAATACCAACCTTTTGCATTCCAACGTTGTACACATACCACTTAGACATAACACAGTGAATGCAGTACTTTATATTGCATCGTTACACAATATTAAAGGGAGAGACAGGCGCATTCAATCTTTGAGGGAAGTGGGACGAATACTAAAAAACGATGGCAAAGCGTTGATTAGTGTATGGTCAAGATGGCAGGATAAATACAGAAAACAGTTTTTTAAAAAGTGGTTCACACAGATGGGGCAAGCAGAGTTTGGAGATATCGATATTTACTGGAGGCAACATGGCCTTGACATTCCTCGTTTTTATCATCTATATGGCAAAAGAGAATTCTTAAGTGATCTACGCAAGGCAGATTTAGAAATAGTAGACATCCAGGATGTTAAAATGCATTCAGAAAAACATCCTGATAACTATTTTGCTGTGGTAAAAAAGAAAAAGTCTATAGAATAAACCATCGGAATTCACCTCGCTACTCTTATTATACGCCTTGGGGTCCTGGCTGTGTTATGTAACTACCTATTATCAAAACAATAATTGCAATGGCTATTGCCCAAATTGCAGATAAAAAACCAAAAGTAGGCAGTATATTAAACTGGAATAAGAAAATTGAAAACTCACCAATAAGAATACTTGCTATACATCCATATTTAGTTGCTCTACGCCAATACAATGCAGCAATTGCTGTAGGACACAAGACAGCAAGACCTGAAAACGTTGTTTTTACTAGTGTCCCCATTATTCCTTCGTTTGGATCGTATCCGCCAATGACAAACCACATGGCAAACAAAGAAAGCACTATAATCAAAATTTTTCCAAATGTTATCTCAGAAATCCGGTGTTTTTTCCGAGGGATATCGCGCGAGAGCATTGTCGAAAGCGAAAGAAGTTGGGAATCAGCCGTAGACATAAGGGCTGCTAGAGCACCTACCATGACAAATGCATAAACCAAAGACGGGGCAAATTTTTCTACCATCATCGGAAGCACTTTATCTTCTTGTCCCGGTAGTACTGATAGGCCTGCTCCATGTGCCCATATGCCAATTAAAACCGGAAAAAGAAACAAAAAAGATACAACGATAGGATATAGAATCATAGAATGTTTCAACGATTTTTGATCTTTCGCCGTGTAAAATCGTGAGAAGATTTGAGGAAACATTGGATCAGCAAATATCCACAGAATCATAAACGAGAACCAAATCTGTGGCAGGAAATAGTCATTGCCTCCTGGGCGGGTAAACAAATCAGGATTGGCACTGTATGCTAAAGCATTGGCATTTTCAAATCCCCCTAGATTCACTGCTATGAATATTACTGCAACAGTCATGGCTATTATCATTATTACACCTTGGATTACATCTGTCCAACCAGATCCCCTCATCCCTCCAGACAATACATAAACCATTATCACAATCATAGTGATTATTGCACCTATCTGCCAGCCAATACTGCCAGTCACATATTCAATGAGAATTCCTGCCCCAATTGCTTGAATGGCAAGATATGGAATAGTAAATATTACCATTACTCCCATAAATAGCAATCTTAGACTAGTGCTGTTAAATCTATCTCCAATGAGTTCAGGAGGTGTGATGTATTTCTTTTCCTTGCCCAATTTCCAGACTTTTCGCCCTATGACATAAAACATGATGGCCATTATTGCTGTCCCAAAACCCATTATTCCATATTGGCCAAAACCACTCGTATATGCCTTTCCAGCAAATCCAAGGAATGTAAATGCAGAGAAATTTGTTGCAGCCAGTGTAAAAAACAACAGAACTGGGCCAAACGTCCGGTTTGCTAGAAAATAATCTTCGGGTGTCTTCTTTGTTTTCTTATGCGCAACTACACCCAAAATAATGAGAAAAATAAAATAAAGTACAATCAAAACTAGAAATGTCATTTGCCATCCCTCCAAGCAAATCTTGAAAACGCATAGAACGCAAGAGAAACAGATAACGTTAGAACTAACAGATATATGACCCAAAAGGGAAGGCCAAGTATCAATGGTTTAGATTGCCCCCAGTCCCAGAAATCCAGAGATAATAAAAACAATCCAACAAACAGTAGATACCATAAGACATTGCTTTTTTTTGGAAGCCAGAATGGCAGATTCTTCAAAGTTTTTCCTCCTTTTAAATCTACCTTTTCCTGGTTTTTTCGGCTGGAAACGGTAAAAACAATGCCACTTTAATATCTCAGCTTACAGGGATATTAAATCTAGATAATAAATGTTTACTACTTTTCTAAAAAAATTATGAATGTCATTATGTCTTCCGTCCATTGAGTTCAAATAAAAAATTACTGAGTTCACCGATTTGTTCAGGAAGAATCTTTTCGACCCTCATATTTTGATAAGGTATGTTTTCAATCTCTATTCCATATACTTCACGTATCGTAGTTTTTATCCTCTTTCGTCTGTGATTAAACAACTCTCGCGTAAGATCAAAAAAGAATGTTTCGTCTAAAACAGAAAAGGGAGGAGACGCTCTAGGATATAATCTAACAACACATGAATCAACTTTTGGTTGAGGATAAAAACATGTTTTAGGGATTGTTTCCATAATTTTGCATAGTGATTTATAATAAACACCAATAGATAATCGAGAATAATCTTTGCTACCTGGTTTTGCAACCATTCGTTCTGCAAACTCTTTCTGGTAGATTAACACTGCTAAGGTAAAATCACAGTCTAGAAGCTTGAAAGTGATCGGTGACGATATATGATATGGTAAATTCGAAACAATTTTATTGAATTTCGGAAGAGTTTTAAAATCAACCTTTAAAGCATCACCACTAATTAATAATACATTATCAGGTAAACTTCCCTTGAGTTCACGGATAAGATTCTCATCTATCTCTATTGCTATTACCTTCCGTGCCTTCTCAGCCAGCAATTTTGTAATAACGCCCTTTCCAGGTCCTATTTCGAGAACAACGTCATCCTTTTTTATATTGGCATACTCTACTTCTCTCTTTGCTACTCTTCTATCAATTAAAAAATTCTGGCCAATTTTTCTTTTTGTCATATTTAGATCAATAATGACTCTTTGAAACAGGAGGTCGTGTGAAAATACGATACTTTTGGTCAGGATCCGTAAGTTCTAATTCAATCCGTTTGGCAATAAGTTTATCAGGTGCTCTCAAGAAATCTATGCGGTCACACATCTCCTCAAAGGTGGTAAAAGGCTTTTTTCTACGTTCATCCAGTATATCGTGCATCATTTTTTTACCAAGTCCAGGTAAAAGCTCCAGAACATGGAAACGAGTAGAAATGGCAGGCGATTCGTTAAAGAATTTTATAAAACGATCCATCTTATCGTGCACCATATCTAAGATAACATAAGGCATTTCTCCATGAGCTGTTGCCGTTAAATCTTCATAGTTAACTCTGCCTTTAATCTTAGTTATCTTCTTTCTTTTATTTGAGTCCTTGCCGACATATATTCTATCGCCAATGTTAAAAGACATGTCGTTTTTTGGTACTAACTCAAGTAATGTAAACTGATTTTCACCTATGCCATATACAGTAGGGTGTCTTTTGTGGAGGGATATATCTCCTCTCCCTTTTGACAAATAATCCAAAACATATACATAGTCCTCCACAACTAAACCTCCTGTTATTCGATATAGTATTTGCCTACTATTTCTAAAATCTTTTTTATATTATCTTCACCTAGTGTAATTCTTTCCTTAGCAAAAATAGTTTTTATATCGTCCTTAGTGTTTGGAAGTAGATCAGCTATCTTATATGCATGAACCTGCTCCAAAAATTCTAACTTTGTCAACTCTTTTATCATGTCGTTTGTCTTTTTAACAGGTAATTTTGCAAACTTTTGAGCATGTTCCAACGCAATTCTCTGTTCATATAACATCTCTTCTCGTTCCTTGCTCAATTTATTTAGAATATTTTTAACCTCAGAAAGTGAAACGGGTCTAGCCTTGTCATCGCTTGATGTCACTGTTGCACTCTCCGTAGATGATCGGATCTAATAATCAATGTTTTATGTTTTTTACCTACATCAATGCCAACTAGATATGAATCTCCTTGCATTCCCTCTACCTTCCCAGTATATCCATGGAAACGAATATGTGGCATACCTTTGTGCACTGAGGGATCGATGACAATATTTACAGAATCTCCTTCTTCAAATTGCTGTAATGCTCTTGTAATAGAGGAAAGTCCTCTATCTCTTGGTTTCTTCCTTAGTATGTTTCTACTTTTACTTCTTATGCCTTTTGACCGTTTTACCAATTTTATTCCCCCTTGACTTCTATTACGTCCAATTCTGTTACCTTACAGGGAACATCTATCATTTCGCTTATACTTGGTCTAGTTCTTCCGTTATCGCCAGAGATTAACTCTTTTATATAAGTCCCAGATTCTGCTTCTATGGTCAATGTTGCCATAGTACCATCTATCGACTCTATATTACAGTTATGTATCTTCTTCTCTCTAATCATATTAGCTCTTCTACGAGCCACTCTTGACGGTGTAAACTGACTTATTGTTTTATCCCGTAATGCCTGAGCTACCTTTTTAAGCTTTTCTTTATTTATGACTTTTTCCCCAATTAAGACAACGCGGTATGTTTTCCTGAAATCAGCATCCTTAATCCTAGCTATTTCATCTCTATCGGAAAAACGCAAGTTAGTCACTTTGATCTTACCTTTACCATGGATGTTAATCTTACGTTCCAATTGAGATAAATCCAGATTTCTGACCTTTGGGTCTTTTATCTCTAAAACAAAAGGCCGCCCATTCCCAAGCATGAGGGCATCTATATCCTCCCTACCACACCCATGAAATGATTCGTCAGAACTTTCTGTCTCTTCTAAAGTTTTTTTTGCAACTAACTCTTCAACGCTTGTTTCATACATCTTACCCGTATAATCACACTTTCTGCATCCTTTTCCACGGCAAATTCTACAAAACCATCTAGTCTGTGGTATATCTCTCCTATATTTATTGTACCGTCCATAAATAAAAAGTGATTTAATCTGAAGATTTACAACATCAAACGATGTGTCAATAACTGCCATTATGGTCGGCTTTTCAAAATTTACCTCTTTGTCAAGTTTCTCTTCTAGAATTTTACCAATTTCTCTTTTCAACTCCGTTTTAATGGATTCTGCATATTCAGATTCAGTAAAATCCAATAATTCTTGTTCTTTATCAAGAATATCATCGTCTATTTTGGTTCCCACCAGGAATGTTTCGAACTCGTATTCTTCTAATGATTCCGAAATCAGAAATGCAAAATGTTGTATCTCGCCAACCAACCCTGAACAAAGCCAGCAGTTATCTACCTCAACTGTTTCATATTGTTTTAGATGTTTTCTTAGTTGATTTTTACGTTCTTTGTTTGTTACTCCATTGCCAATTTTTGCAAAAAGTCGCCCTAGACAATGATCGCATAGTTTGTATTTTGACAGAACTTTTTCTGCAATTTCAATGTTCTTTTTATCTTTTAGACTGCCTGTCATTTGGAGGGCTTAATATCAGATGATATTTTAAGTGTTGGTATGAAAAAGACAAGGATCAGATTATGATTAATTTCGAAATCAATCGCATCTCATTTTAGCAATGTTTTTAATGGTTAAGGAGATACAATATAAAATCTCGGGAGGTAGAATATATGGTTGAAGTTTCTCCATTTAAAGGCATCACGTATAACAAAGAAAAAATAGGTAAACTAGATGATGTAACATCTCCACCTTATGACATTATATCTTCAGATATGCAGACAGGACTTTATAAAAAAAATCCATATAACTTTGTAAGACTTATACTTGGAAAACAAAACTCAAATGACACTAAACAAAATAATCGTTATACGAGGGCCAAAGAACAGTTTGATTCATGGATGAAAGAATCGATCTTGACTGGGTCGGATAAAACAGCTATTTTTCCATATAAAATTGAATATAATGTAAAGAACCAATCAAAGACAATGAACGGATTTTTTGTCCTATTAAAACTAGATCCAGAATATAAACAGGTAAAAGCACATGAAAGAACATTGTCTAAGCCAAAGGCAGACAGATTGAATCTTATGCGTGCTTGTAATGCAAATCTTGAACCAATTGAACTGTTATACATCGATGAAAAAGATATAATAAGGAAGAAAATAGATGAATCTCTTGGTGAGCCCATTATAGATGTGAAAGGATACGACGATTTTACCCACAAATTATGGAAGCTGGAAGATGAAGATATTACCTCCCTGGTTGCAGGCGAGCTTAAAGATAAAATTTTGTTTATTGCCGATGGTCACCATAGATATCAAACCGCAATTAATTATGCTTATGAAATGGAAAAGAAAACAGGAGATCACAATGATAACGCACCGTTCAACTATCGAATGGTCATCCTTGCAAACATATTTGATGAGGGTTTGTCTATCCTTCCGACTCATAGGCTAATCAAAATGTCAAATATTGATTCAGAACATCTTGTGGAAAAACTAGGGGAGTATTTTACTGTTCAAGAAAAAATGGTTGATGGTTCAAATAAAGACTATGAGTCACTGGGAAAAACAATTAAAGCGGAAATAGCAACAGAGAAAAAACACAAATTTGCAATGTATTTAAAGAGCAAATATTATGTTTTAACATTGAAGGATGAAAAATTAATGGACAAGTTTGCAGGTGATCGCTCAAAGACTTGGAGAACACTGGACGTTTCAATTTTACACAAGATCATACTTGAACATATATTAGGGATAAATGAAGGTAATCTAGAGAATCATGTGAAATACACTCGGGTTGATGAGGAGGCAATACAATTTGTTGAGGACGGAGATTATGATCTCTCCTTTTTGATAAATGCCACAAAGATAGAGGAATTAAAAACAATAGCGGAGGCAGGTGAACACATGCCTCAGAAATCCACTTATTTTCTGCCTAAAATGTTGTCAGGCCTTGTTATGTACAAAATGGACATGTAGTGTAATAACAAATTGGAATTATCTGAGTAATATCGATATAAAATGACCAATGTAATGAGTTGCAATTATAACCAGTACCGCAATTATCAGGTGTTCGCCTATTATTTTCCAAGGAGTTGTATTTTGTTCCCTAGCAATGACAAAACTATTCACAAGTAGTATGTATAATCCAAACATTACACTTATGATAATTGCCTTTGAAAGCTCTATCAACAGAACTGGAAGAATAAAAATCGATGAAAAGATAAATTTAAATAGAATAGTAGAAAAAGTTGATTCCCATACTTCTTCTGTAGTATGTTTATTTTCGGATTCTTCGGCCATATGAATGCCCATTGCATCTGACAATGCATCTGCTATTGCTATTGTCAATATACCACCGATAACCACAAGTTTTGAGTGGGTACTAGAATGTAGTCCCACCATTAAACCAAGTGTTGTAATTATCCCGGAGGTCAGACCAAAGTTAAATCCAACTTTTAATGAATGTTTCATTATATCCCCTTATTTATATTTAATATTTATAAATGATTTGTTATACAGTTATTATCCATGCCCTTGAGAGATATCGGATATAATCAATCTGGAAATCATATTGCACCAGTTACTTTAATAAACAAGCATACATTCCGTCATCGAATATGTCTTTGATGGAAGGTCTGTTGGTTTTTTTTGCTATACTTTCTGCATATTTCCTTATAGTAATGTTTCTCCACAAAAAGGGCATTTTGGAAAAATATAATATTTCTCTTTATGGCCCTGCATTATTACTACGTACCACGAAGGGCAGGAATTTTCTTAAAAAAATTGCAGATAGAAAGAGATTCTGGAAAGCTTTTGGAAGTTTTGGCATTGTTTTTTGCTTTGTCATGATGATTCTGATGGTTCTAGTACTTGCTCTGCAAGCATGGACGGTGTTGGGTTTTACTCCTGAACAAAAGGAGGCATTACCTGGAATTGAATATGGTTTAGTACTTCCGGGTATTAACCCCATACTTCCCCTTGAATATATTGCGTACATACTTCTGGCATTAGTTGTTGCAGTCATTGTACATGAATTTTCCCATGGCATTCTTACGTTTGCAAGTAACCTAAAGGTTAAATCATTAGGTATCCT
>Ga0272442_10010698_pt1 | contig 11274 bp, 11 predicted proteins | sample SSMForm2O_FD_200262 | JGI IMG/M metagenome (GOLD analysis project Ga0272442, IMG submission 200262) | Marine sediment archaeal communities from Little Sippewissett salt marsh, Falmouth, MA, United States - SSM-Form-2O | ecosystem: Environmental > Aquatic > Marine > Wetlands > Sediment ...
CCGCCAAGGGCCGTGCGCCAGGGCATACTGGAAAAATACCTTTCGGGCTCGCGCATGCCTGAAAAATGGATCAGGGACATGTCGAAAAACGAGAGCCTGACGCCTGCGGACGTGGAAAAGCTTGCAGCCATGCTGGGAGCACTGGAGCCGGAGGACGCGCAAAAGGCCGGGAAAATGTTCGAGATGCAGGCACGACAGCGGCTTAAAGTGAGGGGCGGCATGCTCAGGCCGTTGAGAAAGCACCTCGATCTGATTGAATACGACCTGTCACTCGTTAATGCGGACTGTGACCTCGAGGAGCTTGCAGATTCTCTTGGCACAAGGCCCGCGGGCACAATGTGCCTTTACGGCCCGCCGGGCACGGGCAAGACACAGTTTGCGCACTTTCTTGCAAAGCGCCTCGACAAGCCCCTGGTGAAAAAGCAGGCATCAGATATCCTCAGCATGTGGGTTGGGGGCACCGAGCACAACATCGCGCGCATGTTCGAGCAGGCGCGTGAGGAGAAGGCCGTGCTGCTGCTCGATGAGGCGGACAGTTTTCTTCAGTCGAGGCAGTCGGCTCACAGGAGCTGGGAGGTCACGCAGGTGAACGAGCTCCTCGTGCAGATGGAGGCGTTTGAAGGCCTGTTCATATGCTCGACAAACCTCATGGACAGCGTGGACGCGGCGAGCTTGAGGCGATTCGTGATGAAAATTGAGTTCGGGTTCATGAACAACGATCAGAAGTGGAGAATGTTCATCAAGACCGCTGCAAAAGCCTGCCACAGCATTCAGGATGATGATGAATCTCTAAGGCCCGCTCTTGACAGGATAAAAAACCTCACCCCCGGCGACTTTGCCGTGATCCTTCGAAAACAGCACATGCTCGACAGAAAATTCACACCAGAACAAATACTCGAAATGCTGGAACAGGAATCAGGTGCAAAGGATCAGAATAAAAGCGTGGTGAGGGGGTTTGGCGGGTGATGATTGGACAGAACAGAGAGCGGCACCTTCATGTCCATGGATTTACAACACTCACACCGCATGCTTCCAGGTGTTTCGTGTTCCTGGTTGCGACGTGAAGTTCATGCACCTTTGCGGTTGCAGCAATCAAGCCGTCAATAACGGGTATTTTTCTGCCCGACATTTCAGCCTGTGCAGTAATTTTCCCCCACATTGATGCAATGGCTGCATCTACACATAAAAGCCTGGATTCAAACCTCTGCGTCAGAATCCCGTCAACCCATGCCGCGAGCTCGTTTTTCCTGTGTGAATCATCAAGGCGTGCAATTCCCTTTCGAATTTCTCCAACTGTGAGAACGCTCAGATAAAGGTCCTGTTCTCTCTGCTTTTCAAGCCACTCAAGCACTCCGGGGTCAGGTAATTTTCGAACAGTCTCTGAAATCACGCATGTGTCCAGTATGATTTTCACAGCGTCACCTCGCGGCCGGTGTCCTCGTCTCTTTCAATGTCCAGTTCCACGCCAGCAAGGGGTGATGATCTGAGGAAGTCGACAAGGCTGGTGGAGGGTTCGCTCATTTTCTGAAAATCCTTTGCAGAAACAACAAAGACGGCCCTTCGGCCGCGTCTTGTAATTGTCTGCGGCCCCTTTTTAATGGCCCTTTCAACCACTTCGCTGAAACGGTTTTTTGCTTCATGAAGCTGCCATTCGTTTTTCATCAAGTCCTCCTGTGTCCCTGTCTATCTAGACAGTCTAGACATATAATATAACACATCAGAACACTAGTCAATTCAGATGGTTACAAACTTGATATTCCAATCTGGAACATCAAGATCCTCGTGTTCTTCATATATTATCGGTACAAAGCGGCAAAAGGTTGCACTGATTCTGAAAATACCCTGTAACCTGCCGGGATTATTGAGAGTCAAATGTGTCCGGCACCGGTGGAAGGATCGATTTGATTCGATTCCGCCCGTACCCCCAACCCGGATTTCAAAATGGATGGACAGGATGGGGTTTGGGGGGTAAAGATCGAATCAGAACCCAATCCTCTTCTTCGGACTGTCCGGAGGCTCCATTAGTTTTCTGATTGCTTCGAATACTACTGCAAACTGTTTGTCGTATTTCTTTTCCAGCTCATCGAGTTTCTCCGCAAGCTCCCGGTTGGATGCCAGCATCATTCTCAGCTTAACAAACGTGCGCATGATCTCGATATTGACCTGCACAGCGCGTCTGCTGCGCAGAACACTGGACAGCATTGCAACGCCCTGTTCGGTAAAGACATAAGGACGATATCTACGACCGCCCCAACTTGAGGTGCCAAAATGGAACCTCAAGTTATCAAACTCTTCCTGAGTAAGCCTGAACATAAAGTCAACAGGAAATCTATTGATATTACGAGTAATTGCCCTTATAAGCACTTTTGTAGCAACACCATATAGTTCAGCAAGATCCCTGTCCAGCATGACTTTTTCTCCCCGGATGAGAAGAATACATTTCTCAATTCTTTCCAGTGGCACAATTGATTGTGATTTACTATCCGTCATCTGCGCTCCTTATAGTTATTTAATGATTGCTGGTAGTTGCAAACTTGAGGTCACAAACTGTGACCTCAAGATATTACTTCAAGTTTTCTTCCTTATTTATTATCGGTACAAAGCGGCAAAAGGTTGCACTGATTCTGAAAACACCCTGTAACCTGCCGGGATTATTGAGAGTCAAATGTGTCTGGCATTGTTTTGGGGATTTGAAAGTGGACGGTGCGATCGATTTGATTAATCCCGGACAGGTGCTTGAAATGCTTGAACAGGAATCAGGTGCAAAGGATCAGAATAAGAGCGTTGTGAGGGGGTTTGGGGGGTGAGGGGTGACCTGGTCACTCGCTGCTTTCTTCGGATTGGGCCTTCTCTATCAACTTTCGCTCCCTCTCCAACTCCCGCCCGAGCTCTTCCTCAGTGGGCAGATACAGCATGTATTTTGACGCGAAGAGCTGCCTGCTTTCTTTGAGCACGGAATACCGGACGATGGCTTCGTTCATATACCATTCACGGGCTCTGTCGTTCTCAACCCGAAGCAGCAGCCGGTAATGGGTCCAGGACAACTCCGTCCTCACCGCAGAGGCTTTCATATAACTTTCGGATTCGAGACGCATCGCGTCTCGTTTTGTCGTGCCGGATTTGAGACCCGCTGCGTCTCGTTTTGAGAACATAAGATAGAACTGACGCATCTTCCGAAGGTTAGTGACATCAAAACCCCTGCCGAATTCACTGGTCAATCGTTGGGAAACCTCTTCAAGCACTGCCTTGCCGTATTCAGCCCTTTTCTTTCCCTCCTGTTCATGCTCAACAATCAGATATCCGATCTGCCAATAGGCCTGGACCATGGCAAGATTGACCGCCTGACAGGCCGTACTCCGCGCTTTTTCCAGTACGTTTCGAATCCCGGCGTAAAGCGAATCCAGCTTTTCCAGTTCGTTTCTATCCGTGTCCATTCGGGTCCCTGATGTTCTCTTTATATTATCGGTACTAAGCGGCAAAAGGTTGCACTGATTCTGAAAATACCCTGTAACCTGCCGGGATTATTGAGAGTCAAATGTGTCCGGCACCGGTGGAAGGATCGATTTGATTCGATTCCGCCCGTACCCCCAACCCGGATTTCAAAATGGATGGACAGGATGGGGTTTCGGGGGTGAGTAGTGACCTGGTCACTCGCTGCTTTCTTGCTTTGTCTCCAGAAGAGTACGCCCTTTTTCCGTCAGCTGGTATTTCTGTTTCTTGCTTCTCGGTTTGGTCGGGATCGTCATTTCTAAAAAGCCCATTTCCGATAAGTGTCTGACAGCTCGTTTGAAATTGCCTGTGCGATTTTCATAACCCAATGATTGAAGCAGCTCAGGGGTGCTTTTAGGACTTTGCGAACAAATATCCATTATCCTGCTTTCAATCTCACTTATCAGCTCATGGGCCTTATCATGGGCCTTATCATGGGCCTTATCATGGGCATCCTGGGGCCCACTCCGTCGTTTATCTGTAGCGCCAAATTCGGGTACCTTAACAATGATTCGGAAAACATCACCCTCGATCATTTGGGGATCGGAACCTCCATATGCATTGCCATACCTCATCATCTTGCGCATGCCGGAACCGAGCTCGTCGGCCCGGCCAATCTGGCGGAAGAAAGCTGCGATGACCGGATTTTTAGGGAACGGGGTGAAAGTCTCCAGGTTCAAAACGCCAAAGCCGTGGGGCTTGTTGCTGTTTTCAGTACGAACCTGACCACGCTCGATGATCAACCTGGCAGGGAAAGCGTTGGTGTATTCCCGATGGATCAGGATGTTCGAAGCGACCTCCCGGAAGATTGCGTCGCGGATGCTGATACTGGTCGTACCTTCGAGATAGAAGGGGTCGGGCAGATGCTTGGCGGCAAAAGCCATAATGCGGTCGTAGCTCTCGACAAGGTTGACGTCCACGAAATCACGGTCGTCATAACGATCCAGGTTGACCTTGCGCAGTATCAGATCGGTGCGATGGTGCGGTACCGCTGACAATAACGGCGACCGTTTTCCCAACAACAACAGACCGGCGAGAGTTACACCGTTCTTACCGGTTTCCGGGTCTTTCTGGTAGAGTTGCGCGCTCTTTATAAGCTCCATATCATCCATGTTTCGCCAGGGGTGATCCTCTCGACGTAAAACCGCAATCTTGCGACACTGCCCAATCAACTTCCGTTCCAGTTCGTCCAGCCCGGCGTAAGGAAAAATCTTATTTTCTGAATAAGTGGCCTGTTTTCGTTGATACAGGTCGGCGACCTGTCGGGTATGATCTGTAATATCGAGATCACCATCCTCATTTCTGTCATAAATGCGCCCATTGCACCGGTGAACCTGTGAACTTTCAGGAACATAGATGCGGAGGACGGGTTTGTCCTTAACCTTCACTTCCTCCACGGACAGATAGGCGGGCGGATAAATTTTTTGTGGGTTGTTGATGGCTGTAACAAAATCTTTTTTTATTTGTTCAACGGCATTCTGTTCAATGCCCTGAATGACCCCGGAATCAGAAACGCCCAATAAAATTGTTCCTCCATGCCGATTCAGAAAAGCGCAAACCGTTTCAAAGACTTCCCGGCTAAGCTGGCTCCGGCAGGCTTTAAATTCAATGTCCATGCCTTCGCCCCTGCGAATCGTATTTCTAAATTGATGTTCATTGGCGTCCATTCGCGGTCCCTTTTGTTCTCTTTATATTATCGGTACTAAGCGGCAAAAGGTTGCACTGATTCTGAAAATACCCTGTAACCTGCCGGGATTATTGAGAGTCAAATGTGTCCGGCACCATAAATGGGAGCAATGCACACCCACTGAATTACAGGCACAGTAAAAAATGAGTGCTCCCGTCACGCGGTCTTTGCTTCAATCACGCGGAAAAGTGTTTCCATCACGTGACGGAACGCAGAACCCGCGTGACGGAAATCAAAATCCGCGTGACGGGAGCCAATTCCGCGTGACGGAAATCAAAATCCGCGTGACGGAAATCAAAATCCGCGTGACGGACGTCAAAATCCGCGTGACGGGAGCCAATTCCGCGTGACGGACGGGTAAAAGTGCGTGACGGGAGCAGAAAACCGTGACGGGAAATATAAAAAATAACAGATTTACAACAATACTGTACAAGGAGGCTGTCATGCCAGAAAAATTCTCAGAAGTAGAGCTCCGCATTCAGGAGCTGAAACTAAATAAACCGGAATTTGTGGAAAAACTGTTGGAAGAAAAACACTGCGAATTAAAGGTTTTTTCATCCCGCGGCCGCAGAGGCTGCATAATGGATGCGTTGAAGTTTAAGAGGGGAAGGAAGAGGAAGTAGTAGAGGCTGTTATTTACAATAGCTACGGCCTAGTCAATCAGACAGATTCTATTCCGCATTCAATCAGATACTCCACAACTGCTTGGTATGTTCCCGGAACTCGAGTGCTGTCGCCTTTATCACCATATGGAACAAAAAGAACCATGCCTTCTCTAGCGCGGGTAAGGAAGACCCTGTATTTGTTTAGAATATACCTTTGAAGATCTGCATTTCTTACATTCTGCCACGTGGTCCTGTGCAGACGTCTGTAGGACCAGTCATTGCTGTCAGTGTCTCTTACGAAATCACCACCCCAGCAGATGCCTGTATGATCCAGCTCGAGTCCCTGGCTGGTATATTCATTAGCTGTAACCTCAAGAGAGTTTGATGATCTGTAATCTCCATGGGGTTTTAAATACCAGTGAGCGATTTTATCCTTGTCCTGGACAGAAAGGGATACTCCCAGTCCTTCTGCGACTAGGCGGCTAGCGCCAGCGCTTGCTAAAAGCCCACACCGCCTTGTGCCTCGCGTTCTATTTTTAAGAATCTTTCTGCATTCTTCAATCGAACGCACCAGCGTAATTGGATAACTGCCAAGTTCACGAGATATTTCCCTTGCATCTTCTGGACGATTTTCAAGCACCGCATCAACCCATTTGCTCACTCGCTCTGAGCGATATGATCGGATCGGAACAGTAAGACGCAGGGAATCATTCATTTGTACTTTTAAATTATAAGGCGCTTCATCGGGGAAAAGGGCTGTTCCAGCAGTATCAGATGAACCATTTATTGCTGAAGAAGGCGTTACCAGCTCCCATGAAGGATTCTTATGTATGGCTTCTCCCCATTGTCGCATGCCGGGCTCGCCCTTGTTTATTTCCTGCCCAGCTCCTACGAGACACACAATAGCCGCCCAGTCTTTATGGCGGTCCATTATTTCCATTAAAAGCTCAGGTTCAGATGCATCTCTGTCAAATTTATCCTTCCCATGCTTGTGATCCCAGGCTCTTTGAGCCTCATCAAAAACAATTGCATGCTCAAAAGGAGGTTTCTTCACATCATGCCTGTAGTATTCTTTTAAGAAATCAATTATGTGCTGTATGCGAGTCTTTATTTCGTGACGAATGCTGGTTAATGTGCGCTTTTCACCGATGTTTCTTGATCGGACGTACTCGTCCTGGGCTAATGCTTCGCGAATAACCAAAACCAGAGGCGTATTGCCGGATAAATAAACTATCTTTGCACTTGTGCCATCGGAATCTTTGGCTTGATGAACCACATTAAGGCCAGCGAGTGTTTTACCAGCTCCGGGAACACCAGTTACAACAATAATGCGCTTCTTTCTATTCTGCCTGCTATCTTCCACCAGGCGAACAACCTCTCTTGAGCAGGCTGAAAGGTTATCAGCATCAGCTCGGGAAAGATCCCTTATGCTATGACCTGCAAAAATAGTAGTTGCAGCTTCAATAATAGTAGGAACTGGCTCATAAGAAGATTGCTCCCACTGCCGCCAGTCGATTTCTTTGTGGTTCTGCGTATGATGCTGGATGCTGATAGCTTGAGCCAGATTCTCGGTCGAAGCAATTGTAACAGGAAGCGTTTTGTCATCCGCAATATCCTGCTCCAGCACATAGGATTTGTTAAGCTCTGTGCAGCAGAGTATCGGACAGATGAAAATATCGTGGCTGGCTTTATGGAAATCTCTTAGGTCAAGGGCATATTCTTCAACCTGCCTAATGTCAGCGCCCGCTGCTTCGTCAGCGCCAACCTTGAATTCAACAACAAAGACCATCTGTGGCGAAACAAGAACAAGGTCGATTCTTTTTCGAAGCCTGTACAAGGGATATTCCAAAAGCAGCCCCCATGAAGAGGCAGAGGCGTTCTCTTTAAGCAAATCATGCAATGCTGACTTCATCATTGGCACTGAATCTGCCCATGACTTGCTCTGTGTTCCCAGCAGTTGATAGTAGCCATCATTGGCGTATTGAGACGTCAGCTCGCTGTTGATTACTCCTGGATTGTCTTCGAGAAAACCTTGAACAGTATTTTTATAATACGCAGGCACGTTATAGTAATTCCATTTCTCTGAATGCCATTGTCTCGTCCCAACCGTCTTTATGAGCTTTGTGAAAAAAGGTCTGTATCGTTTTAGAATCTATCGTTACAGATGCAGGATCATTTGTAGGAACTACGGATTCAAGTTCGTGCCATACGTGATCATAGCTCTTTAAAGGCTTCTCCTGTAATGATTCAAGGCCAACGTAAGACGGAATAAAAAACATGCCGTCTTTAAGCAAGGAAAAGAGCTGGTCTCCATCTACAAGTCCAAACACAACAACTTCAGCAAATTTTTTAAAGTTATGCGCGTCTCTGTAAAGGTACTGGATTTTGGTGTTCATCGTATACCTGAATCCTACTGCCAATGACAATTTAATCAAATACTCACTTCCCGAACGGCCAGAACCAGGCCGGCTGTGGGTGTTCCTTTGGCTTGAGCATTTTCTTTGATCTTTTGGGCCTTGCAAGGTGCCATTCGTAGGCTTCATCGCCAAGTGTGCAGTCTGTTATTTCCACGGTGCCTATCAGCACCCCCGTCGGAAGGTCACCCGGCTGTTTTTTTATCCTCTTCCACTCCTTCAACGGCCCTGGCGTATGACTCGCATAAATGTGCACCCGCTCGCGGATATATGCAGGAAAACTCCGGTACTCGATCTTCTTCATGCCCAGCATTATCTGCTCCGCATACGGCTGGCGGATGCTCAATGCCCGCATTTTCTTTGCCATGGGTTTCCTCCGGTTTATCGGGTTAAAAAGATTAGCCCCAACGCAGGGTTTGTGTCGATACAATATGTATCACCCGGATGCGACAGGGGATGTCGTAAAATGGATTTAGCATATTGATATCAATGGCCTTTCACATACGGGCTGATCTTGGTAAAAATAACAGTCGTTTCATTTTTCAACCCGGGGAGGCAGATACAGGCCAGATAACAGCCGTATTAAAGCAAGGAGCCATTATCATGAGCGAGAATCCATATTTTGAATATCTTAAAAAGGAAAGAGACGTCGATCCTGACGAATTTAATCCAGTGTACAGGCTGCTCAGGGAAACCGTACGATCCATGAAGTCACTACGTCCGGACGACATTGATTATAAAGACTTCGACATGCTTTATCTCATGACGGTTCATACCAGGAAATGCTCTGTTGAGGTCAAGAGGAACAAGGTAAAGGACAGCCACCTTGGTGAATCCGAGAAATCCAGAATGAATACCGTGCTGGATGAAACTGTAAAACGAGCATATGAACACAATCCCGAGGGACACTTCGGCTTGTTCGGCACAGGGATCTTCTGTTTCAGGAACAAGGCCACATCAAAGGAGGATCTACAAACCTTTATTGGCTTGTGCTGCGATATCCTGGACATGGAAGATGAGAGCAGGATACTGGACCTTGCCGAAGAGGCCTTGAAAGACGGCATCAGGGGAGTTGCTTCAGGCTCTGGATCCCAGATCCTTCACCTTCTCAAACCTACAATTTTCCCTGTGATGAACAGCTGGGGAAGATCGGCTTTGTCCAATGTATTCGATTTTAAATTCACCAATAATATAAAGGAATATATTCCTACGACTCGTAAAGTATTAAAGGAACGCGACAAACATTTCGGTTTCAGGAATCTGATAGTCATCGATCAGATGGACGAGCAATCCGTGGTAACCAGACAGCCCGTAAAAACGGTAACAAGGCCTTCCACCGCCCCGGCCATGGCAATAAGAACCAGAGAACCACTTTGCCAGATACTTTACGGGCCACCTGGTACGGGCAAGACATATGTAACCGCTGAAATGGCGGTAAAAATCTGCGGAGGTGAAATACCAAATGCTGAAGATAAAAATAGGCATGAAAGAATAAGGGAGCAGTACAGGGCCTTGGTGGGAGAAGGAAGGATCAAGTTTGTAACTTTCCACCAGTCATACGGGTATGAAGAATTCGTTGAAGGCCTCAGGCCTGACATCGGTGCAGAAGAAGGCGTAGTGACCTTTTCGGTAAAGCCTGGCGTATTCAAGTCCATTTGCGACATGGCAAGAGTCGAGGGCCAGAGTGCAAAAGGTACTACTGATATCAGACTTTCACCCGGGAAGCCGAAGATATGGAAGATGTCTCTTGGCAATACCCAGAACCCTGAGGAATCATACATATCAGAGAACTGTATAGAGGATAACTGCGTTATACTCGGCTGGGGCCAGGGCCTTGATTTTTCGGACTGTGATGATCGTGACGCAATAAAACAGAGGCTGCAATCCGTGATTCCGGATATTACCCACTACGATTTCAATATTACGGAAATGGAAATATTCAAGAACAGAATGCGGAAAGGCGACATAATCATGGCCTCGCACGGCAACCTTAAGATACGCGCAATAGGCAGGGTTAATGGTGACTATGAGTTCTACAAGGCGGAAGAATACGGCCAGAAAAGGTCTGTGGAATGGCTCTTTTTACCTGAAGAACCTGTGCCTGTGGAAAAGGTCATGGATAAGAATTTCATAGGTATGACCCTTTACGAGATAAACCCCAAGCACGTCAAATATAATGCTCTAAACAGGCTTCTATCGGCTGAGAAGAGTGCCGAGCCGATCAATTATGTGTTGATAATAGACGAGATAAATCGAGGCAACATAGCCAAGATACTGGGTGAGCTGATAACTCTCCTGGAAGACGACAAGCGCATAGGTGGTGATAATCCAATAACAGTCACCCTGCCTTATTCAGGAGATAAGTTCTCGGTTCCTTCAAACCTCTACATCATAGGGACCATGAATACTGCAGACAGGTCGATTGCCCTGCTGGACACTGCACTCAGGAGACGGTTCTGTTTTGCTGAAATGATGCCTGATGCCGAGCTGGTAAAAACACTCGCAGGCAGGCTGGAGGGTCTGGACATATCACGGATCCTGAGCGTGATGAATGAGAGGATCGAACTTTTGTACGATCGCGATCACCAGCTGGGCCATTCCTATTTCCTGAAGGCAGAAAGTCTTGTCGAACTTCGGGACATCTTCATTAACAAGGTTATCCCGATGCTCCAGGAATATTTTTACGACGACTACCAGAAGCTCTGTTATGTGCTCGGTTGCCCGTACGATACTGAATCCGGAGAGCAGCAGACAGCAAACGCCTATCCCGTAATCGAAGCCAAGCGTCTGGATACGAAACTGCCGGGCAGTGCAGAGCCCGAAGATTACGACATGAAACTTCGTTTCCAGATTAATCCCGATTTTTTCAAGGCAGGGGAAAAACAACTGGAATTATTCTTCAGGGGAATACTCGGCACGCTGGCTGAAAACGCGGAAGAGCTGTCTGAATAGGCATGAAAAGGCTCACATATACGGAATACAGCCGCATTCCCAGGGAAAGACTTGGCGAAAATCTATGGCAGAAGTTACAGGCCTTTGATGAGAGCCATTTAAAAGGAAGGGGGCAGAGTGTATTCGA
>Ga0272442_10010699_pt1 | contig 11274 bp, 11 predicted proteins | sample SSMForm2O_FD_200262 | JGI IMG/M metagenome (GOLD analysis project Ga0272442, IMG submission 200262) | Marine sediment archaeal communities from Little Sippewissett salt marsh, Falmouth, MA, United States - SSM-Form-2O | ecosystem: Environmental > Aquatic > Marine > Wetlands > Sediment ...
TTTTTTTTGGATGAAAAATGTAAAAATTCCATTAGATATTATTTTTGTAAATAGAAAAAATAAGATTATACATATACAAGAAGCACCAGTTGAATCAGGTTTATTTAATAAGAGTTATTGGAGCCATGGAATGTGTAAATATGTAATTGAAACAAATATTGGTTTTTGTAAAAAAAATAATATAATTTCAGGTTCAAAAATAGATATAAAAAAAGAGAATTAATGCAGAATAAAAATTATCCTGCAGATTGTTTTATTTATTCTTCTGCTGGCTCTGTTGGTACTACAACAGTAACCATTGCTGATCCTTCAACACCAAGGTCATCTGTTGCCACAACTTTAACAACATATGTTCCGTCTTCAAAGGCAGTCGCTGTAAATGTTGCAGTTGTTTCGCCTTCTTGCACTACATCATCAATATACCAGGCATACCCAGTTGTTTCATTAACCTCTGCATCACCTATTACAACTGTTGCTTCAAATGTTATTATTGTTTCATTTGTTATTGTCTCTGGTAGATCTCCTAATGTAACTACAGGCGGGTTTGTTATTGTTAATTCTTCAGTTGCTGCTTCGCTATCATCTGTTCCATCATTTACTGTAAGTGTTACAGTGTATGTTCCTGATGCTGTATAGGCATATGTGCCAGTTGCATCTGTTGCTGTTCCTGTATCATCACCAAAGTCCCAAGCATATGTCAAATCATCTTCGTCTGCATCTGTTGAACCAGTTGCATCATATGTTATTGTCAGACCTTCTTGGGTTACTGCAATGACTGCCACTGGTGCAGTATTTCCTGCTGGCTCAGTTTCTTCTTCTGTACAACCGCTTAATATTCCTACTAGCAAAGCCATGCTTACCAATAGAATTAATATTTTTTTCTTCATAATTTATCTCTCCTCCATCAAATTTTTTATTTTCAAATATATAGTCTATATATCTTATATAGTTGGTAGCTTCAATGCTCGGGTTACTATTTATCTTTTTCGGATTTTTACAATTAAAATATAATTAATACATAGTTTTTAATGAATAATTTTATAATTAGAATTTGTATTACAGTAGCTGGATGGTGAATTCTTCTATTCTGGAGGGTTAACTTTTGGTTAAAATAACCGCACATGATCTTGCAAAGAAACAAAAGGAAATATCAGTTGCTGAGTTTTTTGAAAGAAATAAACATATACTTGGTTTTGGTAATTCAACAAGAGCTCTAATTACAAGTGTAAAAGAAGGAGTTGACAACAGTCTTGATTCATGTGAAGAAGTAAATATCCTACCAGATGTTTATGTAGAAGTTAAAAACCATGAGGATAGTGAATGTAAAATAATTATTGCGGATAATGGACCAGGTATTGTAAAAAAACAAATACCGCACATATTTGGAAGATTGTTATATGGTTCGAGGTTTCATGCAATAAGGCAAAGCCGTGGACAGCAAGGAATTGGAATTTCAGCTGTTGTTTTATATGGTCAACTTACAACAGGTAAACATGCAATTGTTACATCTAAAGTTGAAGAAGACAGGCCAGCAGTTGTTATGGAATTAGCAATTGATACGAACAAGAACCGTGCAGAAGTTATTAGTAGAGATACAGTACATTGGGATAAACCATCGGGAACAAAAATCGAAATTAATATTAGAGCTGATTATAAACGAGGTAAACGTTTTGTATATGATTATTTACAACTTACATCAATAGTAAATCCCCATGCCCATATAACCTATAAGGATGCAGAGGGACAACTACATGTATTTGAAAGAACCGCTGAAACATTGCCAGGAAAAGCAATTGAAATTAAACCTCATCCATATGGTGTGGAGCTTGGAACTTTAATTAAAATGGCTAAACATACTAACAGCAGAAAATTATCATCTTTTTTAAAATCTGAATTTAGCAGTATGGGCGATAGAACTACTAAAGCTGCATGTGAAAAAGCAGGTTTAGATAAAAACATAAATCCAAAAGAAATGACACGTGAACAATTTCTTGCACTCCACCGTGCATTTAATAAAATAAAAATTATGGCACCATCAACAGAATGCCTTTCACCTATTAGCGAAACACTAATAAAACGTAGTTTGAAAAACGAAACAATGGAGATATCTCCAGAATTTATTGTAACTTCATCTCGCCCCCCATCAGTTTACTCAGGTAATCCTTTCCAAGTTGAAGTAGGGCTAGTATATGGCGGAAAACTACCGAAAGACTCGCAAGTCCAAATAATGAGATTTGCAAACAGAGTACCACTATTATATCAACAAGGTGGTTGTGTAATAACATCCGCAATTACATCTATTGATTGGAGACGTTATGGTCTAGATCAAACTTCAGGGAAAGGAATTCCAACAGGCCCTGCAATTTTTTTAACTCATATTTCATCAACTCAAATACCATTTACTTCTGAAAGCAAGGAAGCCATTGCAGATATTCCAGAAATTGAAAATGAAATCAAACTTGCATTTCGTGAATGCGCACGTAAAGTCCAACATCATATTTCTAAAAAAGTAAAACGTAAAAAAACACATGAAAAATTTGATCTTATTACAAAAATTTTACCAGAAATTGCAAAAAAATCAGCTGATATGCTTGATAAACCTGTGCCCGCTCTTGAAGGAGTTATTACCAAGATTATGGATGTTATTTGGATTGAAGATGTTATTGAATATGAAACTGTTGAAAGAGTACCTGTTCAAACAACTCTAACAGGTGAAAACACTGAAGGTCAGACAAGTGGCACCATCACAAAAAGCCGAATTTTAGTAGTAAATTATAAAAAAAATCCGCAAAAATTCAATTTATATGCAGTTATTCCTCAGGATGCAGTTGTTGGAACTATTACACCTAAACCTACAAAAGTAACTGACAATTATATCAAATGGAACCTTGACACAATTCAACCTGCAAATAAAATTGATATTAATTTTGAGCTAGCTGGTCTTGAAAAAGGAGACTTTGATGAAAACGATTTATATATTGAAAATATTAACGCAGCATATGTAATTGGTGCAGACAAATGGGAGGGTGACTAAATTGGTAAAAAAGGATTACACTGAAGTTATCAAAAAAATTGATCTGGTTGCTGCAAAAATCTATCAAGATTTTCAAAAAACAGATATACCTTATCTTACCCTTCCAACACGAACAAAAGCCAATATCAAATTTGATGATAAATTAAGTGTTTGGAAATATGGAAGCAACACAACAGAGCGAACCGCAAAAACTCTTGATGGAGCATATATGCTTCTAAGAACCATGTACATGGTAGAATTCATTAAACAAATGATCAAAACAAACAAATCCTCAACTCTCAGAGAGATGTATTATATATCAGAAGGATGGGAAATGGCAAAGTTCCATGCCCAGAACGAATCCAATCTTTTAGCAGAAGACCTAGAAGTAATTACTAGCTGCATGCGTGAAGATTTCAAACTAAGACCTGAGGAAGATGGAGCAAGAATAATTGGAAATCTAACCCTTGAAGAGATAACTAGGAATAAAACAAAGAAAAAAATTCACTGTCAGGATGATGTAGGAGATAGTGGATACTCAATTCCATATAATGTTGAACCTGAAAAAATAACATTCAAAGGAATAGATGCTGATTTTATATTAGCCATTGAAACAGGTGGTATGTTTGATCGACTTGTAGAAAACGAATTTGATACAAAAAGTAGAGCATTACTTGTACATCTAAAAGGCCAACCAGCACGTTCAACTAGACGTTTTATCAAACGAATTAGTGCTGAAAAAAATCTACCTGTATTAGTTTTTACAGATTGTGATCCATGGAGCTATAGGATTTTTGCAAGTGTTGCCTATGGTGCTATTAAAACAGCTCATATATCTGAATATCTTGCAACCCCTGCTTCCCAATATCTAGGTGTTACACCATCTGATATCGAAAATTATGATCTACCAACAGATACTCTAACAAAAGAAGATACTAATGCATTAAAAAGCGAGTTAACAGATCCAAGATTCCAGGATAGCTTTTGGAAAGGCGAAATCAAACTTCAGTTAAAAATGGGTAAAAAATCTGAACAGCAGGCTTTAGCAAAATATGGTCTAGATTATGTAACTGACACTTATCTTCCAGAAAAACTTGCTGAAATGGGAATAACCAAAAAATAAAAAAAATTTACTTTTTTTCTTCTTTTTTAAACCATAATTCTTCAGGAGCAACCATAAGGGTTCTTAATCTTAAAATATGGTGTTTATCGATCTGAACATATGTTTTACTAAATATTCCACCTTCTTTTCCCTCAGGATGAGTAAACACATGTACCTTTTTACCATCAATATATTCAGGTTTTGGTCTTTCTGCTTCAATACGTTTTTTCATAATTGAAACATAATGAAGGAAAAGAATAATATCTAGAATTATCACAATTGCAAGAAAACCAGATAGAGTATACAACCATCCTTCCAGGCTAAGACCTGCCCAGTTATATCCATAATCTAAAATTGTTGTTCCAACAAAAACAACAAGAATCCATAAAATAAAGATAATAGAAATCAAAAATAATAGCTTGATTAACAAGGAATATCTAAGTCTAAGTTTATCTTCTTTTGCACGAAGTTCTATTACTTTTTGAGCATTAGACATATCTATCTCTATTAAATAATAGTATATTTCAACGCTTTTAAAATTTTCTATTTATATTGTTTAAAAAATATCTAGTAGTTTATCTAATGATTTTCCTCGATGTGAAAACTGGTTTTTTTCATCTGTTTTCATCTCGGCAAAGGTCTTTTTCTCTCCTTTTGGAATAAAAATAGGGTCATATCCAAAACCATTATTACCTATTTCTTCTTTTGAAATATATCCCTGGCATTCTCCTTTAATAATTTTTAAATCTTTATTTAGTTCCTTATATGCAATAATTGATCTAAATGTTGCTTTTCTATTCTCTATATCTTTCATTAGTTTTAAGATACCTTTGCATCCAATTGTATGAAAAACATATGCAGAGTATACTCCTGGAAAGCCTTTGAGCGCGTCAATAAATAGACCAGCATCTTCTAAAAAAAAGGGTTCATTAATTTTACTTTCAACATATTGTGCTCCAAAATCTGCTACCTCTTCAAGAGTGTTTGCTTGTATTTCTGGGTAACCTAAGTTTTTTTGAATAATTTCTAACCCTATTTTTGAAAACTTCTTTTTTGCCTCCAATGCTTTTCCCTTATTGCTTGTTATAAAGTATAATTGTTTCATCTGTATCTTCCTCGCCTCACAATTTCCTCTATTTTTTTAATTACTAGATTTGGGTTATCAAATAGTTCTTTTTTATAACCTTCTAAAACATATTTAAAACAATTTGAATATTTTGAATGAGTTGATTCTATTGCCTCCATTAGAACATGTAAATCTACACCTTTTGCTTCGATTTCACTGTTTTTTTCTCCAAGCCCAAAATCAATGAAATGGACTTTGTCGTTATAAAGAATCATATTTGACGTAGTTATATCTCCATGGATAATATCTGAATTATGTAACCATGCTATGCTTTCTCCGATTTTACTGCATAACTTTTTTCTTTGTTTTTCATCTAAATCATTTAGAATATCTTTTATTCTTTGACCCTTGAGGTATTCCATTGTAATAATTCCATTCATTTGGTCAACATCATATATAATTGGAACAGATACACCTTGTTTTCGTGCATCAGTTATTAGTTTTGCTTCTTCTTTTGTCCTATAAGAAATTAGTTGATTATCGATTTGTTTTATCCGATATGATTTAGAGATACGATGTTTTTGTATTACATCTTTATCAAAATATTTTGATAAGCAGATTTCGGCTTCTGCTCCTTTGTATAAAATTTTGTTTTTAGTCACGCCATGTCACCTTTACCATATCTGTTCTAAAACGTTGATCGATTATGCTTTGTTTTATGCTCATTCTTATTCCACTGTTATACATTAGTATTCCCAGCCAAGCAATCATTGCGCCATTGTCAATACAGAGGTCTTTTGAAGGGACAAAAAAACAAGCGCCTCGTTCTTCAGCCATAATTTGTACCATTTGTCTTAGTCTTTTATTTGCAGCAACTCCTCCTCCTAATAATACTTCTTTTTTTTCTGTGTGTGCCATTGCTCTTTCTGTTACTTCTGTAAGTGCTGCAAAAGTGGTTTCTTGGATTGAATAACATATATCTTCTAGTTTTTCACCTTTTTTATAATATTGTTCAGCTGCTGTAAGCAGGCCTGAAAATGCTATATCCATTCCTTTAATTGTGTATGGTAGTTGCAGGTATTTTTTTGCTTTTTCTGCTAGTTTTTCGATTTTTGGACCAGCAGGAAACCCCAATTCTACTCCTCTTCCAAATTTATCAAGACAGTTTCCGATTCCAATATCAAGTGTTTCACCAAATACACGGTATTTGCCTTCAGCAAACGCTATAACTTGGGTGTTTGCACCAGATGTATATAGTAATACCGGGTCTTTACAATTATCAAGGGTTCCTCGTCCTATTTCAAGATGAGCAACACAATGATTCACGCCGATAAGTGGTTTATCAATTGAAAGAGAAAGTGCTCTTGCTGCTGTTGCAGCAGTTCGAAGGCATGGACCTAAACCTGGCCCTTGTGAAAAAGAGATAAGATCTATATCTGAAAAATTAATTTTTGCAGTGTTGACAGATTCTTTAATTAAATCCGCAATCACATTTGCATGATGATTTGCCGCTTCACGAGGATGAATACCACCTTTTTTAGGTCTATATGTTTTAATCAGATTAGAAAGGACTTTGCATTTATTGTTAACCTGTTTTACAATACCAATTCCAACTGAATGCGCTGTTCCTTCAATACCCAGGCAAATCATAATAAAAGCGTGTAAGTAAGAACAATATAAAATAGATTTGGTTCATTCTTCAACTGTGTATTCTTCTTCATAAAGATAAATAACACCTGTTTTAATAAGTATAAAAATTGTAACTATTGCAATAATAATTATTCCAATAATTATGTATAACCAGGGTATTTCAAAAATATCATTTACAGGACTGCTACTTTCTGAATCACTATCTAGTGTTTCATCATCTGAATCATCTATTGTCGTATCACTATCTGCCCCAGACCCAGCAGATAAACCAATATTAACAGTTAATGATGGTGACCAAGGGCTTTCATCTAAATATATACTACGATATTTGACTCTGACTTCATAAACACCTTCATTACTCCAGCTATGTTGTTGAGAAATAAAAGTATTTGACCCATCTACCGTAATCCAATCACTATATGTTCCATCTCCCCAATCAAACATCCAAGACGAGCCGGTATCAATAGTATAAATCTTGTATTCATAATCTGTATCTAAACCTCCTGATGTTTCACCAACTGGAGCAGCAGGAGTATAAGATGGACTTGCTGAAATAGTATTTGCTCCAATGACAAATGCTAATAAAAAAACAGACATAATGAGAATAAAAAATATAGCATACGCTGAGCTTTTATTCTTTGATTTTTTGTTTTCAACTGAGATACTTCTATCTAATAGCATCTTTTTTGCATCCCATCAAATAACATAACTTTCATACTCTAATCTAATGTTATTTGCCTATCAAGCGCATCCTATCTATACAAATAAAAAATCAATATCTTAATATTTAAACTTTTATGTGCAGGTGTACAAGATTAATAAAAAAAACATTTAGTACTTATAATTTTTATATAAAAACTATTGATTTTGCATCAAATCTTTAATTTTTTGTTACATATTATAATATAAACTTTATATAATTTGTTTTTCTAATAATAAGTATGATGAAATGATAAAGGAAGAAAAAATTAAATATATCAAATGTCCAAAGTGTAATAAAAAAAATATTATTAGATATGGAAAGTATAAAGGTAAACAAGTTTATTTTTGTAAAGACTGTGATAAAAAATTTATCAGAAGCAAGTTTAAAAATAAAACATATAGTCCGTCTGTTATTATCAATGCTATTTCTTATTATAATTTAGGTAAAACTTTAGATGAAACCGTTAAACTAGTTAATAGACAATATAAAATCAAGGTTTCAAAGAGCTCTGTTCATTCTTGGATAAATGAGTTTTCTCAATTTTGTAGTTATAAAAAAATTAGATCAAGTGTTTTAAAGAATTATAAGAGCAGTGATAAAATTATTGAGTCTTTTTCTTTTCAACATAGTGGTTTAACTTATAATTTTACTTATCATAAAGCCAAATTAGATATGCTTTGTGTAAAGTTTTCTTCTTTAGTTAAATATATTATTAATATGAAAAATGAATGTCCTAGTGATTTTTTTAATGAAAATAAGCGATGTTCTCAGCTAAGGTTGGATATTGATTTTAGAAAAAAGAAAAAATATAACCAGGCTTGCAAGCTTGCTGATTTTGCTCTTAAAGCATGTAGTTTTAATACCAAGAGACATGGTGTTTTGGAAAAATTTATGCTGATTAATGATTCCAGTACTATAGCTTGTGAGGTTCCAGTATGGTTCTGGGAGAAACATCTTGATGTTGGAATTTGCGGGCATATTGATATTTTACAGGTTCGCCGTGGTAATATTTATGTTTTGGATTATAAACCAAACGCTTCAAAAGAAAATGATAATAAGGTTGCATCTCAGTTGTTTTTGTATGCAACTGGTTTGAGTTTTAGGACAAATATTCCTTTGATGAGGTTTAGATGTGCATGGTTTGATGAAAATAATTATTATGAGTTTAACCCATTTGAACAGAATTTTTCTGTTAAATCTAGGGATCAGAAAAATTAGCTTCCAAAAGTAAACTGACCGGAGAAGATGTAAAAGAATTTGGTAAAAAAATAAAGAAAAATGCTTCAGAGAGGTTTCTAGGTTGAAAAAGTGCCAATTATATCTTTGATTCTGTCTTAATTTTACAAATGTCTTTTAGTTTGTTATAAAGTCGATTCTTAAATTTTTCATATTCTCTGATATCAATTTCAATCAAAGTAAGAGGACTGATATCATCAGCAGAAACACCAAAAGCACTATTGCTTAACAAGTTACAATTTTTTAATAAATTTTCTTTAGAAACATGAGATATCAAAAAACTACTTACTATCTTTTCAAAAATTAAATTATTATCAGTCTTAAAAACATCTTTTTGTCCTTTATTTATGAGAAATAAATCAAAAACATCTCTTTCTTTTAATCCTGCTCTTGTAAGAATTGCACGATATTTTTCAAGGATTATTTCATCAATAGGATACGTATTAATTCTCATATTTGTCAAATCGTAGCCAATAGATTTTAGAAATAAATCTTGGTCCACAATATTATTTATTTTAGATTCTAGAGGTTTATGTATAATTTTTTCTAAAAAATTTAACTCAATTTTAATAGGAATCTCTTCACCGGTTATCAAAGAATTATAGTAAATATTTAAAATATACACTGCTCTTGAATTTCTTACGTCGATGTATCTAAGATTTGTTCTGTCAGACTCAAAATCAAACTTTGCAGTATCACATATTAATTTGATATCATCAATAATTTGGATAACAATTTTTTTAATTTCTTTTTCTCTTTTATTTTCACTTTTTATCTTTCTTAAATTGTTACATTTTTCATATGTAAAATCTATATCTTCGCTTATTCTTGGATAGTTTAAAAAATTTCTAATAAGTAAGGTTCCGCCTTTGAAAATCAATTTATTTAGATTAGATACTTGTCCTTCATCTTCTAGCTTTTGCCAAATTGAAAGAAATAAGCTGATAAAATAATCCTTTTCAATATAATAATCTTCAATATTTGATTTCTTTTTGTCTTTAATATATGAAATATATTTTTTAAAATTGGTTTTATTCAAGAATATAACACCCTCTTTTTAAAATTTTTAGAATAATACTTAAGATATAGTCTTAGTTTTTCATGTTTTATAGCATTAGATAATTCTAAAGGAGTATTCTTTTTAAAATAAATAAAATCAATATAGGTTTTCTCAGTGTCCGAATAATAAAAAGTTATTCTATTTTTAGTAATTTTTTTGATATGTCCAAAATCGAACTTATCACTTTTCATTTTATAAAACTTATATTTAACCTCAAGGATTTTTTTTTCACCAGAAAACTCAGAATTCACAATAATTGGATTTACAACTCCTTGCCATACAATATTATTTCTTTCAAGGGCGCTATAAAGTCCAAGATACCATTTGATGTTTAATCTATTAAGGATTGTATAAACCATTTCATTTGTAGAATAATTGGTATATGATCCTTCTTTTTCCTTGAGAGTTAATAAGTAATAATAGCCCTTAAATATGTAGAGGATGTCTTTGTTTTTTCTTAGATTAACTATGATATTTTCTGAATATTTGTCTTGCAATACATCTCTAAATGCTTTTTCTAGTTGCTTTTTAGAGACAAGTTTGTCTTTGAAATTTTCTAAGATATTTCGTATAATTTTTTCATTGTTTTTCATATGTATAATTAAGGCAATATAGTATTTAAATATTTTGTTTCAAAAAATCCAAATAATTGGATAATTTGAAACAATTAGTATATAAATAAACTCTTTTTTTCTATTTATGAATAAACTCTTTTTTCTATCGAGCATTAAACACTGGAAATGTTACCAACCATATACTGAGAATCAGATAAATATAATTACCAACTAAATTTTTGATGATGAGGAATATTATTGTTCAACTAAATTTTTATAAAACAAAATATAGCTTACCAACTAAATTTTGGATCCAGAGTGGCAAATAAAAACTTAAGCAAGAGTGGGAAATAAAAAAAACCATAATTTGATGTGATAAAAAAAAATCAAAAATGGATCCCAAGTTGCAATCAAAAACTGGATTCAGAGTGGCAAATAAAAACTTAAGCAAGAGTGGGAAATAAAAAAAACCATAATTTGATGTGATAAAAAAAATCAAAAATGGATCCCAAGTTGCAATCAAAAACTGGATTCAGAGTGACAACCAAAAACTGGATCCAGAGTGACAACTAAAAACTGGAAATATTAAAGGGTTTTTGGGGGGATTCTGGACAAGACTGATGAAGGTTTTAACAACTAAATCTTGGAAGAGAAAGATTTGAGTTTTTCTTGGAGAGGTGATGATGGTTTTTTATGGGAGCTAAGACAGGGTTTGCCAACTATATTTTGGATGGAAGTATTTGGTGGTGGGTTTATGCAACCTTTTTATAAATTGTAAAAAGGTTTTTTTTGTGAGATTTAAAAAAGGGTTTGCCAACTGTATTTTGGAGGGAAGTAAAGGGGTTTTTATTTTTTCAACCTTTGTACAAATTGTATAAGTTGGGTTTTAG
>Ga0272442_10010700_pt1 | contig 11274 bp, 10 predicted proteins | sample SSMForm2O_FD_200262 | JGI IMG/M metagenome (GOLD analysis project Ga0272442, IMG submission 200262) | Marine sediment archaeal communities from Little Sippewissett salt marsh, Falmouth, MA, United States - SSM-Form-2O | ecosystem: Environmental > Aquatic > Marine > Wetlands > Sediment ...
ACTACCGCCTCGCCAGCCCGGATCGTGTCGGACTCCGCGAATCTCGTCTCGGGCGACAGATCCACGTCGAACAGGTGGATCTTGCGGTAGGCGGCCAACCGGGCCCCGGTGGGTGCGAAGAGAACGGAGGTATTGTAGCACCGCCGGGGATCGTCGCTCGTCTCGTTGAACGAGCCAAGGAGGAGATGGACCTGAAGTTCGCGAGCGAGGCTCGAGAAGCGCTGGCACACGGAATCGTCCAGCGACTCGGCCCGCCGGACCTTTTCGTCATGCGGCCCCAGGTAGTTCGTGTTTTCCGGGGTCGCAATGAACGTCGCTCCTTCCCCGGCTGCCTGCCGAACCAGAGTCTCAGCCCGGTCCAGGCTGGCTTCCTCGTCAGACGTCGAGGTTAGCTGGACTACCGCCGCGAGCAATCCCACCGATCGGCCAACCTCCCCTATCCCAGCCGGTAGTCGTTGTACGTCCGCCACACGGGCTGTACGGGCCGGCTCTCCAGGTATCCATCGATGCCTTCGGTGAGGGCCTTCCGGTACACCTTGAAGGCGTCATGGAAAGCCTCGACCGTACGATCCACTGCCTCGTCGTCGTGCGAATAGGATATGATCAGGCTGGGAGCAAGGACTCCACGCTTGATGATCTCCTGCAGGAACAGGGTGCGGAATGGCTGGGATGGGTTCCCCTCCGCGTCCTTCGTCCCATAGACGAGACCACACGGACGTCCAAAGAGCCCGATATACTCTCCAAGATCCTGATCGGCGATCGCTCGCTCCAGGCCGTCCGCCAGTCGCTGTCCCTGGCTCCACAACGTCTCGATGACGGGTTCTTCCCGGTACACCTTCATCGTGGCCAGAGCGGCCGCGAGTCCGTGCGTCTCCGCCGCATGAGTGCCTGACAGAAGGAACACCCGCTCCTTGTCGTGCAGCAGGCCGCCCAGTTCCATGATCTCTTTCCGGCCGGCGAGCGCCGCAACGCTGAAGCCGTTCGCCATGGCCTTGCCCCAGGAACTCAGGTCGGGAACGACGTCATAGAATGCCTGTGCGCCTCCCAGGTGCCACCGAAAACCAGTGATCATCTCGTCGAAGATGAGCACCGTCCCGTGTCGATCACACAGATCGCGCAGTTTCTGCAGGAAGCCATCCGCGGGCGGGTCGTACTTCTCGGGCTCCAGGATCAGACATGCCAGCCGATCCGGATGGCGCTCGAACAGTTGCTCGACGCTCTCGATGTCGTTGTAACGGAAGGTGACGGTCAGTTCCCGCGTGGCGTCCGGGATTCCTGCCGACATCGGCGTCGTGCCGATGAACCAGTCATCCACAGAGAAAAACGGGTGGTTCGCACAGATAGCGACGAGATCTCGCCCCGTGTAGGCCCTGGACACCCGCACGGCCCCTGACGTCGCGTCCGAGCCGTCCTTGGAGAACTTCACCATCTCCGCGCCGTGGATGATGTCCAAGAAGGCCTCGGCCGCCTCGAGTTCGATCAGACTCGGACGGATGAAGTTCGTTCCATCCAGCATGGCCCTCCGGGCAGCCTCGACCACTGGTGGATACGCGTGACCCAGGGTTACCGACCGCAGGCCCATGCCCCATTCGATGAACTCGTTGCCGTCCGCGTCCCACATTCGACAGCCCTCGCCGCGAACGACATAGGGCAGCATGTGCGCCGGATACTGATCGTCTCCCTTCGCGTAGGTGTGCGATCCGCCCGGGATCCGCGAATGAAAGCGCTCCACCAGAGACAGCGATTTGGCAAAATTCATGAGGGTACCTGTGTGTCTCATTGTCAGTAACGATCTGCCACTCGGCTGGCGCCTCCCCGTGGCTAGCCGAAGAACTCGTCCTGCTCGCGTCGAAGCTGCACCGTCACACGACTCTCGTCGAGCTCCACGTCAGCGAGGCTGATCGGTTGATCCTGGGGAATCGGGCGCACAACACGGCTTCCCGCCGCGAGACCCATGAGGAGCAGGCCCTCGTCCGCAATGGTGCCCGTGTTGTCGATCTCGCCATAGGCTGTGAATCCTCCGACTCCGTCCAGTACGTCACCGGGTTCCAGATTCCGTTTCGCCACGGCCAGCACGTCGCATCGAGGTCCGCCAATGGGCGTAACCGACGTGTCCCCGAGCAATATCCCACGGGCTGCGGTGATGGGCGCCTCGAGATGGGCCAGGTGAAACGGTGTGTAGAACACGTACAGGGGGCCGTCCCCCATCTTGAAGTACCTCATGTAGCGCTGCCGGGTCGGATTCTCACTATATCCGATCACGAACACGCCCGGACCGGGCTGGGCACCAAGGAGGTAATCCACCAGCCCTTGCTCCAACAACTCATCCACGGGAAACGCGTCGAGCGCGTCCATCACATGCGCGCGTTCGGGACCGTACATCCCCCGCTTTCCGACCCGGAATCCGGTGGCGTTGGCCACGACCGACTGCTCCATGGCGATCTTCGTTCCATCGGCAAACGACGTGGCCGCCTGCGGAGACAGCCCGAACTTCGCGGCGAACTCCTTTTGCGTCTCGGGGGTCCTCCGCACGTCCTGGAAGCCCTTCATGTTCCCGGCTAACACCGGCCTGTAGCCGACCGTCTCCACGAATCGGTACAGGTTCATGATCGAACCCGGCTGGTCGCCGTCTGTGCCGGAGTACGTGACGCCCGCCTGATCGGCGCGAGTCTTGAGCAGTGGCCCCACCGTGGCATCCATGTCCGCGTTCATCGTGACGAGGGGTTTCCCACCGTCGATCGCAGCCACCGCGACCCGTGCGCTGTGCTCGATGTCTATCGTGGCATCGATGATCCCCTCCAGCGACCTCGAGTGAGCCAGGATCGTCGGGTCGTCCGCGACCGCGTGCCGACCTGCCCGCACCTGCTCGTCCAACTCATCGGGTGTATGCACCTGGACCGGGTCCTCGATGCCGGCGTCCCGAAACGCTTCGATGGCATGAAGAATCGTGCGATTGGCGATCGCCGAAATCGTCATGCCCTTCATATGGCGTTCTACCTGGAACGTGATGCCACGCGCCATGAAGCCACCTCCGACCAGTCCCACGCGCACTGGATCGTCCGCGGCATTCCGCTCAGCGAGGGCCGTGTCGACTATGATCATGGTGTTTCCGTATCGAGTTCGGACCGTCCGGCGGGCTGGTAGTCAGGCCAGGATCGGTCCTTGGGTGAGAGGATGAACGGCCCGCTGTTCGGCCATTCGATCCCGAAGGCTGGGTCGTCCCAGCGGACTCCCCCCTCAAGATTCTTGTAGTAGAGTTCCGTTACCTGGTAGAACACCTCGGCTGCGTCCGTCAGTGTTAAGTAGCCGTGGGCAAACCCGGCCGGCACGTAGAGCATGGCCCGGTTCTGGTCAGTGAGGATTTCGGCGTGCCACCTGCAATAGGTCGGAGAGTCGGGCCGCAGATCCACGATCGCGTCCCACACGGCTCCCCGCGTGCACCGAACCAGCTTGACCTCCGGGTGAGGTTCTTCCTGAAAGTGCATTCCACGAAGGGTGCCGGCACGTTCGTTGAATGACAGATTGCACTGGGCAAGGACTGCGTCCAGTCCGTGCTCGGTGAACTCCTTGCGACACCACATACGTGCGAAAAACCCGCGGTCGTCGTCCAAAGGCTCAGGTTCTATCAGGTAGGCCCCCGATAGAGGGGTCTCTGAGAAGCGCATCAGGGTGAATCTCCTGTCCGGGCAGGTTTTGCAGGAACCCGCCGCTAAGATAGACTGGGCCACTGGGGACGCAAGCGACGTCAGAACCCCACAAATTCAGGCGCCTCCTTTCGCACGAATCGGGCCGCCGGGAATGGACTTTGCACGTGTTTGGTGTGAAGGATCAAGTTCAAACTGTAAGAGATCAGGGCTAAGTGAGCGAAACGGATTCAGGCTTCCAGCGCGAATTCACGCGCGCGGACAGGGGTGACGAGGGCTCCGCGCATATGCCGTGGCCCCCGTGTCGTGGCAAGTTGCGCCTGTCCCGTTTCGCGGCGGGAGGGTCCACCTCGACTCCGGCGGTCCATCGCTCGACCTATGTGAATGGCCCGGATTACTGCGGAATGACGGACAACGACATCCGGGGATTCCTGGATGGGGGCTTCATCTGGGGCTGGAACCAGGCGACCCAGATTCACGTGCGCCTGGGGCGGACCGGCGAGTTCCCGCACCCGAAATACGGTGAAGTCGAGCTGTTCCGGGTACTGCACCGGTGGGACCACATCACGCTTCCCCCCGGATTTGACCTGAGCGCCTGCCGGATGACTCTGCACGTGGAAGGAGGTCCGGCTCACCCGCTCCGACTGCTCGTCTACGCTGTCGCCCGCGACTGGAACCCGGGCGACGGGGGAGTGGACGGGAATAACGTGAGCGTCCCGAAGCCCGGCGAGGTGTGGTGGGGCGACGCGGAATTCGGGCAGGTGGCATGGGGACTCCCCGGTGCGGGCTTCGCTTCCGACGCCCATCCCGATGCCGACACCGGCGCCCATGCGCTTGCCGATGCCACGTGGAGTCCCGGCCAGGGGAGCCTGGTATTCCAATCCGCGGCGCTGGCCGACTATGCGGCGGACCGGATCCGGCACGGGAAGCCGGTCCTTCTTCTCCTGAAGCTCACCGACCAGCAGGAAGACCTTCCCGGGTGCTTCCTCAACCTCTATTCCGGGGAGCACGGGGATTCAAGGAACACCGCCCGCCGGCCCACGCTCGACCTCGAGTGGAGCAGCGAAACCGAAGTCGAGTCCGTGGCCCACGACGTATTTCTGGAGTACGGCCGGGTGTGCGAGTTCCCCAGGCGGAACTCGGGCGGTGGAACCTGGGCGGCTTCCTTCGACGCGGATCCCGAATTTGCCTGTCCCGCGCTCCAGGTGCGAGAGGGAACGGGCGACTCGGCCGGCCCCTGGCGCAGACTGTCGCTCCCGTTCGAAACCGAAGGGGAGTGGCTGCAGTTGCGCGCACTGGCGATGCCCGACCCGATTGAACTCGGCGGGCCATTCGAGGCGGAACTGGCCGACACCTGGGTCCTGACAGGCCCACCCGAAGAGCAATCGGTTCGCTGGTTCTTCGAGTCGCCGACAGGCAGTCTCCACTCGGTCGAGGCTGAGTACTCAAGGCAGTACCGGTGGACCGTGCGATTCACGCCGGACGAGCCCGGGGCCTGGCGCTACTTCTGGACCCAGGACTTCCTGCCGGAGCCTTATCGAAGTACCACCGGCGAGTTCCATGTGCGGGGAGCCAGCCTCGATGAAGTGGTCAGACACCTGACCCTGCTGGAGAAAGCAATCCAAGGGACACCACCCCAGGATAGGCACGCGCTCTACCTGCAGTTCTACGCCCTCGAGAGAGACGGCATGCGTCTGCTCGAGCCGGAGGACCACGGCGGCGCGGGGGGACAGGGGTTCGCGGATGCGATTCAACGCGTTCGATCGGTCCTCTGGGGCAAACCTGTTCCGGATCCGATGCCGATGCAGTCCCACAGACTTCTGCGCGAACTCAACGGTGTGGAGTTACTTGAACCGATTCCCGGTGGTAGTCGCTACGGACCGGCCGAAGCCGACTCTGGAAACAAGAGCAAACGGAAACGCGGCCCCCTGCGCCGGCTCGCATCCCGGCTCCTGCGCCCGCCCGCTGGCGGCTCATCCTGATCCCCCGTCGAGCTGCACCCCAGAGGGGCTGACACAAAGAAAGCGGGCCGCCTCCTGAGAGACGGCCCGCGCAGCCGCTGGGGCTGTTCTACAATCTAAGAAACGACAGTCACGTTCTCGGCCGCCGGGCCCTTCTGACCCTGCACGACGTCAAACTCGACGATGTCACCCTCTTTGAGAGACTTGAAGCCCTCAGCCTGAATCGCGGAGTGATGCACGAAGCAATCCTTGCCGCCATCCTCCAGCGTGATGAAGCCGAAGCCCTTCTCGTCGCTGAACCACTTGACTGTTCCCTTGGTACGCATGTTGTCCTACTCCTGAAGTTCTGTTGCCAAAGGTCGGAGTGCGGACAATCCGTACCACCCGACTGATTGACACTCTCGCGGCGTCCCCCCGCGCGGGGTCCGTGGCACTCGCCACAAAAAAACGGGCGACCCGCTCGAACAGGTCCCCCAAAGAAAAACCGGTGTTCTGCTTAGTCCATTACCACACTTCTGCTGGTTCGTACTGTATTTCTTCCGGCCGGAATATCGTCGAATGCAGGCTGCAAGTCAATGCGCGGCGTGGCGAAGCGAAAGTCGCGCGCCGTAGGTTGTGCCCATGAACGAGACCGGAGAACAGAGGACAGGCAGCCCGCCGGCCGGCCTCAGGGGATTCGTGACCGCCCTGGGAGAAGATTGGCGGTCGGTGTGGAATCGGCCGGAGGACCGACTGGCCGCAAAGGTCCTGATCACGTCGGTGCTGCTCCTGGTCGTCTACGCGCTCTGGGGCCGTCCTTTCTTCATCAACGCCAACCTGCCTGCCGTGGCCGCCTGGCTGGGCCTGGACTCGGGTCACGAGTACTACTCCACGGTGCCCTACATGTACTGGGGCGTGTCGAGTCTCGTCATTCGGATCCTGCTCCCCCTCCTCGTGATCGTCGTTTGGATCGGCGGACGGCCCTCGGATTTCGGGTATCGCCTCCGGGGTGTGACCTCTCACGCCTGGCTGTATCTGCTGATGTTCCTGGTCATGCTCCCCCTGCTGGTTGCCGCGAGCTACATGCCCGCCTTCCAGGCCAAGTACCCGATGTACGCCGGCGCTTCCCTGAACTGGACGCATTTCGGCCTCTGGGAACTGGCGTACGGAGTCCAGTTCCTGGGCGTTGAAGGGTTCTTCCGCGGATTCATGACGTTCGGGCTCTACCCCCGCTTCGGGTACCTGAGCCTGTTCATCATGGTGATACCCTACGCATTGGTGCACGTGGGGAAGCCGCCCATCGAAGTGTTCATGGCCGTGCCGGCAGGCCTGCTGCTCGGCTACGTCGCCCTGAAGAGCCGCAGCTGGGTGTTCGGCGCCCTGCTCCACTGGGCCGTGGGGATCACGATGGACTCGCTGGCGATCTGGCACGCGGGCGGTTTCAGGCCCTGATGAAAATCGCGCTCTTTGGCCTGCTCGCAGTCCTGGGGTACCTGGGGCTGGCGTACGCTTTCCAGCGCTCCGTGCTGTTCCCACGGCCACCTCGACCGCAGGTGTCTCCTGCCGAGGGGCGGCCCGATGTGGACGTCGCGTGGCTCGGAACCGATCGGGCGGTCGAGGCATGGTACCTGGCGCCCACTGGGGCCGGCAATGACCGACCGGCGCCGGTCCTGGTGTTCGCGCACGGCAACGGGGAGCTCATCGACTACTGGCTGGGCGAGTTCGAGGTGGTGCGTGGATGGGGCCTCGGAGTCCTGCTGGTGGAGTACCCGGGCTACGGCCGATCTGGCGGCGACCCTTCAGAGGCATCGATCGCGCGAACCATGGCCGCGGCGTACGACTACGTGGCCGCGCGGCCCGACGTGGATCCGGAGCGAATCGTCGCCTACGGCCGGTCGGTCGGTGGAGGAGCGGCCGGCGCTCTCGTCCGCCAGAGGTCAGTCGCCGCCCTGGTCCTCGAGTCCTCCTTCACCAGCGTGCGCCGGATGGCACGCCGGCACCTGCTGTTCGGCCCCTTCGTACGGGACCCGTTCGACACACTCGGCGCGGTCGGTGAGTTCGAGGGACCGGTCCTGGTGATCCACGGGCGCGAGGATCGGTTGATTCCTCCGGCGCACGGAAGCACTCTGGCCGAGGGGGCCCCGAACGGAGAACTGGTGTGGCTCGACTGCGGGCACAACGACTGCCCGCGGCCCTGGAAGGAATTGAGAGGCTTCCTGGAGCGTCAGGGTATATTGGAGACCGGGTCCGAGTCCGATGCCACACCCTCTCCTGCGCTGTAGTAGTAGTCGGCGCTGAGCGTCGTCACCCGGTACGCGTCTGTCTCGCCCGGATCGATGAACCCTCCGATCGCCGTCACGAACACGGCGAGTCGCGCCCCCTCCGCCTCACCCTCGAGAGCCAGCAGCTCGGCCGGGAGCGCCGTACTCGCGGCCTGGCCACGGGTGCGATCGAGCGCCCGCTCGATCAGGGGAGCCAGGGACAGGGACAGCAGCTCCGTGTCGTCTTGCAGCATCACGATGGCCAGCCGCTCCTCGTCATACGCGAACCCGACGGATGACTCTTCGACCCAGACGGTGTCTCCGACACTGTTGAGATTTCTGAGCGCGTAGTCGTAGCCGGAAATCCGTAGCGGCGGTCCGCCCTGCTCGACGAAGAAGTTGAACCCCTCGCCCTCGCCCGGAGTCCACGAAGTGACGTAGTCGAGTCCCAATTCCGCGGCGATCAGTGCGGCCCTGTCGTCGGACTCCCGCCTCTCGGAGGGCCCGGTCCCCTTGGCAATCGTGTCCACCGCGGCAAGCCGGCCCTCGGGGAACCAGGGCGCGATCGATCCGGTGCCGTGGTACTCGGCCAGGTAGCGCAGCACCGCGCCGATCTCACGCCGGTCTTCAAACGAGATCTCGTCCGCAGGCGGCTGCGCCTGCCCATCGATCAACATGCCGTTCCGCTCGAGGAGGCCCTCCAGCCTGGCCGTCTGGCTGCGTTTCGAGACCGCGTACGCGCTCCACGGACCGGCGAACGTGACGATGGCCAGCAGCGCCAGAGTCGACGGAATGACCTTGATGTTGCGGCTTCGGGTGAACGCGTAGAACAGCGAGATGCCAGCGAGCCACAGCGAGAGAATGACGAGAAAGTAGCGGGGTTCCGTGATCGAGTACTGCTGGATCCGCTTCCAGATCGCCAGCAGCAGCATGACGTTCGCTGGAATCAGGCCGAAATAGAACCAACGGGCGTACGTCCGAACCCACCGGTTCTCCTCGCGTTCGTCGATCGGGTACAGGAGCAGCAGCGACAGGATGCCGGCCACGGCCACCGAGGAAACCAGGTAGCCGATCCAGCCGCTCGGCCACACCCTCGTGATCAGGATTCGGCCCAGGTAGGCGGTGATGATCAGCAGGTAGACCGTAACCAGCGGGCTCAGGATGTACTGGCCGAGGACCTTGAGCGCCGGCGGGTAATCGGTTCGCCGATCCAGCGCCTCGAGATCCTCCGGGATGCCCGAGATGAAGAACCAGGTGTTGAACAGGAAGGCGATCACGCACCAGAGTCGGAAGTACGTCTCTCCCTCGACGTTCACCCCGAGAAGGTTGTCGATCGCCAGCAGTGCAATCGAGAGCCCGACGTACAGCACCACGGAGAACACGCCGGCGATCAGGAAGCGCAGCAGCAAGGTCCGATTGTACTGCCAGAAGCCGTTCCACTCTCGCACGCCCAGGTAGGGAACGACGGCAACCAGCAGGTGCGCCGCCACTGACAGCTGGATGTAGCGCAGCCCCGCCACGGGCTCTGACCATGACAGGCGGCCCACGTAGACCCCGACGAGAATCGCGAGGACGACGAGCCGGCCGATCCACAGCGCGAGACCGGATGTCCCGCGCCGCTCCGCGGTCAGTTCGAGAGCCAGGAACAGCGGGAAGCCCAGCGTCGCGACGTACAGGACACCGACCAGCGTGTCTTCAATCGACGAATCGGGGAGAAGCGCCCCCGCTGCTGCTGCGATCGCAGCGGAAAGCAGGACGAGAGGAAATCGGCCGGCGGATTCACGACCCACGCTGCCGAGCTGCTCGATCGACGGGAGTCTCATGCTCTCAATATAGAGGTCTGGCCAGAATCCGGCAGGCTACTCGACCTGGACGTGGATCGTATTGCCCTGGACGAAGACCATCGAGGTGACGGGCTGAATCCGCCTCCCGTCCACTTCGATGGTCCCGAAGCTGCCATCGTCCTTCATCTGAAACACGTAGCGGATGGCCCCGTTGTTCAGGTCCGCGCCGCCCACCTCCTCGAATACCATCTCTTTGGCCGTGATGGCCACCCACTTAGCCATGCCGAACTCCTTGCGGATAACGGGTCCACTGACGATCGGTTCCAACGTACGACCGAGGCAGGCCCCCGGCGACGGCACACCGCGCGCTCCTTGTTCAAGGTCGCGGCCGTAGAGGTCGCGAACTGATGAGTTTGGGCTGACCGCGATTCCAACCGACCCTCGCAGGGCTCATTTCTGGCACATTTCTGGCCCCTTTCAACGCATTCACAAGACGTACGCGTGCGTAAGGAGGCCCGACAATGCGGAATTCAATTCACCCGGTCACGGTACTCGTGGCCCTGGTCATCGCCGTTGGCTGCAGCGGCGATGGGCCCACCGAGCCAGACTCCTCGCCGGGTCCGACCGGGGAAGTCGCTATCTTCGTCACACAGTTGAACGCGCATCGGGAAACGGTGGGATGTGAGGCGCTTTCGTGGCATTCTGCGACGGCTGACGTAGGGCACGCGCACAGTCAGGACATGCAGGAGAGGGGATTCTTTTCACACACGAATCCCGACGGTGAGAGTCCCTGGGACCGGCTCGCGGAGGGCGGTGTGACATGGAACGGGCCTGCGGGTGAAAACATCGCGATGACTGGCGGCGGCGCCGAATCATCCCTGTCGTTGTGGTTGAACAGCCCCGGGCACCGGGCCAACATCGAGAACTGCGCCTTTTCCCACCACGGCGTGGGACTCTACGGTTCGTACTGGACGCACGTGTTCATCACGAACCCCGACTGACTCTCGATTCCGGCGCCGGGCAGCTAGTCCAGGCTGAGGCGGGATGAGAACCACTGACTTCCGTCGAGGCGGTGCCATAGCGCGGTCAGGTCGGTCTCGTCGACGAGGAACCAGATTTCTCCCAGCGGGTCACACTCGGAGGCTTCACGTACCTGCTCCGTACGCATCCAGTCTCCGATTTGCTCGCGAAGCTGGAGGGCGTAGCTGCATGCGCCCGCCTCGTGCCAGTAGACGGCCTTACCCATCGGTTGCCCCACCACGACGTCTTCGTACAGGCGGATGCTCACGCGCGGGAGATCGGGCGGAGGAGCTCCGTCGACTCCTCCGGACCAGTGCTCGAGATCGGTCCTGGAGTTGGAAGACCCGGCAGTCCCCTGTCTGCTGGCCCCGGGATCCGGGTTCTTGGGCTTCCACGCGCCCCTGATCAGGTCATTCTCGCCGCCGGAATCATCCTCGACGCCGGGCGCAGGAACGTCCGTGACGGCTCGCTCCGACCCACGTTCGGCGGGCTGATTCTCTCGGGCGAAGGTGGCGAAGTCCATCACCGGGCCGGAAGAACGCGCCTGGCTCGAGCCTTCGCCCCCCCGGGACGAAGTGGTTGGCGCGCGGCGGGTGCTCTCGTCACCCGCCTGCGGCGCGGACGT
>Ga0272442_10010701_pt1 | contig 11273 bp, 5 predicted proteins | sample SSMForm2O_FD_200262 | JGI IMG/M metagenome (GOLD analysis project Ga0272442, IMG submission 200262) | Marine sediment archaeal communities from Little Sippewissett salt marsh, Falmouth, MA, United States - SSM-Form-2O | ecosystem: Environmental > Aquatic > Marine > Wetlands > Sediment ...
CTGATCCGGCCGCTTCTGGCTGCAAGCCGCGCAGAGTTGGAGGAATTCGCCGGGGAGAATGAAATAGCGTGGGCTGAAGACCCGACCAATGTGACGGAAAAATACCTGCGCAACCGGCTGCGCCACAGGCTTATCCCAGGGATCGAAAAGAAATACGACCCGGATTTCAGCGAAAACCTGGTCAGGCTCGGAGAAGAGGCCGCACTCTTTCGCCGGTTCCTGGATGACAGAACCAGGGAATTGCAGCAAAAGGGACTGGCTGCGGTCAGTGAAAGCGCTGTGGAGATCGACTGCACCGGAGCGGCTGCGCAGCCCCTGCTTCTACGGCGTCACCTGATCAGGCAGGCCGTGTTCGATTTGACCCACGGCGAGCTTATCCTTTCCGGCCGCCCCCTGAACGCAGTGGAGCGTCTTGTCGGCTGCGGGTTGAGCGGAAAGCGGCTGGACCTGCCCCGGGGCCTGACCGCTTACCGGGAATTCGATTTGGTCAGGATAACAAGGAAAGAAACCAGCGGAGGCACGAACGGCGGGATAAACGCAGTGGAGCTGAAAGCGGGGGATATCAACGTTCTCCGGTTAGGATCGCGGTGCTGGGAGATCGAGCTCGAAATGCAGAAACAACAGCCGGACGCCTCACTCGATCTTCCGGAGCAGGGAGGCAGCACGAATTGCTACGAGGAACGGTTCGACAACAGCAGCCTTCGCTGGCCGCTGAGCGCCGGGCGGTGGGTAGATGGGGAACAGATCAGGCCGTTCGGGCTGGGCGGCAGGAAGAAACTGAAAAAAGTTTTCGCAGAGAAGCGGGTCCCGCTCAGCCGGCGGCGCGAGATACCGGTGGTTCGGGAGGCGGGCCGGGAGGTTCTCTGGGCATGCGGCGTATGCCGGTCGGACCTGGCGCCCCTGGGCAGGGAGACTGTCGAGGTGCTTTTAATCAGAGCGCGGTTGCGACAGTGAGAGCGGTTTTCAGCCGGGGTGGGATCATTGACACCTAACTTATTAGAAATTATATTGTTGATATATTTGCGCTCAAAGCGGCTCGTGCAGCATATCGGGTCCGCTTTTTGATTAATGAATCGCATTCTCGCACGAGGGCGGTTTTAAAAACCGGCGGCCTCCGGGTAAACCGGTTTTAATTTCTGCTCATTAAGGAAGATAGAATGGCAAACACCTCGGGGAACAGAAAAAAGAATAAAAGAAGCCCCGCTCCGCGTAAAAACATCAAGGGAGGCCCGCCGCAAAAGGGGCCGAAATTCGGCAACCTGTCCAAGAACGTTGCATTCTGGCTGCTGATTATCCTGTTGCCGATCACCCTGTTCAACCTGTTTTCCCCTCAGAAAGAGGCTGCCCGCAAGGTCAACTACTCGCAATTCAATGATTTTGTGGACGAGGGCCGGGTGAAAAGTGTGACAATCATAGAGAAGAAGATTGTCGGGAAACTGAGGTATGCGCCGGGAGAGGCGCCGGCGCAGAGCGAGCCGAAGGCAGCGGTCGAGCTGCAGAGCTTTGAGACCTATATCCCGTTCGAGGACCCGGACCTGGTGAAAAAGCTCGATGAGGCTGGAGTAGAAATAAGCAGCAGCCCGCCTACGGTGAATTGGATGACGAGCCTGATGAGCTGGCTGCCGTGGGTGTTGTTTATAGTTATCTGGCTTTTCTTTCTGCGGCAGGTCCAGACAGGCGGCGGCAAGGCCTTTTCTTTCGGCAAGAGCCGGGCCAAGCTTCTTTCAGGGGACACGCCGAAAGTGACTTTCAAGGACGTGGCCGGCTGCGATGAGGCCAAGCACGAACTCGAGGAAATAATCGAGTTTCTCAAGGCGCCCCGCAAGTTCCAGAAACTCGGGGGGCGGCTGCCCAAGGGCGCGCTGCTTCTCGGTGCCCCGGGAACCGGCAAGACCCTGCTGGCCCGTGCCGTAGCCGGTGAAGCGGATGTGCCGTTTTTCAGCATGAGCGGCTCGGACTTTGTCGAAATGTTTGTCGGTGTGGGGGCCTCGCGCGTGCGGGACCTTTTCGAACAGGGCAAATCTCACGCGCCGTGTATTATTTTTATCGATGAGATAGACGCAGTGGGCCGGCATCGCGGCGCCGGACTCGGCGGCGGGCACGACGAGAGAGAACAGACCCTGAACCAGCTTCTGGTGGAAATGGACGGTTTCGAATCCAACGAGGGAGTGATCCTGATCGCTGCCACGAACCGGCCCGATGTGCTGGATCCGGCGCTCCTGAGGCCCGGCCGTTTCGACCGCCAGATAGTTGTCGACCGGCCGGACGTCCGCGGCAGGGAAGGAATTCTCAAGGTGCACATGAAAGATATCCCTGTGGCGAAGGATGTCGACGTGGAGGTGCTGGCAAAGGGAACACCCGGCCTGAGCGGGGCCGAGCTGGAAAGCATTGTCAACGAAGCTGCCCTTCTGGCCGCCCGCAGAAACCGCGATGCGGTCACCATGCAGGATTTCGATGATGCCAAGGACAAGGTGATGATCGGGGCCGAGCGAAAAAGCATGGTGATCAGCAATGAGGAAAAGCGTCAGATCGCAGTGCATGAGGCAGGCCACACGCTTGTGCAGAAAATGACACCCGGAGCGGACCCGGTGAACAAGGTTACTATCGTGGCGCGGGGCATGGCCCTGGGCGTTACTCAGTACCTGCCGGAAAAGGACCGTCACCTTTACAGTAAAAAATGGTGCGAGAACAACCTTCTGGCCCTGCTCGGAGGAAGGTGCTCCGAGGAGCTGCTCCTGGGAGAAATGACCACGGGTGCGGGGAACGATCTGGAGCGGGCCACGGACCTGGCCCGGAAAATGGTCTGTTCCTGGGGTATGAGCAAGGCCTTGGGGCCGCTTTCTTTCGGCAGGAAAGAGGAACAGATTTTCCTCGGGCGTGAGATCGCCCAGCATCAGGACTACAGCGAGGAAACAGCCAGGCTTATCGACAGTGAGGTAAAGAAGCTGATCACGGACAACTACAACGAGGCGATGAGAATACTGCGCGAGAACCGCAGTAAACTGGAGGTTCTCGCTGATGCCCTGCTCGAGCGGGAAGTGCTCGATGCCGAGGAGATCAATACCCTAATCGCCGGGGGAAAGCTACCCGTTTTGCAAGAAGAGCCCAAGGGTTTGCAAAAGGCAGCCGGGAAAAGGAAAAAGAGTCCACGCCCGAAAAGAAAAGCGGCGGCCGTGGCTGGTTCTGCCAAGGGTGCGCCGGTCGCCTCCAATCCGGCCTCTTTGGAGGAGAACGCCGGGGGAATGCCTGAGAGCAAGAATGTGGCTTCTTCCGAAAAACCCAATGATAATGAAAAACTGCAGAGCGGTTGACCCGCCCTGTTCGGTCAACCTCGCCCGAGGGGCCGGAATTGGAACGAAAACGCCCGGCCGGCAGTTTGAAGTTTTAAAAGTCGATAAAGGAGGGAACTCCCCTCCTTTATTGTGTTATTGAGCCAATCTGTTTAAATTTTTCGAATCTTTCCGCCTGGGGAATGGATTGAAATAATCTCAGGTTTAATTTTGAGTCCAGCCGGGCGTATCCCGGCGTGCCGAAATATGGATAAACTGGTGGTCAAGCCTCTGCGGCTCGAATTCAGCCAGCGGATCGGCGAACTCTTGAAAGCTTTCGCTCTGGCTCCGGAAGAGTTGAGCCGCGTCGAGACCGGCACGCATCCGATGGTTGTAGCGTTTTACAATTTGCCAGAGGTTTTGTTGGCCGGGCTGCAGGAGCTTGTTGCTCAGGCTGGAGGGGAAGTTGTCCTGCCGGGGAACGGGATACCAGCCGGCAGGTTCGTGAAAAACGTAATCGTTATCGGTTCGCGGGACGTCTATTTACGGCTTGCGGCGATGCTGAAATCAGATCCTGACCCTGATAAGAAAAGACTTCGACAGGAGTTGGAGGCGTTAACCGGGTTCAGCAAGCCCGGGCGCTGGATTCTGGCTGAGGGGAGATCGCTCGAGCTTAACGATACTCCCAGGCTGATGGGTGTGCTGAATCTCACGCCGGATTCTTTTTACGGGGGAAGCTGTTACAGCTCCGTAGAGGCTGCGGTGGAAAAAGCGGTGGAAATGGCGGGCCAGGGAGCGGATATAATCGACCTGGGCGGGGAGTCTACCAGACCGGGATCAAGCCCGGTGGATTCAGAGCAGGAGCTGCGTCGGGTGATACCGGTTGTCCGGAAGATTTCCCGGGCCTTGCCCGGCACGCTTATTTCCGTGGATACTTACAAAGCGCAGGTCGCCCGCGAGGCCTTGAAAGCCGGAGCGCACATCGTGAATGATATCAGCGCAGGCCTGCTGGATGAAAACATGCTGCCCACAGTGGCGGAAACGGGTGCGGGCTACGTGATGATGCACATGCGGGGCAAGCCCCGGACCATGCAGTTAGACATAGAGTACGAGGACCTGATGGCCGAGCTTTTCAGTTTTTTCCGGGAGAGTTTGGAACGTGCGGACAGAGCAGGGATAGACCGGGAGCGCATAGCGCTGGACCCGGGTATCGGTTTCGGCAAGCCGCCGGCAGGGAACTACGAGATAATCTCCCGCCTGGCAGAGCTGGCGCCCCTTGGCAGGCCTCTTCTCGTTGGGCCGTCGCGCAAATCTTTTCTGGCGCTGGCCGGTCTGGAAAGCCCGGACGAGAGACTTGAGGGCACTTTGGCCGCCTGCACTGTGGCGGTTCTTTGTGGGGCGGACATCTTGAGAGTCCACGATATCGAACCAGTCCGGCGTGCTGTAGCGACGGCCTCGTTTTTCAAATCACCCGCGGGCAAGCCCACAGGTGAGTGATTTTTCCGGAACAGCCTGCCGGTATTCAGGTTATAGAAAATTGACCGTGACAGTTGATTTCCAATTCGACTTTGAAGAATGAAACGAGTGATCAGGAGAAAAAACCAGGAGTTGAGGAACAAATGAAAAGAACAAGACTCGCATTGTTGACCTTTCTTTTTTCTCTCGTGCTTTATGTTTTGACTCTGGCCCCCTCCCTGGGCACCGGCTCCGGAGCCGCCTGGATTGTCAACAGCCTCGCATCCGGATTGCCTCCGGCCCCGGGTGATATTCTCTACCTTCTGGCTGCTTCGTCTTTCGCGGTTTTTTTCAACTGGCTGGTAGTGCCTCTTCTTACAGCGGGTGTCAAGCTGGTCTATGCTATGACCGGTTATGCGATTTATATCAACGTCGAGCCTGCGACCGCAGTCAATCTGGTTTCCGCCCTGAGTGCGGCAGCCACCGCCGGTTTCACATTCGCCCTTCTTGACAGGCTTGCCGAACGGCTGAGCAGCAGCCGTAAAACCGGTACGGGATACACTGCCGGCTCCCGCCTGATCCTGGGCGCCGGCGTGCTGTTCCTGGCCACGCTGCCCTCTGTCTGGGCCTCTGCGGTTACAGCCGGCCCGGAATCATTCAACCTCCTTCTCGTGGTGTTTTCTTTCTGGCTGCTGGTCAGGATCGAGGAAGCTTCAAGTTCCGCTAACATATTGGCCCTGGCCTGGGCTTATCTGGCGGGCATCGCTTTCAGCCAGCAATACGTATTCCTTCTGAACGTGGCCGTTCTGGCGGCATTTCTGGTGTACGGCAAAGAGATCGGCCGGAGGTTTGCGGCAAACCTGGGCATGCTGATCTTTCTCTTCTTCCTGGGCCTGAGCGTGTACCTCTACCTCTGGGTCCGGCCGCTGGTCGATCCCGGGCTGGGGCAGCCGGTCGTGCTGTTCAGCGAGAGTTTCTGGAAATACCTTTTTAACAGCGACAGCCTGCGCGGCTCTTTTTCGCGGAGCGCAGGTTTTTTCCTCTATCAGTTCCCGCTCTTTCTCGGCTATCTGAAATATCAGGCGGGCCACTGGATAACAGCAGTCGTGGTGCTGGTAGTCTTTCACTACGGGATGATCCGGCTTCTGGCAAGCGAGCGCAAACTCGGTCTGCTGGGACTGGCCATTCTGGCTTTCAGCGTTTTAACCGTTTTATGGCTTGCCAATCCAAAGCTCGGTCTCCAGCAGGCCTGGGATAAGTTTCCCGACCCCACGCTCCACGAGCCGACCCATATCGACCGGGTTTTCATTATCGCTTACCTCATATTCGGCTGCTTTACTGTGATCGGGGCCGTGTTTGTGAAAATCGATCTCAGCCGGCTTTTCAGCGCCGTGGCGAGAAGAATGGAGATCACACGCGGTAAATTCGAGAGGATTACCGGCTTCAGTGTTACTGCGCTGCTGGTGGCCTTTCTGCTCGGATTTATCCCCTTTCGCATGCAGAAAGCGGATATGTCCGGATTTTTCGTTGTAAGCGACCTGGCTCAAAACGTGCTGAGAGGGGTTGAGCCGGATGGCATACTAATCGTGGGAAGCGATGATGAATATTATCCCGTGACTTATATGAACAAATTTTTGATAAAGGATTCCAAAAGGTCTATTGTTAATTTTCAGTGGCTTTCGGATAAATTTTATCTCAGAGGCTTGAAAAACGCCTCGCCTCCGGTGCTATTGACATATGATGAGGCCGGGATCAATCGTCTTGGCCCGGTGAAACTCGATCAACGCGAGACCTTTCAGGCCGGCAGCCTCAAAGTGGCCTATCCGGAAAATACCGTGTTTCTGATCCGGGATGTGGCAATGCTGGATATTCTCCGGGCCAACGGGTTCAGCCGTCCGGTTTATTTTTCCCACCGGCTGGGAACGCAGAACATGCTCGGCCTGTACAATTATCTGGCTTTCCAGGGGCTGGTTGTCCGGCTTCTGGAGCAGGACCCGACGGTTGGCGAAGACAGTCTCGGTTTCTGGCGCCCGAGGCCGAACTCTCCCGCTGTGGACCTGCAAAGAAGCAGCGAGCTCCTGTGGAGAGACTATTTCTATCGTACTACACGGGAGGACCTGGAATCCCGGCGGGAGGATCTGGCTAAGCCTTTTCTGGCTTACGCCCGGGCCCACCTGCTGCTTGGCGAGGCTTATCTCAGCAAGAAGGATGTTTCCTCGGCCACCTTGAATTTCCGTCAGTGCGAGTTTTTCGACCCCAATTATTCCGACATGCTTTTCACCTTCGCCGTGCGGCTGGCAAATACCGGCGAATACGAGGAGTCCAAGAAATTCGCAAGCCAGTATTTCGAAGCCAACCCGCCTGATCCGCTGAAATGGGCGGGCCTGGCCAAGGTTGCCCTGGAAAATACAGACAGTATCCCGGCCACTGAATTCCTGGTGGAGGCGATCAAGATCGATCCCGATTTTCAGCTAGGCTTCCAGAAGCTGATCCGCCTCTACGACTCGATGGGCAATAAGACAATGGTCTCGGCATTTCTCAGCCGCTGGCTCAGCCGCCATCCCGATGACCAGGAAATACGCAAACTCTGGGAAGAGTACTCGACGACCGAGAGCCTGCCCCCCGGTTTTCCTGAATAATCTGTCAACACGTTCCGGTCAATCGAACACGGATTTAAAGGAAAGGGAATACTGGCAGGGAAAGATCACCGGCTTGCTTTGAGATACTGCTCAAGCCCGCGTTTGAGGTTTTTTTTGCGCACTGCCGTTTTTCCGGGATCCACCTCGGCATACAGGGTGTAAAGGTCTCCCAGCCTCTCCGAGGCGAGCCGGCAGAAATCGAGCGCCGTGATTGCCGTGCCCTCTTCCAGCGCCAGCCTTTCGAATATCCTGCTATCGATAAGAAGGTTCCAGCTTTCTTTGGAAACTTTCTTGCCCGGACTCGTAGTCGTGTCCATGCACCGGTTTTCGACCAGGTTGCAGCAGGGCTCGCAGATCGAGTCGGCCTCAGCGGTGAGTACGAACACGGTCTCCGGGTTGTTGCGAATGATTCCGGCCAGCCGGTGCACGTGGTGGCCGTAGGGATGCGGCTCGTGTTTCCTGCCTGCGCCGAAATCTCGGATTATGTCGAGCAGGTGATGGGGCTTGATCAGCAGGGGCTTTGCCAATTTTTAAGGTTCCTCCTGTCAAAGTACTCTGGGAGATGATTCCTGGAAAATCTACGAAAGATTTTGACCTGAGGAAAGGTTTTTTTAGCTTTTTGGAAATCTCCCCGGTGTTCGCTGTCTGTATTCTCGGTCGGAAAGGGGCGTTTTCGCTGTGGAGCTGGGTAGAGGCAATCTGTCTGATATCGACGTGGCGATAGTGGTGATTTACCTGGTCGGGATCACGATTTTCGGCACGTGGATCGGTCGTTTTATCAAAAACGACCGGGATTTTTTCCTGGCCGGAAGGAACCTTCCCTGGTGGGCGATCGGGATGTCGATGGTGGTCTCGGATATCGGTGCCCTCGAGCTTGTCGGCATTGCCGGTGCCGCCTACACCTACGGCATCGCGGTGGCGAATTTCGACTGGATCGGCTGTATCCCGGCGCTGATTCTGGCCTCGTTTATTTTCATTCCATATTATTGGCGCTCCAAGGTTTTCACTGTGCCGGAGTTTCTCGGTCTTCGCTATAACCAGTTCGTACGGACCCTGGTGGCGATAATCTGGGGCGTGGTCTTTCTCTTCCAGCTCGGTATTTTTTTCTATGCTGCGGCCAAGACAATAAATATCCTCTGCGGCTGGCCGATCTATTTTTCGATCCTGCTCACAGCCGTGGTGGTCGGGATATACACTTTTTTCGGGGGCCTTACGGCAGTGGTGCTGGTGGATTCGATCCAGTGCGTGCTGCTGTTTATCGGAAGCCTGCTCATTCTTTCGATTGCCATGGTCAAGGTGGGTGGATACGGCGAGCTGGTGGACAAGGTTCACGCCATGGGCAGCGGGTTCGAGCACCATTTCAGCCTGCTCGTGCCGCCTGATGAGCCGACGCCTTTCGGCTGGGCCGGGGTCCTTTTCGGCCTGGCTTTTGTCCTTTCGCCGGCCTACTGGCTCGGCAATCAGGCGATCGTGCAGCGCAACCTCGGGGCGCGCAGCGAGCATGACGCAAAAAAGAGCGTGCTCTGGGGCGCGTTTCTGAAACTTTTCATTCCCTTCATCCTGGTAGTGCCGGGCCTGGCCGGTGTGGCGCTTTATCCGGGGCTGGAAAACGGGGACGACATTTATCCGACCCTGATCTACGACCTTCTGCCCCCAGGAGTTGTCGGGATCGTTTTCGCCGCATTTCTCGCAGCCCTGCTTTCCAGCGTGGACTCGTATCTGAACAGCGCCTCCACCCTCTGGACCAAGGACGTCTACCAGAGATATATCGCCAGAGACAGGAATTCCAGGCACTACATGATCGTGGGTAAGGTGCTCACCGTGGTATTCGTGGCAGTAGGCGTGCTTCTCGCCCCGCTTACAGCTCGTTTTCCCAGTATTTTCGGGTATTTCGTAACGATATACAGCGTTTTCCAGGGCCCGCTTCTGGCCATACTGGTGCTCGGTTTTCTCTGGCGCAGGGCGAATGGCAAGGGCGCGGTGGCGGGCCTGGCTTTGGGTGTGGCTACCAGCGGGACCCTGTTTCTGATCCAGGACAAGGTTTTCACCTGCCCCGAACCCTATCTTTACATCGCCTGGTGGGCGTTTCTGACAGGCCTGGTGGCTACTGTGGCTGTGAGCCTGATGACTGCACCGGAGCCGCCGGAGAAAATAAAAGGGCTGGTTTACAGGAGGCTCGGCTGAGGTCAATAATTGTCAAAATGAAATATAACGCGGATTTAAATAATAAAATACCTTGACTGGAATATGGTTGGTTTTTAGTTTGTCTGTCTATATAATCTTTAAATCGATCTGGTATTGAACTAAAGAGGTGCTTAGTGGAACTGTCTATGGGAAAACTCGCTACTATCGATGTCGTAATCGTAGCCATTTACCTGGTAGCGATCACTATTCTTGGTTCCTGGATCGGGCGGTTTATCAAGACCGATAAGGACTTTTTTCTCGGCGGGAGGAACCTTCCCTGGTGGGCGATCGGCATGTCCATGGTGGTTTCGGACATCGGAGCCCTGGAGCTTGTCGGTGTGGCCGGGATGGCTTACACCTACGGGATTGCGGTAGCCAATTTCGACTGGATCGGCTGTATTCCGGCCATGATCGTGGCTTCTTTCATTTTCATTCCCTATTACTGGCGATCCAGGGTATTTACAGTGCCCGAGTTTCTGGGCCGCCGCTACAACCAGTTCGTGCGCTCGCTGACAGCCCTGCTCTGGGGAGTCTTCTTTCTGTTCATGCTCGGTATTTTCTTCTACACGGCAGCGCTGACCATGAATATCCTCTGCGGCTGGCCGATCATGTTCTCGGTTATTCTGATTGCCGTAGTGGTAGGAATCTACACCTTTTTCGGCGGGCTGTCCGCAGTGGTGTTCCTGGACTCGATCCAGTGCGTGATACTTTTTATCGGCAGTTTCGTTATCCTCGGGATCGCCATGTTCAAAGTGGGCGGCTACAGCCAACTGGTGGACTCTGTGTCATCGATGGGAGACAAATGGAGCCAGCATTTCAATCTGCTCGTTTCACCCGATACGCCTACTCCGTTCGGCTGGGCCAGCGTCCTTTTCGGCCTGACCTTCGTGCTGTCTCCGGCCTACTGGCTCGGTAACCAGGCAATCGTGCAGCGCAATCTCGGCGCCCGCAGCGAATACGAGGCGAAAAAGAGCGTGCTCTGGGGCGGTTTTCTCAAGCTGTTCATCCCGGTCATCCTGGTCGGACCGGGCCTTGCCGGCGTGGTTCTGCATCCCGGACTGGAAAAGGGAGATGATATTTTCCCTACTCTGATCCGCGATCTGCTGCCGCCGGGACTGACAGGGATAGTTTTTGCAGCCTTTCTGGCTGCGCTGATTTCCAGCGTGGACTCCTATCTGAACAGCGCGGCCACGCTCTGGACAAAAGACATATACCAGGAATTCATAGGTTATCGTAAAAAATCCCGTTACAATATTTTTCTCGACCTGGTGCCTGGATTGCTTTTTTCGTTCATCGGATTGGTGGTCAGGCCTTTCACGAATCGTTTCCCCAGTTATAAAGAATTTTTAATGAGAGAGAGAGACGAAAGGCATTACCTGATCGTGGGCCGGGTGTTCACCGTCATTTTTGTAGTGATCGGTGTTTTTCTGGCGCCGGTGGCTCAGATGTTTCCGCATATTTTCGGCTACATGCAGGCCATGCTCAGTATCTTCCAGGGCCCGCTGCTGGCTATTATCGCGCTTGGGTTACTCTGGCGCAGGGCCAACGGCAAGGGAGCGGTTGCCGGACTCTGTCTCGGGGTGGCCACCAGTACGACCCTGTTTACCATCCAGGACAAGCTGTTCACTGCCCCCGAGCCGTTTCTCTATATTGCCTGGTGGGCTTTTCTGGTCGGCCTGGTAACCACCGTGGTAGTGAGTCTTCTTACTAAAGCTGAGCCGCCGGA
>Ga0272442_10010702_pt1 | contig 11272 bp, 8 predicted proteins | sample SSMForm2O_FD_200262 | JGI IMG/M metagenome (GOLD analysis project Ga0272442, IMG submission 200262) | Marine sediment archaeal communities from Little Sippewissett salt marsh, Falmouth, MA, United States - SSM-Form-2O | ecosystem: Environmental > Aquatic > Marine > Wetlands > Sediment ...
CTGCACCTGCACCTTCGACCTGCCACCTTCACTGCTGATCGTGTCCGGTCGTGCCCAAATTATCTTGTTTTTTGTCGCAGTTGAGATTGACTAAGCCGCTAATGCGCCTTGTATGTCAGTACACCTTTCTCGATCTTCACATCTTCCTTTTTCCCTCTAACCAAAAGCCGTTTGACCCGTCCACTCACCGGCAACGTCACGGAAACCGCATCTCCCGTCACAAGAACGTGATCGCCGGCCACCCGGATGTGCGCGAAGCCGCGAAACGTGTACGACTCCTTGCCCTTGGCCAGCGTGAGCGGCTCCTTATCCCGGCCCGCATAGGCAACGAGAATGCGGTCCTCGATCCCGTCGCCTTTGACCCGGACACCGATCCCCGCGTCCGTCTGCTCTATGCTGTCGAAGGCCTCGGTACCGCTCTTGCCGCGGATCGGCTCGTGCAAGACCACAAAGGCCGTGTTCTTTGTTCGCCGCTCGGCAATGACCGTCGTCAGGTTGGACGCTCGTCCGCCACGCCGGCCTTCAGACGGAGAACCGTCGTCGACATCGCGGTAGACGGTCGTGGGTTCCCCGCCAAGCATACGGATGACGACACCCGGTTCCTTCTCGCCCCGTGCCACGGCAAGTTGCCAGAAATCCCTGCCCATTTCGCGCTTGTGCACATTGGGCAGATCGTAGGCGCCGCCTTTCGTACGTTCCGCTATCTTGCCCGACATGTTCTCAAAGAGCTTGCCGCCGGTCAGATCCTTGCTCGCCTGCCATCCCGAGCCGTCGTCACACGGGACCCCGCAGGGATGGTGATTCCAGTGGTAGGTGTGCTCGGAACCGCTGATCAGGTTGATGACGTCGAACAGGTACTCATCCGTCAGGCACAGCACACGTTCCACACTCACCCCCGGATACAGAGTGTTCGCCATCTGCGTCTCCGCGGTCTCGGGGTCCTTGACTTCCGTGCCCGCGGCACTGATCCCCAGGAACTTCACGTGATCCGCAAACACATGCCGTATCCTTGTGTGTTGCGAACCGTGATCTCCGCTGTCCACGGGCTGAATCTGCAGGCTGTCCACGACAATCCCGTTGTGCCCGCGTACGGAGTCCTGGTAAGGGTGGCCGCCGGCATACCCGCGCCAGGGGCCGAATGCGCGTCTCGCGTACACCGGATGACGCATCGCAATGTAGTGCATCAGCGTGAAACAATCGTGTACGTAGTGTACGTAGCGCATTCCGAATTGCAGCGCAGCCGCGGGGCGATCCGACGACCAGTAGTCCTTGCTCTCTTCCATCCGCAGCATGCCGAATCCGCGTTCCGGAGCAACATACGATGCGACGGCCATCGGGCTGACCTTTTCGGGATCGATGGGGTCCAGGTTGAACAGCAAGGAAGGGTAGTACTTGTCCTGGCCCGGCAGCCGCATCAACGACAACACCCAGTCGAAACCCGCGTCCGGCCACTGGGCGTGCGCCATCTCGAACCAGAACGGACTCCGCATCTTCGGGTTCGGACCGTTCATATGTGCGGTCCCGAAACGTCCGTGCATGACCTTGGCGTCGACCGGATACCCACGAACCATGGCGCACGGCCCGGTATCGCCCATGAAGACGTTCCAGTAGGTCGGCGTGCCTTCGGTCACGGGCTCCGGCGGGAATCCCAGGCGCACCCAGCCCTCGCAGTAGCGCTTCATCGTCGCGGCCGGCGAGTGACCGGGACCGTCCCCCTGCCCCACGTACCCAAAGCCCATGTGGTCGAGCCCCAGCCTCTTGCAGCCGCGGCACCAGAACAGAAGCTCCGCAAAGGTCGAGCCCTGCTTGTTGAACTCCTCCATGTAGAACGCGCCATCGGCCACGTAGTGATCCATCCACCATTTGAAGCCGGCCACCGGTGTCTCGAAACACTCCTTGATCAGCGCCTCATCCTGCAGTGCCAGCGCCATCAGGAATATCCCCTGTCCACGCGGGTGGAGCATATTCGGCAACCAGTTGAGCCGGCTGTACCGCGTATCTCGGGGCGGTTCGCCCTCCTTGATGACAATCGATTTGCGCCCGCGCCAGTAGTCGTGCAGGTGATAGTGGATCCACTTGCGGAAGGTGTCTTCGACCGCTTTCCGCTCCTTGTCCGTCAGCCGATCGTACAGCATGTCGTACCGGATCACCTGGTCGAACCGATTCGAGCGCGGCTTGCTCTTGGTCACATCTTCGCCGATGAACTTGAGCAGCTTCTGCTTCTCGGCCTTTGCCGCTGCCTCGTTCCCGCGCACCATGACCTCGAAGGCGCCATGGTACGGGTGCGCAGGTCTATTGCCGCTCGGATCCAGGTAGAGCGACGGTTTCACCGCCTCCTCGGCCCACGGCTCTGTCAGACGCCTTCGGGCGCCTTCGATTTCCGCCTTGTTCATCAAGATGAACGGCCGCTCGCACGACTTGAAATCGCCCCGCGCCGCCATTCCCGCCAGCACCAGAACGCCGGCCATGCACGATACTCTCCACCTTCGCATTGTTCCTTGGCCTCCTTCCGCGGAGCATTGGGCCCGGTTCTGAAGCACGATTCAGCTCTTCCCTCCATATAGAGATATCCACTTGCAGCGCGTTTCTTGCGTGTTCTTGTGCGTCAAATTGTACTATTATGTTGCAACCAGGCCGTTTATGAAGCGCAGCATTCCAATATCAATGCCGAGCCGACTCGAGGTCGAGCAACTCACGGGGAATCCCGGACCTCATAGAGTTCCCGCTTCCGCCAAACCGCGTGTACATAATTGTCACGAGGTGATCCTTGTTCGGCGCGGGAAATACCATACGATCACAGGCGGCACACCCTATGATGTCGGCGTCGGCGAGGCGATCTACTACCCGTCCGGCTGCGTACACAACGTCCGGTTCGAGCCCGAGCAGAGCCGGGAAATGCTGCGATTCTCCTGGACACGACCGAATCTTGGCGTTTCAACGCCTGTCAAGATCCCCGATGTCGGAGGACAATTGGCCTTTCTGATCAACTGGACCATCGCCGCCGCACGTGATCGCAGCAACACCGCCAACCTATGTTTGCGCGCCAACGCGGTTCTGGAATACCTGCGCGATTTCCTCAGGCAACAGCCCCGAACCCAGATCGACCATTTACTGTCGTATCTTAACGCCACGATCTCAATGGGAATCACCGTCCAGAAGCTCGCCGATGCAGGCGACATGTCACGCAGTCAGTTGTGCCGGCTCTTCCGCAAAGAACTAGGCGCCAGCCCGCAGGAAGTCCTCGTCAGAAAGCGTATGGAGAAGGCGCGCGCGCTCCTGGTTAACACCGACATGACCGTCAAGGAAATCGCATCGGCAGTGGGCTATAGCTGCGCTCAGAACCTGGCGCAACGGTTCCGCAAGCACTTCGGGATCACTCCCTCCGCCTGCCGTGCAGGCACATTCCCCGAGCTCATCAGCCCTTGAAACTCTTGAGTCGCCCCGGTAGGCCCGAAAGCGTGAGGACACCCGGAGATGTTGGGCTTTCTCGCCTAAGCCGATTCACGCGTTCGGCCAATCACTCACGTCTATCTCCTCGAACAACGGATTTGCCGTCGGCGATGTCGGCGTCAACGGTCTCAATCCATGAGAAACGTGCTCTGTCACCACCATCCGGATGACCGGTGAGCATGACCAGGTCGCCCCGATGAATTTCGACCGGCCCGGCGTCACGCCGGCGCCACGAACCGTCACAGCCCGTCGTTCGCCATTCGTCGACGACCCGGCCGGCCACGTAGAGCCTGTAGCAGGCCTCGCCGCCTTTCGCGTCGTCGTGACAGACGCGAACGACGTACCTGCCGTCATCGCCCGAGAACCGATACCGCGCGGATCCGGATTCGGGGGGACACACCGCCACAATCTTTCCTTCGTCGAGATGCTCCGGGTCGGGCGCATAGAAACACAGGTCCATCTGCTGCGAGCGCATCCTGCCGCGGCCCCAGACAGGCGTATCCTCGATCGTATCGATCGTATAGCGCCACAGACGCAGCCCGTTGGAGAACGGCTTCCAGGGATCCGTGCCCACGTTGCTGAGGCTCATCAGTGTGCCGTCGGGCAGGACCATCAGACACTGGTTGCCCGAGCCGGACCCTTCGCCCTGTTCGGGGTTCGTGACGTCCCAGATGATCTTGTAGAGCGGCCAGCTCTCGCCGTTATCGTAGCTGAACCAGACCGCATGGTTGGGTCGCCTTTCGGGGCCGTCATCGGTGGGATTCACAAAGACCATCAAGCGTTCTCGCCCCTCCGGCAGGTGCTCCGGAGGGTAGACCACGACCGCCCCGTTGGTCTTGGTCGTTGTTGTTTCTCACGAAGTCGCGCACCGCCCACGACTTGCCGTCGTCCCCGCTGACCACGATCTTGAATTCGTCGGCGTTGGGCATGCGCAGCGGTGTTCCGTGAAGCCAGGCCGAACATAGCATGCCGATGAACTCGCCGGTCTCGGAATCGTAGACCAGTGGGCAGACCGTGTAGTTTTCCGGTCCCAGCTCCACCACGGTTTCCGGGGGCGACCATGTGCGTCCAAGGTCTTCGCTACGCGTCATCTCGACATGCCCGGGCCGATGATCGATCCAGCCGCGCCCCGTGCGCCGATGTGTGAGCACAACGATCGTGCCCTTGTCAGACATCGCCGCCGCACAATGATATGGGTGTCCCGCCGCGCCGCCCTTCTCCTCCGACGGCAGGAACAACCGTGTCTCGAAAAGATGCTCGCTCATTCTCTTCTCCTTTGCCCCTGTCTGTATTGCCAACCCGTCTTACACCAATTCCCGACGATCAGATCGTAATACGCCGGCTCGACAACGATGCCTCATCGCCCGCGGTCTCCCGCAGTTGTCGGATATCTCGTTGCATCGCACTACGAAACGAAATGATGTCGCCGCCATGCACAACGAGGTTGGCGCCCTGGGCGATCCACTTGCTCTCCTGTTCCAGGTCGTCGTAGAACACGTGAACGCCCACACCTTTGCCGGCAGCGCGCGTCCGGGCAATGATCTCATCAACGGCGGAAATGAAGGACGGATGCCGATAGTTTTCGGGAACCTGCAGACTTGTGGAGAGGTCATGTGGACCGATCAACACACCGTCCAGCGCCTCGATGGCAAGCAGCGCATCAAGCGCTTCCATCGAGGGTACGCTTTCGACATTGACCACGAGCGTATGACCGGCGTTGCGTTGTTCCAGGTACCCCGCCAGCGTTTCATTGGGAGTGAACGTCCCCGAAAGCCGTTGTCGTTGCCGCAGGCCCTTGAGCGGACGCATCTTCACGGCGCCGGCCAAGCTCACCACCTGTTCGGGTGTCTCCACGTACGGCGCCACGATCCCGGCTGCACCGCCGTCCAACGCCATCGTGGCCTGGTCCGGGTCAATCGCGGGGATTCGCACCAGCGGAGGCAGGTCGAGAGCGGAATAGGTCCGGCACATCCACGAAAGCATCTTGCGGTCCAGCGCAATGTGTTCCGTGTCGATAAAGACAAAATCCAGGCCCAACCCCTCGACAACACCCGGCCAACGGGGGGAATCAGAGACGATCAGCGTTCCATAGACGCGATGTCCCTCTCGCAACGCCTGCAAAAACTCGGTTGCCTTCATCGTCTTGCCTCCTGGTTCACATGGACATCATCATAGCTCGCCTCCGTCTTCATTTGACTTGGAAGAGCCATACAGAACACCCTATAACTATACTCAAACGGCGTTCATCCTGTCATGAGGGCGAGGACACAATTGTGGTACTCACGTCGAATCCTGAGCCGTCAGGCGATTTGATCGAATGGTTCGCGGACGTGTATGCCTCAACAGCCAACGCGCTGACCACCGGCGCGGGGCGCTGTTGGGTGGGTGGGTGCATGCCGTGTCCCAGGGAACCGGACGATCCGCCTGTCTGCCCCAGGGAATGGGCACGCATGGATCTGATCCTCGATGGCACAAGGCGTACCATCCTGAGTCGCGCCGGTCGCCGTATCGAGACCGTCTGCGTTCCGGGTGATGTCTGCTACTGGGCACCCGGGGCGTGGGCGGCAGAGGCGCAAGACCACGTTCGGTATGTCGGCGTGGTCTTGCGAAAGGCGTACCTGCGCAGCATTCTTGTGACGATGACACCCGCGGGTGGGAAACCGTCTCACGTCCACCACACCGCATCACCCTTGGGGGGCGCAGCCGAAGGTGTGGGCAGAGCCCTCGACGTGCTGGCCGCCGAACGCGACGGCGAGCCGTCAACAGAACGCAACCTGTGCGCAGCGATGCTTTGCCTCGCGAACCGGCACTTGCTTGCGCGGCAGGAAGTGCCGTGCGGAGCGGAGGCGACCTGGCTGCGGCTTCGTGATTTTCTTGTCGACTTCGCGCACTGGCCGCTGTTGCGGGAGGACGTGGCGAAAGCCTTACGGCTATCTCCCGGCTACGTATCCGAGCTGTGCCGTGCGCACGCCGGCGAGACCTTCCGCCAAGTCCTGGAACGTATACGCCTGGAACGGGCCTGTCGTCTACTGCGAGTGCAGCGCGAACTGACCGTGGCGGAAATCGCATACCGTTGCGGCTACAAGGATCCGAGCTATTTCGGCCGCGCCTTCCGCCGGCTGATCGGGAGCACGCCCGGCGCCTTCCGCCTCGGTTGATGAGGAAACAAGAACAGCACGCGAAACTAGGAAAGCAACGACATGGCGCCCAGTACATCTTGCCCTGCGTCTCATTCGCCTCCGCGAATCCTGTTTGTAGTGGTTCTACCCTTCTTCTCGGGGTTGGCGGCGCTGATCTATGAGCTGCTGTGGTTTCGGCGGCTCGGCCTGGTATTCGGGAACACCGTACAGGCGGCTGCAACGGTTATGACGGCGTACATGGCCGGGTTGGCTCTCGGCGCTCACACCGCGGGGCGGCTGGCACCTTCCTCTTCCCGACCCGGTCGCGCCTTCGCCCTGCTCGAGTTGGGAATAGGCATATACGCCCTCGCCATTCCCGCCCTATTCGCCCTGATTCGCCTCGTCTACTGCGCCCTTTATCCACACGTGACGGCGGACTCCACCTGGCTGACCGCGGCCCGCCTCGTACTGGGCCTGGCCGTCCTTGTCTTGCCCACGTGCCTCATGGGCGCCACGCTGCCGGTCCTCTCACGTGCCGTGCTGCCCCAACGAAACACCTTCGGCAGTGGGCTCGGCCTCCTCTACGGTGCGAACACGGCGGGCGCGGTTGTGGGCACGCTCCTGGCCGGATTCGTGCTCATTCCGCGGCTTGGCCTGCACGGCGCCAACGTCGCGGCCGTGCTGTTGAGCATCTTCGTGGGTGTAACGGCTTTCGTATCGGCACGGAAACACACCGTCAACCCGAGCGCACCATCTGTATCCTCGGGTCCGGCTCCGCCGCGTACGCGCATCGTCGTTCCTCTTGCGGGCATGGCCCTCTCCGGTTTCCTGGCCCTCGCTCTCGAGGTGACCTGGTTCCGCACACTGGTGCTGGTCTTTGGCTCGACTACCTACTCATTCACCGTCATGCTGGCCGTGTTCCTGCTCGGGCTTTCGTTAGGCTCCACGCTGTGCGGATGGGTTTGCGACCGCGTTCCGCGGCCGATGGCGGTCTTCGGACTCCTGTGCGTGTTGATCGGCATCTTCACGCAGGCGTCGATGCGCGCATTCACCGGGGCTCCGTTCCGTTTCCTGGAGTATCTCAGCGAAACGGACTGCAGTTGGCGTGGTATCATTGCCGCCAAGGTCATCATTGCCGCTGCATTTCTGTTGGTCCCGTCCGTGGGATTCGGCGGCGCTTTCACGGCCGGAGCACGTGCAGTACGCAACTCCTTTCGCGACTCCGCGCGCGCGGTCGGCGTGGCATGTACAGTCAATACTGTTGGCGCGGCTCTGGGTGCCGTACTCGCCGGCTTCGTGCTTCTACCGCTTCTGGGTATCGAGACGGCTCTCGTCACGCTTGGCCGGGGAGCACTTCTCATCGGAGCCCTGGCCCTGCTGAGTACGCCTGCCACCCGGCGCGGGCGTTGGGCGATCGGCGTGCCGCTCCTGTTGATGACAACGTGCGTCTTCGCCGTACGCACACCCGCCTGGGACCGCCAGATCCTTGCCTCCGGACCGTATTTCGCACCTTTGAACTACCGGCGCAAAGGTGTCCGGGGCCTGAAGGACAAAATCGCATCCGAGCGGCTGCTCTACTATGCGGAAGGCAAGACCGCCCTGGTCACCGTTGCACAGGGCGGAGATGAGAACCTCTACTTCTTGATGGACGGCAAGGTCGAAGCCGATACCACCGCCAAGAGCATGGTACTGCAACGGTTGATGGGACATCTGCCAATGCTCTTCCATCCCAACCCCCGTCGCGTCCTCAACATCGGCTTCGGCGCCGGGGTTACGTTGGGTGCGCTTAACGTACACGCTCCGGACCTGATCGACGTGGTAGAGCTCGAACCGTGCGTGCGCGAAGCCGCCCGCATCTGGGGCAAGCGAAATCATGACGTGACTGCCGATCCGCACGTCCGCATGATCGTAAACGACGGCCGTAACCACGTACTGGCCACACGACAGCGCTACGACGTAATAGCATCCGATCCCTTTGAACCGGTTGTCGCGGGCGCAGCCGGCCTTTACAGCGTCGATCATTTCTCGATGGCCAGGGAGCGGCTTGCCCCACACGGCCTGATGGCCCAGTTTCTGCCGCTCTACGAGCTGTCCCGAAACGATTTCCTCGCCATTCTCCGCTCGTTTGCAGCCGTGTTTCCGAACTGTGCCGTATTCTTCACCGGCTGCGATACCATTCTGCTGGGTGCACGTGACAGCCTCCACCTGGATATGGAGCGCGTGGCCGAACGCATGCGCAAAGGACCTGTCGCGGCTTCGCTCCAGGAAGTCGGCTTCACCAGTCCGGCAAGTATCCTCGGAACGCTGGTCGTGCAGACCGAAGACGCACACCGCCTGGCAGGCCCGGGTCCGGTGAATACCGATGAGCGCCCGCTGATCGAATTCTCAGCGCCGCGCAGCGCACTGAACTACACCGCAGATGAAAACCAGAAGATACTGGCCGGCATTTTCGCCCCGTTGCCTCCGTCTCTTCTGAGCTCGCTTGATCCCCACGCCCGGAATGAGGCCCGGAACATGCGCAAGGCGCTACGCCTGGTTCTGGCCGCCGGCATGGCCCGTGCCACTGACGGGCCTCCCAAGGTTGCTGAGGGCCTGCTTGAACAGGCCGCCGCTGCCGAGCCCGGCAGCCCGCTCGTGCGCGGCGACCTGGTCGCCATGAAAGTTGCCCTCGCCTTTCGGGCTCTTGCCGCCGGACAGCCGGACGCAGCATCCCTGAAACTGCGCGAGGCACTGGCCGCGGCGCCTTCCGCCTTCATGCCACTCTACTACCTGGCGCTGCACGCAATGTCGAAAAACGATTTGGAGCAAGCCGGGGAGTACTTGTTCCGCGGGCTCAGCGCTTACCCCGACTCGCCGCTGTTGCTGGCGGTACGCGCCCGGCTGTGTGCCCGCCGGGGCGATCTCGCCGGCGCCTGCCGCGACATCGAAGCCGCTCTCGAACAACTGCCGCGTCGTGTTGCCCTGTGGGACGATTACGCAGTCTGCCTGTCCGCCATCGGTAGAACGGAAGAAGCCGGCGAGGCCAGAACCCGCGCCGCCGAACTCCGCGCCTGGCTCGACCGTCCGCACTAGTCCTGCCCGCGCCGGGTGTGGGGGGCACCCGTCATCGCCGGAACCGGGACATGATAGATCGCACCCTCAAACTGAAGTCTCAGCTTCCGCGCCATGCGGGAACCCCCGACCAGCGGCCCCACAGGCATCAAACATCTCTTGAGCTTCAAGGACCCCGGCGCTCCATGACTCGGGATGGTCAGTCGAGCGACCAGGGCTCGCGGTACCGGTAGTGGAGCAGGTGGTTGGCTTCGGGGATGTTTGTTATCCGCAACTCGATCACCAATCACCGATCGCCGAGCTTTTCCGCCTCCGGCAGTTCTCTTTCGATTTCGTTGACTCGATACCCAAATCCGGGCCGGCCCGGTATCGTGCCCAGGTCCACGCAGCCATTGCGACGCTTGAAGATGCCGGGATGGACGGCGGCCTCGGGTTTGGAGACCTGTGGATAGAACTGCATGCTGTTCGTTTCCACGCCCATGATCGTTCCCGCGCGATAGCCAAGCTGAACGTGCGGGATCTGCGCAAGCATCGGGTTGGTCAGGTCCTGGACCATCAGCGTCATTCCATGTGCCTTGGCCCAACAAAGCGAGAGCAGAGCGCCTGTCTGGGTCTTGCATGTCTTCAGCGCAACACCGGTCCAGCCGAGGGAGCGGCCGAGCTTGACGAGATTCCAGTCGTGAGCGCTCTCGTCCATGAACAGCGGCTTGCGTGCGGAGACTGAATGCACGTCGATCCTGTTCTCCTCCAGGTCGTACGGGAAAGGCTGCTCGACGTAGAGAATCATTCCGTAGATGCGCGGGTGTTCGATTACGAGCCGGTCGAGGATCTCGTTGACGTAGGAAGGATCCGTAACCTGGCAGTTGAAATCTGAGGTCAGCCAATCAACGCCGTGATCGATAGCGATGCGCCCGACGGTTGTGAGACGGTCATAGTCCCACGCGGGGTCCGTACCGGTGAGCTTGACTTTGAGGCATTTCAGACCGTCCGCATCGATCCAGTCGCCCAGCACTACGGGATATCCGTCATCCGGTTCGTTGCCGGTCAGTTCATCGGGGGTTAGAATGTCTTTGCCGCCAACGAGATGCCACGCAGGTATGAAGGGGGAGGTCGGTGACACCAGGAAATCCACCGGATAGAGATCTCGGAAGTTTACGCTTTCATCGGCGGCGCTGAGATAGGCGGACAGATCGTTGGGCATATGCTCGGCATTGTAGATGTCGTAGACGGGGATGCCCTTCGCCATGCCGTACGCGTCATGCAAGGCAATGTCGAATGCCGAAAGACAGACAAGCGCGGCCAGGTATGGCATGGGGGCTGCCCGGGCGCTATTGAAGTCAGCCAGCAGATCGGGGAGAAGGTCACGCTGCAGGGCGACGCCCAGATCGAAGGGATGGGCGGCGGTCTCTGTCTGGGCAACGGCAGCTGCAATACGGCAGCTGAAACTCTTGAGCGCATCCTCGCGTTCGGTGTAGGAGAGATCGCTCGGCCATACCCACTGCACACTGAGCGGGGTCTCGCCCCAGCCAACGGCGGTTGCCCCGGCTTCGTCCTCTACCTCAACGGTTGCCCGGGCGCAGGTAACATGGGTGAGCGTTTCCGGGCCGAACTTCAGCGGGACACGCGTCTCGACCGGCAGGAAGTAGAGCTTC
>Ga0272442_10010703_pt1 | contig 11272 bp, 10 predicted proteins | sample SSMForm2O_FD_200262 | JGI IMG/M metagenome (GOLD analysis project Ga0272442, IMG submission 200262) | Marine sediment archaeal communities from Little Sippewissett salt marsh, Falmouth, MA, United States - SSM-Form-2O | ecosystem: Environmental > Aquatic > Marine > Wetlands > Sediment ...
GCTACCTGCAGCCGCCGAAAATCGTCATCCTCCGCGGACCCGAGCAGCAGTTCGGCGACTGGCTGGCACCGACACGGGAAAGATATACGCCAGAGTGTTACTTTTTCGCGATTCCGGATCATAGCGAGCTACCTGCCTCACTGGCAGAGAAAACCGCGGCCGACAGCGTACTCGCGTATGTCTGTCAGGGCATGCAGTGCAACCCGCCGATCGGCTCTCAAGAGGAATGGAAAGCGTTCGTGGACGACTGCGCATGCAGCATCCAAGCCAGCTCATGATGCAGGACTACAGAGCCTGCCGTGGAGCGCGCTCGGGCGCGTGGTGGCAAAAAAACCTGCCCTGCGCTGCCAAAATGACTTGCATTGGTGACGTCTTTGGGAGTATCGTGTTACACTCTGAATCGCGAATAGTCAGAAGACTGCCTTATTTTCAATCCGAGGAACCTAATCATGTCAGACACACGTAAACTGACCATTATCGCTACCAAGGGTACTCTGGACTGGGCATATCCTCCGTTCATCCTCGGCAGTACCGCTGCTGCTCTTGGTATGGAAGTATCGATCTTCTTTACCTTCTACGGACTGAACCTGTTGCTCAAAGATACCAGTGTCCTGAAGGTAACGCCGATGGCCAATCCGGCTATGCCGATGAAAATGCCTTTCGGACCGAAAGGTTTGCAAAAAATAGATTGGGGTCCAAAGATCCCGAATGTTTTGTGGAACATTCCGTTCATGGACAGCATCGCAACAACCCTGATGAAGAAAACCATCAGTAACTGCGGCGTCGCTTCGATTAACGAACTCCGCGAGCTGTGTCAGGAAGCCGAGTGCAAGTTTCTTGCCTGTCAGATGACCGTTGAGCTGTTTGGACATGATCCCAAGGCATTCATCGATGGTTGCGAATTCGTCGGTGCGGCGACGTACTTCGAAGAATCATCCGACGCTGACCAGTCACTGTTCATCTAAAAAATCTAGTCATTGGCCCGCTAAAAAGCCGCTCATTGAGCGGCTTTTTTTTCGGTCCACAGATGAACGCAGATAAACACAGATCGGATAACTGCTTGGGTTTTTAGACGTCGATTCAGTTCTGACAGCCAGGTATTCATTTTCCCCGAGCACGCAACAGCCGGACTCTGCCCGAACACGAACTCTTGAACATTCTTTGCGTGCTTTCAATTCCAGTCCTAAGCAGAGTTCTAGCCCGCATTTCTCACCAGGATCACGGGAGCAGGCGCAGGATTCGTGTTCGTAAGCGCCGCTCTGGAGCGAAAAGCGTAGCCATAGCTACGGTTTGAGTGAAGAGCAAGCTTACGAACACGAAGACTAGCCTGAGCCGTAATAGGCACTGTTGAAAAACACGCTGTATTTTCGATCATTCGAGTTTTCTCATAAGAGCCAATGGCTTATCAGTTCCCTACGCCGCCTGGTGAGAAATGCGGGCTAGCCCCGGAAACAGCCAATGTCCGGCTATGATCAAATACAACCAAACAGCACTCTAAACCTGCTCAGCGCTCATCCGTGCTCATCTGCGTCCATCTGCGGACATTGAATCCTTTGCCAGCTGCCAGTACGCCTCGAGCTCATCAACACTGCACTCGTCCATGACCTTTCCGTCCTGCTGCAACAGCTGTTCCAATACGGCGAAGCGCGCGATAAATTTTCTGTTGGACTCGCGCAGCGCATGCTCCGGATTCACAGCCAGGTGACGCGACAGGTTAACGCAGGCAAACAAAATATCGCCAAGCTCATCGGTGATTCGATCGTGGTTGTTCTCGATGTCGATTTCGGCCTTCAGCTCCGCGATCTCTTCCTGCAGCTTATCAAACACCGGCGCAACGTTATCCCAGTCGAAACCATGGTGGGCCGCGCGCTTTTGCAGTTTGGCTGACCAGCGCAAAGCCGGCATTGTCGACGCGATACCGTCCAGCAAGCTCCTATGCTTATGCTCTCCGGCCTGCCGCTCGAGCCGCTTGTGTTGTTCCCAGGCGCGATTCAACGCGTCCAGATCTGCTATTTTTGCATCCGCGAAAACATGGGGATGTCTGCGCACCAGTTTATCGCTGACCGCAGCAACCACATCACCGAAATCGAACAATCCCTGTTCGTTGGCCATGTGGGCGTGAAACACGACCTGGAACAGCAAGTCGCCCAACTCATCCCTGAGGTCAGTCATATTGTTCCGCTCGATCGCGTCGGCGACTTCGTAAGCTTCCTCGATGGTGTAGGCCGAGATCGACCCGAATGTTTGCTTCACGTCCCACGGGCAACCGCTATCCGGATCACGCAACGCAGCCATGATCTCGAGTAATCGCTCTACTGCCGCGCAATCTTCAGGCACGCAGCCACCATAAAAGTCCGGGCAGTCCCGCCTTCTGGATCCAAGTTCGGCTAGCCCGCATTTCTCGCCTGGATCACGGGAGCAAGCTTCCGGACACGAGGACCAGCCTGAACCGTGATAGGCATGCTTGAAAAACACACTGTATTTTCGATCATCCGAGCATTCTCAAATCAGCCAATCCCCTATCAGCATTTTTCGCCGCCTGGTGAAAAATTGCGGACTACAGACATCAGAACGCGAAACGCACACCAATATGCGCATTGTCGTCGGCTTTATAATCGACCCCGTTATCCAACTCCACTTCAATTACCCGGTAGCCAACATAGGCCCGCGCACTTGGCGTCACCTCGAGCTCGAAGGCAGCGCGATACTCAACGATACCGTCGAAGTCGGAAAAGCTCGTCACGCTTGGCGCCCAGAAAGCTTCACCCAGAATTGCAAATGGCGTACTGGCGGGAAACACATAGCGCAGATTACCGCCAATCGCGACGGCACCGCCACTGCGATTGTTCGGCTCGAAATCCAGCCTGCCCGCGTATGCTTTGCCACCAACACCGAAATGCAATGCGCGCACATCGCCGGTACCACTACCGGAAACTACGATCGAAGCATTTGCCAGAAAATCGTCTTTCTCGTTCAAGAAAAGACCGAAACCGATGTCTGCACCACCGTAACCAAATGTTGCGCTCTGCGTAAGCAAAGTGACTTCTGCGGTCTCGCTACTGAGCTTCAAATCCATCCCGGCTGAGTGAGTATGAGCAGCCGGGAGCAAGGCGGCGGTGATGATCAAACCTTTACGAAACATGTTTGCGGATTACCTCTCGTTGTTATATTTATCCCGATGATTCAAGCGACTCCCGTTGCCAATTAATGATAGCAGCTCACACTTCAGTGTGCTTCATCTTTGGAGCCATCCCACTGAGCGCTTGGTGTGGTAAAGTATCAATCTGTTCATGGCTTCTTCACATAGCATTCAGATGAAGCATAAGTCTATATGCATTCTCGGCGGCTCTGGTTTCGTTGGCAAGCAGATTGCCAGTCGCCTGGTGTCTCGCGACAGTCGGGTCCGGGTGCTGACCCGCAACCGCAACAACCATCGCGACCTGTTGGTACTTCCAAATTTAGAGTTAATCGAGGCCGACGTTTTCGACATCCGTCAGTTGAAAGAACATATCAAAGGCGCGGACGCCGTGATCAACCTGATCGGCATACTGAACGAGAAACAACACAACGGTGATGGCTTCCGCAAGGTACATGTCGAGCTGCCGAAAAACCTGCTAAGCGCCAGTCTCGACCTAAGAATTCCGAGAATCTTGCACATGAGCGCGTTGAATGCCGATGCGAACCTGGGCACCAGCTTTTATCTTCGAACCAAAGGCGAGGGTGAAAATGCCCTGCATACGTTCTCGGCCGATCGTTTGGCTGTGACCAGCTTCCGACCCTCGGTCATCTTTGGTCCCGGTGACAGCTTTTTGAATCGTTTTGCCGATTTACTCAAGAGCATGCCCTATTTCTTTCCGCTGGCATGCCCCCAGTCACGATTTGCCCCGGTTTATGTCGGCGATGTTGCTGATCGCTTCGTCCGGGCGCTGAGTGACAAATCGACCTTTGGCAAGCGCTACGATCTTTGCGGGCCGGAAGTCTATTCGCTCAAGGAGCTGGTCGAGTACACGGCGAGAATACTCGGCCTGAGAAGACGCGTGATGCCGCTACCGGATTGGATCAGCAAAATGCAGGCCTATGCACTTGAATGGTTTCCTGGCAAACCCTTCTCGATAGACAATTACAACTCGTTGAAACTCGATAGCGTTTGCGAACAAACCAACCATGAACCCACCTCGCTCGATATGGTTGTGCCTGCTTACCTGGGCACGGCCAACCGTGAAGCGACTTATGACGGCCTACGCAAGCAGGCGCGCCAGCCTTGATGACCTCGACTCCAGAAAAGTCCCTGGTCGTGCGCTGTCTGCAAAAGATCCTGCCTGCCGAATGCGTACTGCATGAAACGGAGGACTTGAGACCGTACGAGTGTGACGGCCTGTCCGCTTATCAACGCGTGCCCATGGTCGTAGTGCTGCCGGAGACCGTTGAACAGATCAAACAGATCTTGAGCTTTTGCACGACCCGCAAAATTCCTGTGGTTGCACGCGGCGCCGGGACAGGTCTCTCTGGTGGCGCACTACCGTTGGACGATGGCATTCTGCTCAGCCTGGCCAAATTCGATCGCATCCTGAAAGTCAATCTGGACAATCTCACGGCCGTGGTGCAACCCGGCGTGCGCAACCTGGCGATATCCGAGGCCGTGAGTGCTCATGGACTCTACTATGCGCCCGACCCGTCTTCACAGATTGCCTGTTCGATTGGCGGCAATGTGGCCGAGAATGCCGGCGGCGTGCACTGCCTCAAATACGGACTGACAGTGCATAACATCATCAAGCTCGAGGTTCTGACGATGCAAGGCGACAGCTTGACGATTGGCGGCGATGCCTTCGACAGCCCAGGCTACGACCTGCTCGCATTGATGACCGGCTCGGAGGGCCTGCTCGGAATTATCACCGAGATTACCGTGAGATTGCTGCCCAAACCGGAAACCGCGAAGGTCATACTGGCTGCTTTCGATGATGTCGCCACAGCGGGGCAGGCGGTCAGCAATATCATCGCTGGGGGCATACTGCCGGCCGGTCTTGAGTTGATGGACCATGCTGCGATCGGCGCGGCCGATGATTTCGTCAACGCCGGTTATCCCCGTGATGCGGCGGCGATCCTGTTATGCGAAATCGATGGCGGCACGGCCGAGGTCACCGATCAATTGTCTCGCGCCCGCCGGGTGCTGGAACGTTCTGGCGCAACTCAGATACAGGTTGCCGAGGATGAGCAGCAGCGCAACAAGTTCTGGGCGGGCCGCAAGGCTGCTTTCCCGGCCGTAGGCCGGCTGGCGCCCGATTACTATTGCATGGATGGTACGATCCCCCGCCATCAGATCGCCGGCGTGCTCACCCGGATCAGCGAACTCTCTGATGAATACGGATTACCGATCGTCAACGTGTTCCACGCCGGTGATGGCAACCTGCACCCCTTGATTCTCTACGACGCGAATATCGAGGGCGAGCTGGAGAAAACCGAAGAACTGGGCGGCAAAATCCTCGAAGTCTGCGTCGAGGTCGGTGGTACGATCACCGGGGAGCACGGCGTAGGTATCGAAAAGATCAATCAGATGTGCGTGCAGTTCAATGCCCAGGAACTGACTCAGTTCCACGCGATCAAGCGTGCGTTCGATCCGGATGAATTACTCAATCCCGGGAAAGCCATTCCCACCCTGCACCGCTGTGCGGAATTCGGTGCGATGCATGTGCATCACGGTCAGCTGCCCCATCCGGAATTGGAGCGGTTTTAGCCCGCAATTCACACTGTCAAAGTCATGCCGAATGATCAAGACAAGACCGAGCTGTTGTGCGAGCAAGTCTTGCATGCCTGCAATAACAGTAAACCGCTGGCGATCAGGGCTGGTAACAGCAAACGCTTTTATGGCAGGGAGGTTGAAGGGGAAGCGCTGCTGGTTGACGGACATTTGGGCATACTTTCTTATGAAGCCAGCGAACTCGTGATTACTGCGCGCGCCGGAACGCGCCTGAGCGAGATCGAAGCGGTTCTCGAGCAAAATGGCCAGCAACTTGCGTTCGAGCCACCGATGCATTCGGAGCGATCCACACTCGGTGGTGCTATCGCCAGCGGTTTGTCCGGTCCGGCACGGGCATTTAATGGCGCCGCTCGAGACTTTGTGCTAGGCGCCAAAATCATCAACGGCAGAGCCGAGCTGATGCAGTTCGGCGGCCAAGTCATGAAGAACGTCGCCGGCTATGATGTATCCAGACTCATGGCCGGCGCCCAGGGAACACTGGGGGTCTTGCTGGAAATCTCGCTCAAAGTGTTGCCCAAACCCGAGGCTGAGATGACGCTGACATACGAAGCCGATGCGATTACAGCGCATCGATGGCTGCGCGACTGGCTGCATCGCGGCCTTCCAATCACAGCCAGCTGTCACTATCAACGCAGGCTGTCGCTACGCCTGGGCAGCACCGAGAACAGCCTCAGGGCCGCACACAAAACCATGGGTGGGGAGATAGCGGACAGTGCCATTTGGCCACAGCTGCGCGATCAGACGCACACTTTTTTCGCACAGCCCAACTTGTGGCGCCTGTCACTTCCGCCATCAGCAGCCCTGGAGAATGACGAAGACTCGCTGATTGAATGGGGCGGCGCACTGCGCTGGAAAGCCTCGAATAACAAATTGTTCGAGAAGGCGCTACGCCTGAACGGTCATGCAACGCGATATCAGTCGAACGCGGCAGCTGCCGGCACCAACCCGGCTCAAGACATTTTCCAGCCGCTGCAACCGACCGTGCTGGCGATCCATCAACGCCTCAAGAAAGCGTTTGATCCGCTCAATATCCTGAATCCAGGCAGGATGTACAAAGAGCTGTGAAGACATCGATCACACTCGCCCATCTGGAAAGTGATCGTGGCAAGGAGGCGAACCGCATATTGCGGAACTGCGTGCACTGTGGTTTTTGCAACGCAACCTGCCCAACCTACCAGCTCACCGGCGACGAACTCGATGGCCCGCGCGGTCGCATCTACCTGATCAAACAGGTTCTCGAGGGCAAGACACCGAGCAAGCTGACTCAAACGCACCTCGACCGCTGCCTGACCTGCAGAAACTGTGAATCAACCTGCCCTTCGGGTGTCGATTATGGCCAGCTGCTCGATATCGGGCGCGCAATCGTGTCGGAACAGAGCAGGCGCTCTTTCGCCGAGCGCATCAAACGCTTTGCTGTCAGAAAAGTTTTTCTGACCCGCCCGCTATTCCACACCGCCATCGCAGTGGCACAAATGACGCGACGGCTGCTACCCACCGCGATCCGACAGAAGGTTCCGCCCAAACCCGAGCGACGACTGGACTGGCCGCAACGTGATCATGCGCGCAAGATCATCCTGCTGTCGGGTTGTGTGCAACCGGCCCTGCAGCCCAATATCGACCGTGCGGCCGCGATCGTGCTCGACAGGCTCGGGATCCAGACCCTCCGTATCCCAACTCAGGGATGCTGTGGCGGCTTGAGTCATCATCTGGATGCACACGACGAGGCACTAGCGTACATTAAAGCCAACATCGAACACTGGTGGCCATACATCGAGAACAACGCCGTTGAGGCGATTATTTCGACGGCGACCGGATGCGCGGTCACGCTCAAGGAATACGGCCGCATGCTCGCGAACGACCCTGCCTACCGGGACAAGGCATCGAAGATCAGCGCCTCAGTCAGGGATCTCAGTGAGTACGTCGCCGATCAGTTGCCACCACAGACATCCACGGGCATGATCGAGCAGAAGATTGCGTTTCATCCGCCCTGCACGCTACAGCATGGCCAGCAAATACGCGATAAAGTCGAGACGATACTCCGGAACTCCGGCAGAGCGCTGGTAACTTTTAACGAAGCCCACCTTTGTTGCGGCTCTGCCGGCACGTACTCGATTCTGCAGAAGTCGATGGCGGACCAATTGCGTCAGCGAAAACTGCACAACATCGAAGCCGCTGAGCCTGATATGATTGTAACTGCCAATATCGGCTGCCTGCTGCACCTGCAAAGCGGCACTCAGATCCCGGTCCGGCACTGGATTGAACTGCTGGTCTGAGCGCGTTCGCCGGCACGTGGTCGTTTTTTCGCATTCGTGGCACAATACCGCCCATTTTCGGAAACCAAACCAGAGCACAGCTCATGAGTATGACTTCATTCAACCCACCCGTACGCACCCTGATGGGCCCCGGACCTTCTGATGTCCACCCGCGTATCACCTCCGCCATGGCGCGCCCTACGATTGGCCACCTGGACCCTGTTTTTGTCGGCATGATGGATGAAGTGAAGGAAATGCTGCAGTACGCATTCCAGACCACGAACAATTTGACCATGCCGGTATCCGCACCAGGCTCTGCCGGCATGGAAACCACGTTCGTCAACCTGCTCGAACCTGGCGACAAGGCCATCGTCTGCCAGAACGGCGTATTCGGTGGCCGCATGAAGGAGAACGTCGAACGTTGTGGCGCGACACCGATCATGGTTCAGGATGAATGGGGCAAACCGGTCGATCCGCAGAAAGTCGAAGATGCGCTAAAAACCAACCCGGATGCCAAACTGGTTGCATTCGTCCACGCGGAAACCTCGACCGGCGCCCGCTCTGACGCTGATGTGCTATGCGCACTCGCACACGACCATGATGCGCTGTCGCTGGTCGATTCGGTGACTTCGCTGGGCGGATCGGAGCTCAGGGTCGACGATTGGGGCATCGATGCGATTTACTCCGGCACACAGAAATGCCTGTCCTGCACCCCGGGCATTTCCCCGGTCAGCTTCAGTGAGCGCGCCGTCGACGTGATTACCAAACGCAAGACCAAGGTCCAAAGCTGGTTTCTCGACACCAACCTGATCATGGGTTACTGGGGCCCGAACGCGAAACGCGCCTACCATCACACCGCGCCCGTCAACGCGTTGTACGCGCTGCACGAAGCCCTGGTCATGCTGCAGCAGGAAGGCCTGGAGAATTCGTGGAATCGCCATTACAACAACCACCTTGCGCTGCGAGCTGGACTGGAAGCCATGGGACTGGCCTTCATCGTCGATGAGGCACACCGTCTGCCCCAGCTGAATTCGGTCACCATTCCCGATGGTGTCGACGAGGCCGCTGTGCGCTCAAAACTGCTGAACGAATTCAACCTGGAGATCGGCGCCGGCCTCGGCGCACTGGCGGGCAAGGTCTGGCGTATCGGCCTGATGGGTTACAGTTCACGCGCGGAAAATATATTTCTTTGCCTGTCAGCGCTGGAGGCAGTGCTCAGCGACATCGGTGCGGCCATCAACACCGGGGTTGCACTCGAAGCCGCACAGGCCGAAATGAAATGATCAGTTAGCCCGCATTTCTCACCAGGCGGCGTAGGATACTGATTGCGGGCTCAGCCTGCATCCCTCACTGGTTGTGGTAAATGATCAGCCCGGCACCCGCCATCACCAGAAGCCCGCCGATGATCACACTGGTATTCAGGTGGATATGCCGAAACATCAAATAGGCGAACAATGCGACGAAGACCGGATAGGTTATCTCGATCAGACTCGCCAGTGTCGCATTCTTGCCGGCGATCGATAAATAAAGCAGCACGGCACCAGACAAACTGGTCAGGCCAATCGCAGCGATCGCACCCCGCTCGGCCATCGGCAACGCCGTTACCACATCCAGATCCTTGGCGAGATCACGCAGAAACAGGGGCATCAGCAGCACTACGGGCAGCACCGTCAACAGCAGGACGCTGAAGACCGATATTCGCTTCAGCGCAAAATCGACCAATGGGTAGTGGATGCCCCATACCAGCGCGGCACCCAGCGCCGTGACATACCAGGGTAAATTCATGCTCGCAGCCGTAAAGGTAGATTATGATCTCACTTTAACAAATCCTGCAGCAGCTATGGCAACATATCGGCCCGTATTGAGCCGTTAATTATTGAGCATGAAAACCTACCTTGTAGGCGGGGCGGTCAGAGACGAGCTGCTGGGTTATCCGCACAAAGAGAAGGACTGGGTCGTCGTCGGGGCGACCCCGGCGCAGATGATCGCGTCCGGCTTTCAGCAGGTCGGCAAAGACTTTCCAGTCTTTCTGCACCCGGATACCAAAGAAGAATATGCACTGGCCCGCACCGAACGCAAGACCGCGCCAGGCTATAAAGGCTTCGTCGTGCACGCCGATGCCGACGTCACACTAAAACAGGACCTGGAGCGTCGGGATCTGACAATCAATGCCTTGGCCAAAGACGAAACCGGAGCAGTTATCGACCCGTTCAATGGCCTGGACGACTTAAACGACAGAGTGCTGCGACACGTCTCCGCTGCATTCAGCGAGGATCCGGTGCGCATTCTCAGAGTCGCACGGTTTGCTGCACGCTACGATCACCTGGGATTCAGCGTTGCCGCAGAAACCCTGCAGCTGATGAAAAATATGGTCGCCAACGGTGAAGTCGATGCACTCGTGCCCGAGCGGGTCTGGCAGGAGATGGCGAAGGCGCTCGGCGAACGCAGCCCGTGGCGATTCATCGAGATCCTGCGCGATTGCAATGCACTCGAACACATATTTCCGGAGCTGGATTGCCTGTTCGGAGTACCTCAACCCGCCGAACACCATCCGGAAATTGATAGCGGTATTCACACCCTGATGGTCCTGCAGCAAGCCTGCAAGTTGAGCGAAGACACCCAGGTGCGCTTCGCGGCTCTGGTGCACGACCTCGGCAAGGGCGTGACGCCGCGATCACAATGGCCTCATCACGTTGAGCACGAAGCCCGCGGTGCTGAAATCGTGCTTGATGTCTGCAAACGTCTGCGGATACCCAACGAATACCGCGATCTGGCCGAGCGCACCGCCCGCTTTCACCTGCATTACCACCGTGCGCTCGAGCTCAAACCGAAAACTGTGGTCAGGACACTGGAACAACTGGACGCATTCAGAAAACCGCTACGCTTCGAAAAATTCCTGCTGGCTTGCGAGGCCGATGCGCGCGGTCGCCCCGGCTATCAAAACAAAGCGTTCCCGCAAGGGGCTTACCTCAGAAAGGCCTTTGAGGCTGTCAAATCCGTAGACCTCCAGCCGTTGCTCTTGCAGGGTCACAAAGGTGAGGAGCTGGCAGAAAAAATCAGGCAGGAACGGGTGCGACTGGTCGCCGCGATCGAGAAATAGACCGGTTGCAGGTCCCTGCCGGTCTTTCAACGCAAAGGCGCAAAGACGCAAAGGACGCGGAGATGGGGAGGGGTCGCCCGCCAACCCGCATTTGTGAGCCGGACGGACTCGGCGCCAGAGCAGCTTAGCCCGCATGTTTCGACTTTTTTGTTTTCGAGGCGCTTC
>Ga0272442_10010704_pt1 | contig 11272 bp, 8 predicted proteins | sample SSMForm2O_FD_200262 | JGI IMG/M metagenome (GOLD analysis project Ga0272442, IMG submission 200262) | Marine sediment archaeal communities from Little Sippewissett salt marsh, Falmouth, MA, United States - SSM-Form-2O | ecosystem: Environmental > Aquatic > Marine > Wetlands > Sediment ...
TGCTCAGGCGTTTACCGTCAGCAGTTCCGGTTTCCCCGGCATCACCGGTTCGCGTATAGATTTTTGTCAGTCGATTGCCCATTGCTCAGATCATGTTGAAGATGACATCAACCTGGAACGCTTCGGGTCGGTCCAGGTAGGCTCGCGCCGGTTCGAAGGGTACGATGCCCCTGACTGCCTCCAGTGCGGCCCGGTCCAGGCTGCGGGTCTTGCTCGAATGAATCAGGCGGGCGTCGTCAATGCTGCCATCGGGATGAAGCACAAACTCGATCCTGGCAACGCCTTCGCGACGCTGTCTTCTCGCAAGATAGGGATACTGCTTGCGCTCGCTGATGGTGCTGTGTAATAGCTCAATGATCGAACGAGTGTGTGTTGTCGCTTTGCTTGAACGGTTGCGCGTTTGCATATTCGAGCCGGAATCGCTCTTGTTTTCAGATGCCAACTGAACCGGCTCCGGTTCGGACTGAGCGGTCGCTTCTGAGACCGTGCGCTCTGGCCTTTGTGTTTGCGCGATAATCGCTTTGGCGGGTTCACGTCGCTGGCCTGTTTGCGCCTGTTGTTGTGGGTTCACTGCCGTTTCCTCGGCAGCCCGCGCGGCATCAGGCTGTCTGGCGACATCACTCAAGCTCACCAGTTCGATATGGATGCCTTTGCCTGTAGACTGAATGGCCTCCCTTGTCTGCACAAGTCCGAACAGTATCGTCGCATGCAGCACGAGCGATAACATCGTGGTGACAGCGATCGGGCTCGGAGCGGACTTCATACTTGTAAGATTATCTGAACTGCCAGGCTGCTGTCAGCATGAAATTGATCTCTGGCGACGGGAAAAACGCTTCGGTCGCGACGAAGCTGTTTGGGTCGTAACTCAACTGCCCGACCTCCGAGTATTTCTTGTTAAACAGATTGTTGATCCTGCCAGTGAAGACAAAGTCGTTCACTTCGTACTCCGCTTTTGCGTTAATCAGGCCATAACCGGGCAAGCGCGAAAGCTCGTTATTGAAATCGCCGGAAAATACCCGATCACTTATCGCGAACCACTCGGCATAGAGCTGCCAGCGCTCGGTCAACTGGTAGTCCGCGCCCACCCGTGCCGAGTGTTGCGCAACAAGCGGAATCTCCTTGCCGGCGTATGGACCACTCAATACCTCAGCATCGGTTAGGGTATAGCTGGCCGACAGACCAAGCCGGTCCGATTGCTGCCAGCGCGCATTGCTGATCACACCCTGCCGGCGGGTTTGCTCCAGATTGATATTGGCGAAGTTGACCGGGTCATAAGCGATCTCGTTGTCGAGATCCAGCTGGTAGAGCAACAGCTTTGCGCTGTTCAGACCCGCAGTCCATTCCACCCCGGTCTCTAACGACAGCCCTTCCTGCGTTGTCAGAATAATTGGAGTAAATGTCGGCGTGAAAACCGGCTGCAGATATTCGTCCACTTTTGCGAAGCGGTAGTTCTGATCGGCCCGGAACAGTACCCGCCAGTTCTGATCTGCATTGATCGCCAAACCGAAGGTCGCCACGGTCACGTCATCTTCGATGCGAACGCCATCCGGGAAAATCGCGAATGCGCCGCTGTCCTGGAGTTCGTTGTCGACTTCGGCGTAACGCACACCCACGGTAAGGTCCAGCACCTCGGTTGCCGGCACCACGGCCTGAGCGTAGAGTGCGTTCTGGCTTTGGTCATTGATCTGGTCGCCGAAACGCGTCTTCAACTGGTAGTCGCTGGCAACCAAGTCGGCGCCAAGTGTCAGCAGCGTGTCGTTCATCGTTGGTAGCAAGCCTATCAACCGCGGCGTCAATTCGAGGACCTGCCTATCCTGGGTACTGATCTCGGTTTCTGCGGCGAACACCGAGCTCAGACGGAACTCGCCATTGGTATCCCTGCCGCTGAGCTCGCCCTCGACTGACCAGTTGTCACTGATTTGCTGCACCAAACCAGTCCGAACCACAGTGGTTTTCGCATCAGAAAAATCGTTGGCGAAATTCGGGTCGACCTGCCTGCGATCCTCCAGCACTTGATCGGCGAACAACGTACCAGGTGTATTGAGCTGATCATCGATGTACTGCAGCTCGCCAAACACGGAACCCGACGCATGCTCGTAACCGAGCTTGCCGAAACCATTCAAGTAAGACGCTTCGTTGTGATCGCGATAGTTGTCGCTCTCGCGCGCGTCGAGTGACAGACGGTAGTTCATGCCGTTGTCCAACGCCTGCGAAGTCGCCGCCTGCAGCATCAGCGTGCTGTAGCTGCCCGCCGACAGCTTCAATGAATGCCGGGACGCGTCCGGCTTGCGGGTTATCACATTGACAATGCCACCGACTGCCTGATCACCGAACAACACACCCGCGCTGCCCTGCACGATTTCGATACGCTCGACATCCTCCAGCGCGATACTGTTCAGATCCGGAGCGGCGATATCCGGATTGTTCAGGCGGCGGCCATCAACCAGCACCAGGGTATTCGAGCCGGCGGTCTCGCCGAAGCCACGCATGCCGACAGAGGAGCGGCTGCCATCACCGAACAGGTCATTGATCTGAACACCGCCCTGTCCGCGCAGCACCTCGTCGATATGCCGTGCACCCGTGGCATCGATCTGCCCACGCGTGATCACCGTGATGCTGGCCGGTGTTGTCAACAGACTCTGTTCGGTGCGCGTAGCGCTGACGATTACAGCGGGTATTTCGGTCACTGCCATGGCAGCTTCAGGCCGAATCACTGCCAGCACCAGCACACCGGTAATGACATATCTGTTCAAGGATACCTCCGACTCAACGAAGGCGACACGGAATGACTGCGGCATCGAAGGCTACAATGCCACTCTGCACCCCAGCCGCCCGCCGCAACCTGGTTGATGGCTACGTCGGCCGGTCTCCGGACTGATGGACGATGCAACGTATCTGCAACCTTCCCCTGAGCGTTCAGAGTGGTTTTGTCGCGATACTTTCCAATCACCGTTGCGGGGGCAGTTCTGGAATTGCGCGGACCAAGCGGCGCGCACCAGATTCCCGATTATCTCTCGCGTTGAGAGCACCGTGTAGCGCTGTTGCGCGAAGTTTAACGAGAATACAGGTACAATACCATCGGCCCACGGGCTGCGCTGCCGCGTGGAACCATTCTCGGCAGCTAATGTCGAAAAGCTTTCGGAACTGGGCCTTGCAGAATAATAAGTTAGCCACAAGCATGTCGAATCGGGAAACGCTCCAGAGTCTAAAAAAACACGTCGAACAACACATCATCGGCCAGGAGAACCTGGTAGACCGGATGCTGATTGCCCTGTTGGCTGATGGTCATCTACTGGTCGAAGGCGCTCCTGGCCTCGCCAAGACCAAAGCGATCAAGGTCTTGAGCGAAGGCATCGAAAGCAACTTCCACCGCATTCAGTTCACGCCCGATCTGTTGCCGGCAGATCTGACCGGGACCGAAGTCTATCGCCCTCAGGACGGTAGCTTTGCCTTTCAGCAGGGGCCGCTGTTCCACAACCTGATCCTGGCCGATGAAATCAATCGGGCGCCGGCGAAGGTGCAGTCCGCGCTGCTCGAAGCGATGGCTGAAAGACAAATCACGGTCGGTAAGGTCACTTACCAACTACCCCAGCTGTTCATGGTGATGGCCACGCAGAATCCGATCGAGCAGGAGGGCACCTACCCGTTACCCGAAGCCCAGCTCGATCGCTTCCTGATGCACGTAACCATCGACTATCCGGAAGCCAGTTCGGAAAAAGCGATACTGGCACTCGCGCGCGATGAAGCACTCGATGAAACGCCGCTCGCGAGCACGACAAACAGCCAGGCGAGGCCGAGAATTACACAACAGGCTATTTTCGAGGCCAGACGGGAAGTACTGAATTTGTACATGGCTGAGAATCTCGAAGAGTACCTGGTGCATATGGTGTTGGCAACGCGCAACCCCGGTGCGTACGGCGATGACCTGGCTCAATGGTCGCTGTACGGCGCCAGCCCGCGCGCGACGATCGCGATCGACCGGTGTGCGCGTGCGCACGCCTGGCTGGCCGGACGGGACTACGTCGACCCAGACGATATACAATCGATAGCCTACGATGTTCTGCGCCATCGCATCATCCTCAGCTACGAGGCCGAAGCTGAAGGCGTCACACCAGATACGTTCATCAAAGAATTGATCGCCAGGATTGCTGTGCCATAGCGTTGCTGGCATCGGGTGAGGCTGCTATGAACAAAGATCCCAAAAGCGAAGGTATCACCTGGATCAGCCCGCAATCGCTGATCAGGCTCAGGCATGATGCCAGCAAGCTGCCGCTGCAGGGCAGCAGGATTCACGCGCGCCAGGGCGGCGCCTACATGTCCTCGTTCAAGGGACGTGGCATGGAATTCGACGAGTCGCGGCTCTATCTGCCTGGCGACGACATCCGCAACATGGACTGGCGTGTCACCGCGCGCACCGGCGAGGCCCACACCAAGGTCTACCGCGAAGAACGGGAACGTCCGGTGTTGATCTGGCTCGATTTGAACGCATCGATGTTTTTCGCGACGCGTGGCTGTTTCAAATCCGTGGCCGCCAGCAAAGTCGCCGCGTTGCTGGCGTGGAGCACCAATGCACACAACGATCACATCGAACTCAAACCCAGACGCGGCAAATCCGCGGTGCTGGACCTGATCGGCAAGACCTGCCACCACCCTGCCTGGCACCAGGGTGCGCAGCAACCCGCGCGTAACGCAGCTCATGCGCTGTCGCGCCTGCGCAAAGTCACCCGACCCGGGAGCCTGATCTTCATGGTCAGCGATTTTCGGGACATGGGTGAGCAGGCTGAAATGCATCTTATCAATGTGGCGCGGCATAATGATGTCGTGCTGATCCTGATCTATGATCCTATCGAAGCCGAGTTGCCGCGTGCCGGAAGCTACAAGGTCAGCGACGGCATCAACGAGTTGAGCTTCAGCAGTGCAGACAGAACGCTGCGCCAGCAGTACCGTCAGCGTTTCGACCAGCGCCGAGGGGAGCTGCTCAGATTGTGCAGACAGCACCGGATGTACCTGATGTCCGTTTCGACGAGCGATGATGTACTGGCGCGACTACAACAGAGCCTCGGTATCCCAGCCAGCAAAAGCAGCCAGTTCAGAAGCCGGCGCCGCTGAATAACTGATCCATGATGCCTGGGGAAGACTTACCTTTACGCGATATTCATCTACCGGATCCAGTGAACTGGTGGCCACCCGCGCCCGGTTGGTGGTTGCTGCTGGCCGCAGCTGCGCTCATCCTCGGCAGCATCCTGCTGCTGGTGTTTCTGCGCAAACGTCGGCGCCTGAAGCGTAGCATGAAGGCTGAGCTGGTGGCACTGCGCCAGCACTATCAACAGCAACACGACCGCCTGCAACTGGTTCAGTCATTGTCGGCACTGATGCGCAGAGCCTGTATCAGCTTTTATCCGCGTCAGAATGCTGCGGGTCTGACCGGTGATCGATGGCTGCAATACCTGGACAGCACCGCGCAGCGCAAGGAATTCGAGCACGGGACTGGCCGGATCCTGGCCACGGCACCCTACCTGCCGACAAGCAGCAAAATCGACACCGATTTGGATGAGCTGCTCGCGCTGTGCGAAGACTGGTTGAAAACGCAACCCTACCCCGCATCTCTCACCAGGCGGCATCGCGTACCAATAAGGCATTGGCCCGATTGAGGAAGTCCGTATGATCGCAAACATAGTGTGTTTTTCAAGCATGCGTATCAAGGTTCCGGCTGGTCTTCATCTGTGCAAGCTCGTAGGGTGCGCCGTGCGCACCGGAATCGGCCACCAAACCGAGGATGCACGGTGCGCACGGCGCACCCTACGGTTTCTTGGCCTAAATCGTAGTTGCTGCTGCGCTTTTCGCTCCAGAGCGGCGCTCACGAACACCAGCCCGCCTGCTCCTGTGAGAGATGCGGGCTACAAAGGCGGACCGCGATGATCAGCTTCAGTTGGCCATGGCTGTTCGCGGCGCTGCCGTTGCCTTTCTTACTGCGTTCGCTGCTGCCTGAGGCCGCCAGCGGCAATGACGCCGCGCTGCGGGTACCGTATCTGGCCGACTTCGAAACCGCTCAGACAACATCGATGCGACAAACGCTGCGCCGCTGGCCGTTACTGGTTTACCTGCTGCTGTGGGCCTGTTTGTTGTGCGCAGCTGCAAGACCGCAATGGATTGGCGAACCGACCGAATTGCCGGTCAGCGGGCGCGACCTGATGCTGGCGATCGATCTGTCGGGCAGCATGGACCACCGTTTCACACATCGATTCCGTCAAATGACCAAACTGCAAGCAACCAAGGCGGTAGCCGGCGATTTCATCGAACAACGTGTCGGCGACCGCATCGGTTTGATTCTGTTCGGTGAACAGGCGTATGTCCAAGCCCCGTTGACCTTTGACCGTGAAACGGTCAAGACGCTGTTGTTCGAGGCGGTGACCGGCCTTGCTGGCAAGAGTACCGCGATCGGCGATGCGATCGGGCTGGCGGTAAAACGCCTCGACAGCAACACCAACCAGGATCGCGTACTGATCCTGTTGACCGATGGCGTCAGCAATGCCGGTGAACTACGCCCGGAGAAAGCCGCCGACATCGCGGCTGCGAAAGGGCTGAAGATACACACGATCGGTATCGGTTCACGCGGCAGCCGCGAACTGAATGAACAGACACTGAAGACCGTCGCTCGAAAGACGGGCGGGAAATATTTTCGTGCGCATGACGTCGACGAGCTGCAGCAAATCTATGCTTTGATCGACAGGCTTGAGCCCGTCGAACGCGATACGCAGAGTTATCGGCCCACGTGGTCGCTATTCTACTGGCCGTTGAGCGTTGCACTGCTGCTCGCTGGTCTGTTGGCGCTGAATGCGCTGTACAAACGCAGGTGGCGATGATGCCGAGCCTACCCGAACAACTGCATTTTCTGCGTCCTGAAGCTTTCTACGCACTGATTCCGTTGCTGCTGTTTGTCGTGGCTTACCTTATGAGCAAACCCACCAGCCGCAGCTGGAGCGCGGTTTGCGATGACAGCCTGTTGCCGCACATACTGGTCGCCGGCGGCAAAAAAGCCGGCATATTGCCGATGCTGCTGGTGGTGATCGCCACCATGATAAGTATCGTCGCACTGGCCGGCCCGGTCTGGAAACAACTGCCGCAACCGGTTTTTCGCGAAGAAGCCGCACTGGTCGTCGCGCTCGACCTGTCACAGTCAATGCAGGCAACCGATGTCAAACCATCGCGTCTCGAGCGAGCCAAACTCAAAGTGCTGGATTTGATCAAGGCGAGAAAGGGTGGCCAGACCGCATTGATCGTTTATGCTGCAACCGCATTCACGGTCACGCCATTAACCGATGATGACAATACGATTGCGAACCTGGTACCCGCACTGCAACCCGAATTGATGCCGGCACAGGGCAGCAACATCGCCTCAGCGCTGAGCCTGGCTTCAGAGTTGTTACGGCAAGCAGGTATCAAGCGCGGTGACGTATTGCTGGTCACCGATGCAGTCGCGGACGCTGCCGCTGATGCGATCGATGCGCTGACGACGGATGGGCATCGGTTGTCGATCATCGGTGTGGGCACGGCCGAAGGCGGACCGATTCCGCTGAGCGGTGGATTCTTGACCGATGCCTCCGGTGCTATCGTGATTCCGCGACTCGAGCTCACCCGGATGCAGCAGGCAGCATTTCAGGGGAATGGCATTTATGTCAATATGCGAGCAGACGACAGCGACATCGACCAATTGACCGCCCTGTTCAGCTCACAACCAGTGAAAACCGATTCGGAAGCGACCGATCTGACCGCCGACATCTGGCGCGAGGAAGGACCCTGGCTGCTGTTGCTGGTGCTGCCACTGGTCGCGTTGTGGCCGCGCCGGGGCTGGCTGCTGGGTCTGGCCATGCTGACACTGCCCCTGCCGCAGCCCGCCCATGCGCTGGGACCAGTGGACACCGAAAACCTCTGGCTGAGGCAGGATCAGCGGGCGATGCAAGCCTTCGAGTCGGGCGATGCTGAAACCGCCGCGGAGTTGTTCGTCGATGAGCAGTGGAAGGCAGCGGCCCATTACCGCGCAGGAAATTATCAACAGTCCAACGAACTGATTGCTGCGCCCGAAACCAGCACCGACTTTTACAACAAGGGCAACGTGCTGGCGAAGCTGGGCGACTTTCCGAACGCGATCAAGGCCTACGAGCAGGCCCTGGCGATGAATCCTGACAACGAGGATGCACGCTTCAACCGTGAATTGGTGCAACAGGCCCTCGAAAAACAGCAGCAGGGGCAACAGCAACAGCGAGATGGCCAGCAGCAGGCATCAGCCGAACAGGAATCACAGCAGCAATCGCAAGATCAACAACGAGCCTCGGAGGATCCGGCGCAAGACCAAGCAATGGATCCCGCGCCAGAGCAGCCGCAATCGGGCGATCCGCAACAACACCCGCAGCAACAGGATCAGCTAACGGACGTTCCGCAAAACTCGCCGGACCAGGACCTGCAGTCGAAAGAGCAGCAGGCTCAGGCCGAAGAACAACAGGACGACACGGAACAGCAGCCCCTGCAGGCACAGCAACAGCAGGAAGCCATCGACAAGGATCATGCCAAGACCGTCGAGAGTGAACAGGCGATGGAACAGTGGTTGCGTCGAATCCCGGATGATCCCGGCGGCCTGATGCGACGCAAGTTTATTTATCAATACCGGCAAATGCCAAACCAGGCCGAGGCGCAGGAGCCATGGTAATTTGGTATGCACCGCAAAGACGCAAAGTACGCAAAGTTATGTATTTGTCTATTACCAGACTCTGTTCGAATCAATGGGAGATCGGTTATCGCCTCGCTGCTGGAATAACGATCTAAGAGAATACTATCAAAACACCAAAAAAAAGACTTCGCGCACTTCGCGCCTTTGCGGTAAAAAAAATCTGTCTGAATCATGAAATATCTGCACCTTTTTATTTTGCTACTTATCAGCTCGAACGCACTGGCAGCCACCAACATTACCGCGCGTCTGAGCCATAATCCCGTGTCGATGGATGAATCGTTTCATCTTATTTTCGAGGCCGACAGTAATGTCGACGCTGATCCGGACTTTAGCGTGCTCTCCAAGGACTTCGACATTCTTAGCAGCAGTCAGAGCACGAATATGCGTTCTATCAACGGCAATTGGAGTTTGAAAAAATCCTGGGATCTGGTGCTAATCAGCAAGCGGGCCGGTGTATTCACGATCCCGCCGGTGCCTTTCGGAAACGACTCCAGCCCGGCGGTTCAGGTCACAGTGCAGGCCGCATCGGGCAACACGCAGGGCGCCAGCGACCAGGATGCTTTTTTTCTGGAAGTCAGTACCGACAGGCGAACAGCCTGGGTTCGCTCGGAGATCATATATACGATCCGCTTCCTGACCAGCACAGCCATCAACCGGCCGACGTTGAGTGAACCGACAACCAATGACCCGGACGCGATCATCGAGAAACTGGGTCAGGTCGCGAACTATCAGAAGATGGTCAATGGCGTGCCTTACTCGGTCAGTGAATTGCGGTTTGCTGTCTACCCCCAGCGCAGCGGGACGTTGACATTCGAACCGGTGATCTTCGAAGGTCGTATAGCCAGTGGGCGACAATCCAGCTCTCTGTTCGATCAGTTCATGCAGTCCGGCACACTGAAACGATTGCGTTCGGAAAGTATCAGCGTGACGGTAAAACCTCGTCCTGCGACAGTTGCCCCAAGCGCCTGGCTGCCGGCGGAGAAGTTGTCGATCGAGGAAGAATGGTCAGAAGACCTTAGCCAGTTACGCAGCGGTGAACCAGTAACGCGCACACTGACGATTACGGCCACTGGCTTGCCCGGTGAACAGCTGAACGATCCTGACTTGGCGCAGGTGAACGGCGTTAAACAATACCCGGACAAGGCCGTGATCGAAAACCAGCGCAAACGTGACGGCATCACCGGTCGTCGCCAAATCAAAGTGGCGATGATACCGACGCAGGCAGGGCGCTATGTGATTCCAGCCATCAACATTCCCTGGTGGAACACGCGCACCGGAAAACAGGAATACGCACAGCTGCCGGAGACGGTTATCGAGGCGACCGGTAATGCTGCGTCGAGCGCGCCGCCGCCGATCGAGGTCACACCGCCGGCCGCCGAAACGACGGATCAAACGGCCGACAGTGCAAGCCCAGCCTATGACAACGCGTTCAGGACTATAGTCCCTGCATCAGTCTGGCCATGGATCAGCCTGGTGCTGGCGATCGGCTGGATCACCACGACATTTCTGCAGCTTCGCAAGCAGCGCAGCCGCGCGGCAGCGCCAAAACCCGCGCCGTTACCGCCGCTCCTGCCGTTGCAAAGGGCCGTCGAAAAGGCCTGCAACAGCGGTGATGCTGCCAGAACCAAGAACGCGCTGCTGGCGTGGGCACGTGTGCGCTGGCCGAGTGCCATGATCACCAGCCTGGCTGACATCGCGGAGCTCAGTCCTGCGGAATTGCGCGAGCAAATCATGGCGCTGAACTCGAGCCTTTACAGCGAGAAAGATGCAGAATGGGAGCCAAAGGCTCTGCGTGCCGCGTTTTACGCGTTCCTGTCTAAGAAGCCGAGCAAACAACAAACGCCAGCCTCGGTACTCGAACCACTTTACAAAACGTGATATCGGCAGGAAACGTGTGCTAAATTGTCTCTAGCCCGCAGGCGCTAGCCCGCCTGATGCGAAGTGAGGGCTGGCAATCAACACCAAAAAGAGGCGGAATCATGGTCTTTGAGTCGTTCGCTGCGGGCTTATCGTTCTTTCTGTGGTCGACCTTCATTATTTCCATCATCATGGGAATGGTCGTGAACAAAACCAACTTCTGCACCATGGGCGCGGTCTCGGACATGGTCAACATGGGTGACTACGGACGCTTCCGGGCCTGGCTACTGGCGATCGCCGTCGCGATCCTCGGCGTTACCGCGCTCGAATATCTGCACATGGTCGAAGTCAACACGACGTTCCCGCCCTACCGCGGCAATCAGCTGCTGATTGGCGAGAACATACTCGGCGGCCTGCTGTTTGGTATCGGCATGACCTTCGCGAGCGGCTGTGGTAACAAAACCCTGGTTCGCATCGGTGGCGGCAATCTGAAGTCGGTGATCGTGTTCATCGTGATCGCATTGATTGCCTGGTACATGATCAATCCGTTCCCGGGCAGTGACCAGACGCTTTTCAGCGTGCTGTTCTACGATTGGATAAGGCCGATCTCGGTCGACCTGGCCAGCCACCAGGATCTGGGCGCCTTGATCAGCACAGATAACAGCAGCATCGCCCGACTGATCGCCGGCG
>Ga0272442_10010706_pt1 | contig 11270 bp, 8 predicted proteins | sample SSMForm2O_FD_200262 | JGI IMG/M metagenome (GOLD analysis project Ga0272442, IMG submission 200262) | Marine sediment archaeal communities from Little Sippewissett salt marsh, Falmouth, MA, United States - SSM-Form-2O | ecosystem: Environmental > Aquatic > Marine > Wetlands > Sediment ...
ATAAATAACAAGTAAGTAATCAGGTATTGATGGGGTATTTTTCACGCTCCTTGGTTAGTGTTAGAATGGTTTTTTTATCTGTTGGAAGCATCAGTAGATGTTTTTGGAAGAGGATCATAGAAAATGAATGAGTGATGTTGATTTTATAAGTGTAATTGGGATTGTAATATTTAGCAGATACTTATTGACCTTTGCTAATCTGACAAAGTCAAGTTAAATTATGATACTAATGATCGTGGCTGAGTCGTACCCTTAAACGTGAAAGCATCAGAGGATTGCGCGTCTCTTTTAGTATTGCACAACAAGTCCAAAAAAGGGGGCTTGTTGAGCAAAGTTTCTCCGAGAAAAATAGCGGATCTGCCGGGATTCGAACCCGGGTCAGAGGCTCCGGAAGCCCCGGTGATATCCAGGCTACACTACAGACCCAACACTAAATAGGAAATGTATTCTTCTCTAATAAAAAATATGATAAAAAAAGATGCCAATCGATAGTCTTTCGTTTGTCATCTGTTTTTTTGTTACCCTTCTTTTGGTTATTTGGATGGCTTTGCAGGCTTCCCCTCAGTTTCAATAGGCTTGGATATTTCCTTACTTCCACCTTTAAACTCTGTGTATCCACATTTTCCGCAGCTAACACGATTTTTATGTTCGCCTAAAAATACACCCTCTCCACATTTTGGGCAATGTCTTCGTAAACGGGTAATCTTGTCACCCTCAACCTTGAATATCTCTCTACCTTTCATTTCTGCTCCTTCTTTTCAGCTGGTTTTTCTTCCTCTTTGGGTGGTTCTTCTGCGGTTTCTGCCTTTTCTCCTTCCTTCTTTTCTTTCTTTCCGCTGATTTTGTTTCTCTTTAGGATATGTTTTCTCTCCATTTCTTCGGCTTTTTTCACGGAGGAATATATCTTAGCGTATCCTGTGCTCTTCTGAATGCCGGAACTTGACTGAATATCATTAATTATAATATTCTCTTTCTTTGCATTGAGCTTTTCAGCTAGTTCGCTGCGTATAATCTCTCGGTTTGGTGTTTTTTCACCCTCGTGTTGAATTGTAAAATGAACTTCAGTTCTGTCAAACAGAGGGTTATTTTTCTTTGAATCAATTTCCATTTCCATGATACTCACATCTTATCTAGTATCTCTTTTACTTTTCTCTTATGTTCTTTAGTGGCTTTAACTAATACGATCCCCTTATTCGGCAATCCATATATTATAGTTACGTCTCCAGGGGCCAATAATATGGCAGGAAGTGCTGCTAAATCTTCTTCTCCATCAATTTCAATTCGTAGGGAGCTTTTCTCTAAATTATCAAATGCAGCTTCTATAACGTTCCATAGATTACCCGATATGCATCTCGGAGGATTCTTTATTATCACTCTTTTTTTACCAAATGATTGTATCTTTTCTTTAATGTCGTTAGAGCAATGTTTCCTCTTTATTTTGAAATCAACAACACAAAAAATAGGTTCAATATCATTCTTTAAAAGAGTGTAAGTTACCTGATCCCCTACAGAAACAATGTGCTCTTCCTTCTCCAGTAATCTCAGAAGTTCTTCTTCATTTACAAGCAGCCCTATTGGCTCCTTTAACTTATCACGTAAATCATCTGGCAATGAATACAAAATATCGTCCATTACCTAACCTTTAATGCATATTTGCCAGGTTTTGTGATATTCATCTTTTCAGCAATCTGGGAGTTTAAAGGGTCTCTGATAATAACATAACCCCTCCATCTTTTTGATGTGGGAACTGAACAGGTAGGACAGATATTTTTTTCTGTTAGCACATGACAGTTTTTACAGGCATTGAGATTTTTCACTTCTTTCCCTTCCTTTTCTTTTTCTTTTTATCTTTTTCTTCTTCCTTTCCTTTCTCTTCTTTTTCCGGTTCTTTTAGCCATTCATGTGCTCCAAGGTTCGGCTGCCTCATGGTAAGTCCAATTTTACTCTCTCTTGCAGACAGCTCATTTATACTCACAGCAACAATTCTTGCTCTAATTGGGTCACCTGTTTTAAGCGTCATCTTCTTTTCTTTACCGGTGATTATTTCATTCTCTGCATCTACCTCAACATAGTCATTCATGATTTGACTCATGTGTATCAATGCATCAATGGGGCCAATATGGCAAAAGGCTCCAAATTCCACGATTTCACATACTATACCATCCACGACTTCCTGTAGTTCTGGCTTAAACATCAATGCATCAAAAGCTACTTTTTGGTACATTGCTCCATCCCCATGGATGATTATTCCATTGCCAACCGGTTCTATGTTGTTAGCCGCTATAATTATGCCGTGATCTTTTCTCGTTGTCCCCTCAAAACTCTTCTGCACAATTTCTCTAACCGCTTCATCAAGATTTTCGCCGAATCTCTCAGGAAGTATTCTTATCGTATCTTCAACTTTCATCATGACATACATTTAAATCACTACTCTACAGGATAAATAGACGTCTTGAAATATATTTGTTCCTTATATGCTTTTTGAATGTTTTATACCAATTGCATTTAATATTAGGATTTGCTTTTTAATCTATCCACTGAATGCAATGATCAGTGGTAAAAATACCAATGACACGATTGACATGAGCTTGATAAGGATATTAAGGGACGGTCCTGAAGTGTCTTTGCAAGGGTCACCTACGGTGTCTCCTATAATCGTAGCTTTGTGAGCATCTGATCCTTTGCCACCTAGATTACCTGATTCAACGTATTTTTTGGCATTGTCCCATGCACCACCTGCATTTGAAAGAAATACTGCTAAAAGAAAACCAGTAGCAATAGAACCCATTAAAAGGCCCCCAAGCCCGGTTGGTTTCAATACAATTCCAACAACAATTGGAGTAATTACTGCCAATAAACTAGGCAACATCATCGCTTTCAAAGCCCCATTAGTACTTATTCTAACACATCTCTCATAATCTGGTTTATTCTCATCACTTTCCAATAGTTTGAATTTTTTAAATTGATAGCGAACTTCTTCAACCATTGCATACGCTGCTTTTCCAACTGCACCCATCGTAAGTGCAGCAAATACAAATGGTAGCATAGCACCAATAAAAAGCCCCGATACAAGATAAGGATCACTTAATTCAAGGAGAAGAGGCGGTAGCCCTTTACCTTCTAAAAGAATATTTGCTGTTAACATATATGTAAATATTAATGCCAATGAAGTAATAGCTGCAGAACCAATTGCAAATCCTTTTCCCATAGCTGCTGTTGTATTACCAACTGCATCAAGTTGCTCAGTTCTCTCCCTTACTTCACTACCCATTCCAGCCATCTCAGATATTCCTTGTGCATTATCCGCAACAGGACCATAACAATCAGTTGCTAAAGAAACACCAAGGATACTAAGCATACCAACAGCAGATAACGCAACACCATAGAATCCCGATAATAAATAGGCCGTCATCATTGCAGCAACAACAGCAATGATTGGTATTATAGTGCTTATCATGCCAACTTGCATCCCTTGAATTATTACTGTTGCTGGCCCAGTTTTTGAAGCATCAGCAATTCCTTGTGCAGGTTTTCGTTTTTCTGATGTGAAGTATTCTGTTGAAAGGCCAATAACTATTCCACCTATAAGTCCAGCAAGCATTGCATAAAATGGTTCTAATCGTCCTATAAAATACCATATTGCAACTCCACCAAGTATTGCAGTTAAAATTGTAGCAATAAATAAAGAGTTTCTTAATGCCCCATAAATGTTTTTACCTCCGCCTAAAATTACAACTAATGTCCCTATGATTGCAGCTATTATTCCCATTCCTGCAACAATTAAGGGTAGCACAACGTATTTAATTAGCTCACCTTGGGCAAGTATATAATTTTTATTGAGCCAAGGAATGATCTTTTCCGTAATATCAAAATTTCCACCGATAAAAAACATTCCTAATATTGTAGCAAGTGCCATTGTTGCAATAATTGAATCAACGTATGACTCAAAAAGATCAGCACCCATTCCCGCGACATCTCCAACGTTGTCCCCTACTTGATCAGCAATAACTGCTGGGTTTCGTGGGTCATCCTCAGGAATTCCTGCTTCTACTTTTCCAACAAGATCAGCTCCAACATCTGCTGATTTTGTATATATTCCACCACCAACACGAGCAAAAAGTGCTATTGATGAAGCACCAAATCCAAAACCAAATAAAATGTTGGTTGTTGTAAAAAGTTCAAGACCAACATAGCTATTAAAAAATATAAATAAACTAAATACTCCAAGAATTCCAAGTCCAACAACACACATACCCATAACAGCACCACTAGAAAATGCTATGGAAAGTCCCTTGCCAATACTCTTTTTTGCTCCTTCCGCGGTTCTTGCATTAGCCATCGTCGCCACCCGCATTCCGATGTTTCCTGCAACTGCAGAAAATATTGCTCCTATGATGAATGCTACTGATGAACCCCAATGTATATTACTATCCTCAAAAAATGATGCCATACCTAAAAGCGAGGCAACAACTGCAACAAAGATAACAAGTACTTTGTATTCGCTTTTCAAAAAAGCCATAGCTCCCTCTCGTATTGCATCACTGAGTTCTTTCATTTTTTCGTTTCCAGAACTTTGCTTTTTAACAGTAAAAAATAGGTATGTTGCAAAAAGTAAAGCCACTATGCCTCCTATTGGTACTATGATAGATATATCCATTTTAACCTCACCCTGTTGTGATATATATATACCTTATTTAATTGTTATGTTTTGAATCAAAATAGCATCACGAAAATGATGGTGTTATCTTCCTTTATTCTCTTGTTTTTTTAATCTTTGCTACATTTAGATCGCTTTGTAACTTCGAGAAAATAATCTATCCATGCGTTTCTCACTGTTGGTATTGTCTCGTATTCTATCTTTTTTAATACATCCTTCAGTTCCCTTGTATTTGCCATTTTTTTAAGTAGTGATATGCTAGGTCTACTATCCTTTTCCTTTTCCACTGGGACCGTATTTCTGAATAATCCTTTCAAAGTAATTCTTTTCTGTTTCTTCTTATCGATTTGCATTGTACTTTTCCCCTTGAATTTTTTTTGAAATTAAGAGCCTGTAGTACATATGTACTTTAACCATATAAATGCTGCTATCAATTATATTGACACCATATCATAAAAGAATATATATTTAGAAAATATATAATGAATAATATAAAATATCACACCAAACATTATATGATAAAAAACAAAAAATAAGCTGTCAATATTTTATAGGCTAGTGTACACAATTACATCCTGATTTGATCGGAAGTAAGAAGCAATGTTGGATAAACTTGGTAAAATTATCGAAAAAAGATAGATTCCTTAAAAAATTTATTATTTTGACATTCAGTTTCCAGATGTTTTTTCCTTAATATCCAAAAGGAACTCTTAAATATATACAAATTAATATAACTAAAAAGGAAATAAATTAAATGATGATTGTAAAAAAAGCTTAAATTTCAACAACAAAGACAACAAAGTTAATGGGATAAAATGCTAACACGCCTCGGTAAAACAGTAGAAAAGAGACCATGGTTAATCATTGGGATTGTATTAATGATCACTATTGGTTTTGGATCATTACTACCTGCTTTGGAAATGGAAACATCAACAGAGGATTTCATGCCCGATGATGAGATAGTCAATGCGAATAATAGAGTATCTGAGTATTTTGGGCAGTCTGTTGAGATGTTAATGGTTTTTGTTGAAAAACAAAACGCACAAAATGTTGTAATTCCACAAGCTTTAAGAGAGGAATATCAAGTTCTAAAAGATTTAGAAGAATTTGATGAGTTGAAAAGCTCCATGAGTGTAGCTGGTTTTGTTGACATGATATGCCAATTCGAATTTGGCGATACTCTTCTCAATTGTACAGATGAACAGATAATAATCGCATATGATGATATGATGTCTAACATCAACTTTGATGAAATAAAGATGATAAAGACAGATGATCCAAATGAAGAAATCGATTTTACTCCAAATCCAAAACTATCAAATGGGGAAAACATTGATAGTTTAGATATAAAAAATTATTATATAGATACCACAGATGAAACATTTATTTTTAGCATAGAACCATATGATATTTCTAATTTTAAAGATGAAATTTCATCACCTCATCGTAAAATTAATACATGGGAATGGTACATTAATTTTGAAAATCTGATTGTTCCTGATGAAATGCTTGCTGATATGAACTATCAAATCGCAGCACATGTTGAACCAACTGAACCATTATGGAAGGTTGGAGCAGGAATTATTGGAAATATAAAAGCTATTTTGAATAATATTAAAAATCGTCAATTATTCAACTCATATAAATCTGAAATTTATCTCTGGATTAAAGCACCGGATCAAGATATTTCTTTTCCACTTGTTCTTAAAACAGGTAACGTAACATTCAATGTTAATGAAAACAGAATTGAAATAGAAGTTGATAAGGATGAACTTGGTAGATATGGTATTGCACCAAAATTTGGAAGTATGGAGTTACCTGGAAAAATTGGGAAATCACAGGCAGGAGTGAGAATTTATCAATCACCGATTCTCAGTCAATATTGGAATCGAGTTACTGTTAATCTTAGTTTTATTCAAAAATTGTTTGAAGGGATTCAAAATAGACCATTGATAAACTCCATTACAACAAGAATTTTGAATGTTTTCGGTGAGTTTTCTTGGGAAGATTTTGATGAATTATTTGATATGTTAAGTAGTGGAGAATTTGCAAAGGAGAGTCTTTCATTAAAAGATATGGCTAATAGATGGGTGACTTTAGATGAGGCACCTGACTCAGATTATTCGGATAAAATTTTATTCATTAAGCCTCTATTTTTTGACGATTTGAAATCATCTGCTCTTATGTTTTTATCAAAAGACTTAGAGGAAAATTCTGGTCCGAGTAAAACACTAATGATGATTCAGCTGAATATTTCTTCTGACAGTATGGGTTTTGATGAAATGGGTGGTGGAGAGCTTGGTTTAATAAGTAGTGAAATTGAACAGGCTTTGACCGATCTTGATGATAAAGAATCTTATGTTGTAATGAGGGTGACGGGAGGTGGAATTATCTCAAATGAGATGAACGAAGCAACAATGGAAGCAAATGTGATAATTATGCCAGGAATCTTTGTTGTCATATGTCTGATTCTGCTTGTAATGTTTAAACGATTATCTTATGTGATTTTGCCATTGGCTAGTCTTGGAATTTCCATTATTTGGCTTTTTGGAACTATGGTTCTTTTAGGTTTGAATTTTAATATGATGATGGTAGCTATTGTTCCATTACTCATGGGGCTTGGTGTGGATTATTCTGTTCATTTATTCCATAATTATAAATCAGAGTTGAAAAATGGTAAAAAACCAGGAAAAGCCATTATTGCATCAATCCAAGATATTGGTATGGCGATTTTTCTTGCTACTTTGACTACAGTTATTGCTTTCTTGTCTTTTTTAACCGCTGGTATTCCACCCTTACGTGATTTTGGAGTTCTTTGTGCTCTTGGAATTATATATACCCTTATTACAGCTCTTACATTCCAAACTGCAGTAAGGTTTATTCTTGATAGAAAGAAAACCAAGGGTCTTATTTCAAAGAGTAATAATAAAATATCTTTAGATCGTTATATGGAGAAATTTTCAAAAATTATATTGAAACAACGTAAGATTATATTTGTTATTACAATTTTTATTACTGTCATAATGGCGATTGGTATTCCTCAGGTTGAAACTACGTTTGATATGAATGATTTTTTACCTGAAGGAAATGAAGCAATGGAGATATTTATAGATATCGGGGAGTTTTTCCCATCTGCAAGTGAATCTCAGGAATATATTCTTATTGAAGGTAATGTTGCATCAGTAGAGACTTTAAAAGGTATATCTACAACATATGAAAATTTAAAAGATGATGAATTTGTAACGATGACACCAGGTGGAAATCCAAAAGAAAAATCAATTCTTTCGATTGTTCGAACCGCTATTAGAGATAACCTCTCATTATTAACTACTTTTAACATTGATTCAAAAGGGATTCCTAAGAATGATGTTGACGTTTTGGGAATCTATGATTATTTATATGATCATGATGAGTATATGATGGATGCCAGAAGCGTTCTTCATCAGGAGGGAAATACCTATGATGCAACAGTTATAAGAATTTATACGAGTGGCTCATATTCAGATGGAAACAGTGGTAATTCTAATAAGCAATCGGAGATACTATATGAAAGCCTCAATGATGACATGGCAAGTTATGGTGAGGCTGATGCGATTGTCACGGGCAGCTCGTCTTCAATATATGCAATTATGGGCTCAATGACTGAAAGTCAATTAGTATCAACTCTTATTTCAGTTCTTCTTGCTGCATTGATTCTCATGATAGTTTTTCGCAATCCAATCCTTGGATTAATTACAATTTTACCAGTAGGAATATCTATAATTTGGATTGTTGGATCTATTTATTTCATCGGGTATTCCTTTAATATTATGACTGTAATGGTGACAAGTCTTAACATTGGCATTGGCATTGCTTTTGGCATCCATGTAACACAACGGTTTCGACTAACTGCAGATAGAACAGGAGATGTAAAAAAGGCAGTATCTAAGACCATAGAACATACAGGTGGTGCTTTATTTATTGCGGCTCTTACAACGGCTGCTGGATTTGGTATGCTTATTCTTGCTCCTTTACCGCCTGAGCAACAATTTGGAATAATTACTGCGATGACGATAATTTATTCTTATATTACATCAATTTTCGTGTTGCCTCCAATCTTAATGAAATGGGGCCAATGGAGGAAAAGGAGGAAGGGATATATCATCTCTCCAAAAAAACCAGAATGAATCAATAAATGTAGATTTTTTGGTAATGTGTATTCACCAGTTCATACTTATGCAGTAGCAAAACTAGAAAATTGGTACTTTATGCCATTCATTTTTCCTTGTTAATCTATACCAAATATTTATTTATTATACCCGGATACGGGATAAACATATCTATGTATGAGGTATTTGTATGTCTAATGCTTTAGTAAGCGAAGTTGGATCAATGGGTAAGAAAAAACAAAAGTTTATGAAATCTATAGATGGCAACACTGCTGCGGCACATGTCGCCTATGCATTTAGTGATGTAGCTGCTATCTATCCTATAACACCTTCATCTTCAATGGGGGAAATGGTGGATGCTTGGTCTGCGCAAGGAAGAAAAAACATCTTCGGTCAACAGTTGAAAGTTGCAGAAATGCAATCTGAAGGTGGGGCCTCAGGAGCAGTTCATGGTTCCTTGAGTGCAGGTGCATTTACTACGACATTTACCGCTTCGCAAGGACTTCTTCTTATGATTCCAAACATGTACAAGATTGCTGGGGAGCTCATGCCGACTGTTTTCCATGTTTCCGCTCGTGCAATTGCTGGACAGGCACTGTCAATATTTGGCGATCATCAAGACGTTATGGCTGCCCGGGCAACTGGTTTTGCCCAGATTGCATCTGGTTCTATCCAAGAAATCATGGATCTTGCACTAGTAGCTCATCTTTCGACAATACGTGCAAGTATTCCCTTTATTCATTTCTTTGATGGATTCAGATCTTCTCATGAAATTCAGAAGGTGGAGATGCTAGACTATGATGACATTCCCGCAATGGTGGACTGGGAAGGTATTAAAAGACATCGAGGGCGAGCATTGAATCCTGAAAAACCACATCTTAGGGGAACTGCACAGAATCCCGATATCTACTTCCAGGTTACTGAAGCGGGTAATAAATATTATCAGAATGTTCCAAAAATTGTTGAGGAAGAGATGGAAAAAGTAAGTAAACTTACAGGTAGAAGTTATCATCTCTTTGACTATATCGGTGCTCCTGATGCTGAACATATTATAATTATGATGGGTTCCGGTGCAGAAGCTGCAGAAGAAACTATCGATTATCTAAACAAGAGAGGAGAAAAAGTAGGTCTTATCAAAGTCAGACTCTTCCGTCCATTTTCAGTAGAACATTTCCTAAAAACAGTTCCTGGAACTGTCAAACGCATAGCAGTACTTGACAGGACAAAAGAGAATGGCTCCTTTGGAGAACCACTATACCTAGACGTATCTGCATTTTATCAAAACGTACATAAAGATATGCTTATCGTTGGTGGACGTTATGGTCTTGGTTCAAAAGATTTTACACCAACAATGGTAAAAGCTGTATTTGATAATCTTAAACTAAATGAGCCAAAAAACAATTTCACGGTTGGTATAGAAGATGATGTAGCGTTTACATCACTTCCCGCAGGAATTCCAATTGATGCATCGCCTGAAAGCCTTGTAAGATGTAAGTTCTGGGGTCTTGGAGGAGATGGAACCGTTGGGGCCAACAAAGATGCTATTAAAATCATCGGTGACAACACTGACCAGTATGTACAGGGATACTTTGCTTATGATTCTAAAAAATCAGGTGGGGTTACAATATCCCATCTGCGATTTGGTAAGGTTCCAATCAAATCAACCTATTTGATCAATAGTGCAGACTATATAGCCTGTCATAACCCGTCTTACGTTGACAAATATGATCTTATCGAAGGCATAAAGGATGGAGGTACATTTGTATTAAATTCATCGTGGAATCTTGAAGAGATGGAGAAACACCTTCCAAATTCATTGAAGAGAACAATTGCTGAGAAGAATCTTAATTTTTACACAATTGATGCTGTAAAAATCGCTGGAGAATTGGGACTTGGCAACCGAATCAACATGGTTATGCAGACTACATTCTTCAAACTGGCAAATGTTATTCCAGTTGATGAGGCAATAGATTATCTTAAGAAAGCAATTGAAAAAACCTATGGTAAAAAAGGAAGAGACGTTGTGGAGAAGAACTGGCGTGCTGTAGATGCTGCTCTTGATAAGATTCAGGAGATTTCGTATCCTGAATCTTGGGCACAACTAACCCCTGAAATGCCAAAGGAAACAGATGAACCTGATTTTGTGAAGAGAGTTATGCGACCGATGCTTGCACAGCAGGGAGATAAGCTCCCAGTGAGTGCGTTTACGCCTGCTGGTATCTTTCCAACTGCTACGACAAAATATGAAAAACGTGGGGTGGCAATCAATATTCCCGAATGGGAGATAGAAAATTGTATTCAATGTAATCAATGTGCTATGGTCTGTCCACATGCTGCCATACGACCAGTATTAGTAACTGATGAAGAACTAAAGAATGCTCCTGAGGGTTTTGAAGTGAAGAAAGCTGTTGGTAAAGGAGTAGATGGTTTATCCTTTAGGGTGCAAGTATATCCAGAGGACTGTG
>Ga0272442_10010707_pt1 | contig 11270 bp, 12 predicted proteins | sample SSMForm2O_FD_200262 | JGI IMG/M metagenome (GOLD analysis project Ga0272442, IMG submission 200262) | Marine sediment archaeal communities from Little Sippewissett salt marsh, Falmouth, MA, United States - SSM-Form-2O | ecosystem: Environmental > Aquatic > Marine > Wetlands > Sediment ...
TAGCCGGTGATCGCTCCCAGTATCCGATCTATCGCCTCGTCCAGTCGGTCAGCGACCTGGTAGGTGCCATCTGTGACTTGACGGCGGATACGCAGCACCTTGCTTCGTCGGATGTCGGGCAGGGATGCGATCCGCTTCAGCACCTCCTCCTGAGGCGTGGTGTTCATTTTCTCAAAGATCCGCTCCATCAATACATCGCCATTCGGCGCGGCATCATGCCTTTCGTCGTCTCCCATATCCTGCGGTTTACGGCGATCGGCAGGTTGAAGCTCCACAACTGTGGCTATCGTTGTCATGATTACCTCTCAACTTATCGTCTAAATGTCTGGTTCGCAGCCCAATCCCACAACATCCAGCAGTTTGTCCGAATCCCCTCTTGGACCCAGGATCAACACAGCAGTGAGAATGTGAAACATAGGTCATAGCATTGTCCTTTTCTTCTTGTTTTGTTCTCTTGCAGTGACGCACGCTACCACCCAACCGCCTCTCAGGCCGGTCTTCGCCCCTGAATGATCCGGAATAGCACCACGACAAGTGCAAGCAGCAGCAGGATACGAATCACCCCTCCGACCGTGTGATTGCCCAGCGGTCCCGGCAGCCACAGAATGATCAGTAGTACGGCGACTGTCCACCAGGTATGATTCTGCTTTCGATTGGCCATAAGTTCCCCACCGATTGGCGCAAGGATATACCCGCCGGCGGCGGTCTCTGACCCCGCCGGCTGGTGCCCCCTCCATGGTCATCTGCTTCTTCGCGGCCTTCACACTTGCTTCTTTCTGTTGCGGGTTCTTGGACATGTCGATGAATACATGCTACTGTACAGGTATGACCCTTTCTATGGGGTGTAACCCTACCTGGAGTAATTGGAGGTACCCTCCCGAATCTGGACCCCGGCGGCCGGAAAAGTCTGACGAGCCGGCCTGGTCCGGCGATCAGCGAACGACACAGCGTCAAACCTCTACGGGAGTCCGTACCTCCATTGATAGCGAAGCATTCTCCACTAAGCGCAGCTCCAGCAACGCCTGAAGAAAGGCCAGGGTCGATTCCGCACCCTGATTCTCATTCGCGCGTTCGGGGTGCAGGCCATCGCGGCAGCCGCCGGTGGTCGGGTCGTAGATCGGTAGATTCAGATCGTTGCGGCCGAGGAACCATTCGAAGGCGCGGCGTGCTTCCTTGCGCCAGCGTTTGTCACCCGTGAGGCGATAGGCTTCGAGACAGGCGGACACCATGGCTTGCGCCTCGACCGGCTGCTGATCGAATCGAGCCCGCTCGCCGTTACGCCTGTAAAATCCGTTCGAGCCGATCGGGATGAAGTGCCCTGCATCTGAGTCAGAAAGCAGCACGGTGGTCAGCCAACTGAGCGATTCCAGTCCGGCTTCTGTCATGGTGGTGTTCGGGATTGATTGGCCGCACATGAGCAGCGCATGGGGCAGCGCAGCGTTACCATAGGTCAGCTCCGGTTCGAGCCAGTGCCAGTCCTCCGTGTGGTGACGTTGGTATAACGCCAGCAGTCGGCCCGCTAATTCTTCTCGTATCTGATCCGCCCGACGGTCACCGGCAAAGCGCTGAAGATATTCGTGAATGCCAATGAGCGCGAAGGCCCAGGCACGCGGGCTTGTCGTATCGAGAATGACAGGCAACGCCTGCTCGAATACGTGACCGGCCATATTCTGTAGAGCAGCCGTGTTCGACCGGCCCAGCACCGTACCCAGGGCCCATAACGCGCGGCCATGACTGTCACCCGAACCACCGTCCTCCAGCCAAGAATGTTGATAGTTCATGAAGTTACGAAAGCGGCCGGTTTCAGTGTTGAAGGCGTACCACACAAAGGCGAGATAGCGCGAAGCCAATTCAAACGCCTCGGTTCTACCTAACGCTTCCAGCAGTGCGCTGACCATCAAGGCGCGGGCGTTGTCATCGGTCGTGTAGCCCTCGCGATAGTTGGGTACGGTGAAGACGGCGTGCTGCAACATACCGGTCTCGTCTGTCATGTGACGCAGATGATCGAGTTTAAGCAGCGGTAGTTCGCCTGGATGCTTATCAAGTGCCCTGGCCGTGAAGCCGGGTGGGATGAAATGCCGTCGCTCGGCGCGGGCCTGATCGAAACTCTCCATGTAACGGCGAGCGACCTGTGGCCAGATCATGGATCGACCAAATAGATAAGCGCGTTTCCGCATGGCATGCCGCTTGGCCTCGTTGTCCAACAGGTCAATCACTTGCTCGGCCAACGCCGCTGGGTCACGAAATGGCGTTAGGACCCCGCGCCCATCAGCCAACATCTCTTCCGCGTACCAGTACGGGGTCGAGATCACCGCCTTGCCCGCGCCCAGGGTGTAGGCCAAGGTGCCTGAGACGATCTGCTGGGCGTTGAGATAGGGTGTGATGTAGATGTCCGCGGCGCTGATGAACTGGCTGAGTTCTTCCAGGCTGACAAAACGGTTGTGGAAGATCACGTGGCCTTCCACGCCCTTCTCTTGGGCCTGCCATTGCAGCGATAGGCGATACGTTTCGCCTTCGTGCTGGATCACGTGCGGATGAGTCGCGCCGAGGATAAGGTATACGACGTTCGGGTAGCGCTCTACGATTGTCGGCAAAGCAGCGATGACGTTGTCGATGCCCTTGTTGGCCGAGAGCAAACCAAAGCTGAGCAAGACGATCTTGCCTTCGACGCCAAACAGGTCTTTGTGGAAACTCGGATCGACGAAAGGCACATCGGGGATGCCATGCGGGATCACATCGATCTTTTCTGGCAACACACGATAAACCTCTTGCAAGAATTCCGCGCCGCGTTCGCTCATGACGACCAGCCGATCGGACAAGGCCGCGACCTCTTCCAGCACGCGGAGCTGATCGGGATCAGGCTCGCGCAGGATGGTGTGCAGGGTCGTGACAATGGGCATACGCAATTCGCGCAAGAGCGCCAGGATGTGGCTGCCCGCTTGCCCCCCGAAAATGCCATATTCGAATTGCAGGCTGACCAGAGCGACGTTGTTGATGTTCAAAAAATCGGCGGCGCGGCGATACGTATCGATGTCCTTCTCGACCAGTTCAAAACGCACGCGGGGCGGATAGGCATAGCCATCGTCCGTATCGTTAACGGGTAAGGCAATACACGTCGTGCCACTATACTCGGCCGCGATGGCTTCACACAAATCGGTGGTGAAGGTGGCGATGCCGCACCGGCGTGGCAGGTAGTTACCGACAAAGGCAATGCGATTAATGACTGAATGGATTGGACCATGGTCCATGCAAATCTCTCCTAATGAACAGGCCGTCTGATGCCGATCTTGACGGTAACCAGCCCGAAAGGAGATTGCCATGCAAGCACACAAAACGGCACTGATCGTTCGGATGGATCGTGGCACTTCGCACTTGTTTCTTTCGGAACTTGGGTTCTTGGGGCTATCATTGGATGTATGCTACGCCGTGTGCTGGCGCTTTTCTATGGGGTGTAACCCTACCTGGAGTTGTTAGATGCCCCCGAATCCGGACCCGGCCGCCGTGGCCTGGCTTGCAGTCTGATCAGTAGGTCCACTGCAAAGTCTTACTCGTTCGGCATCCCGATTCTATCGCGAATCGCTACTATCGTGAAAGTGCTGTCGGACTTTCGCCGCAATCTGACGATCCGTCATCTTGTCAACCGTTTCCATACCCACGATGCGTCCATCGAGGTTGTTTTTCTTGAGCCGCCTCCCCAGTTCCCCCTTGGCCTCACCAGGGCCGAAGATCAAAATGGACTCTGCATCGCGAATACACGCAATGACCGCATCGTAGTAGATATTGAGCTGTCCCGTAAGCCTTCTCTGGCGGCTATCATCTGCCGGTACCTGCTGTGGGTCATAGGAACCTTCAAGAGGCGAATCACCAGAGCGGCTGCGGTGCTTTTCAACCTGCGATATGATCAGTCCTTTCTCTTCCCCCTTATCCGTCACGGCCACGACGATAGCCTTCTTGTGGTCAATCCACAGACCGACTTTCGTTCTCATCAATTCGCTCCTTTGTCTGTCCTTTGTGTTGCCGGCGTTACATCACACGCCGTTCGCAGACCTTCCGAAAATGGTAACCATAGATGGCCAGGATGACGGCATGGGCGAAGAGCCGGGGGCGCCGGAATTGGGTCCAGAGCAGGAGTTTCCAGTAGTGCAACCGCCCGGAGTCCATGAGGCCGAGCCGGTAGAAGGACCGCATGAGCGCGAGGGCGTGTGAGAACCGTATCCGTCCCCGCGTTTCACATGGCCTGTATTCACGGAGAAGGGTCCGGATGCGTCGGTAGTAGTGCTCCGGTGAATAGATGTGCTGTAGAATTCTCTTGTAGCCTTCCCGTAGCGCGTCAAGGTTCATGGCCGGGATGATGTTCGTGGTGCCGTCCACGTTGTCTCCCGAGGCATCCCCGCGAAGACGGCCTTCCCGTTTCATACGCTCATACAGCCGCGTTCCGGGAGGGGCTTGCAGCAAACCCACCATCGCGGTCACGATGCCGCTCTTCTGAATGAACTCAATCTGCCTTTGGAAGATGGAGGGCCGGTCGTGATCGAAGCCGACGATGAAGCCGCCCAGCACCTGAAGCCCGGCGCGCTGGATGCGTTTGACGTCTTCCACGAGGTTGCGGTTCCGGTTTTGGATCTTGCTGCACTCGGCCAGGCAATCCTCGTCCGGAGTCTCTATGCCGATGAAGACCTTGTTGAATCCGGCCTGCACCATCAACTCCATCAATGGTTGGTCGTCAGCCAGATTGATGGACGCCTCGGTGAAGCACAGGAGTCCCGTTTTGCCCTTGCGCCATTCAATGAGGGCGGGCAGGAGTTCGGTCTTCAGGAACTGCTTGTTTCCGATGAAATTGTCGTCCACGAAGAAGATCTCATCCCGCCAACCGCAGGCATAGAGACTGTCGAGCTCAGCGATAATCTGTTGTGAGGTTTTGGTTCGCACACGGTGGCCCAGCAGGGCGGTGACGTTGCAGAAATCGCAGTCAAAAGGACAGCCGCGAGAGAACTGGATACTCATGCTGGCGTATCTCCGCAGGTCCAGCAGTTCCCACCGAGGTCGGGGCGTCTGCCGCAGATCTGCGTACTGGAGGGTCGAGTAGATCCGGCCTGGATTGCCCCGCGCCAGGTCTTTGAGAAAGGCCGGAAGCGTCAATTCGGCCTCGTTCAACACAAAATGGTCCACGGCTTCGAACCTCTCGTGTTCGATCTGGAACAGGGGACCGCCGGCCACGATCCTCAAACCAGCTTCCTTGCACCGGGCAATGACTCGACGCGTCGATTCACGCTGGACGACCATGGCGCTGATAAACGCGCAGTCGGCCCACGCCAGATCCTTTTTCGTCAGATGCCGTACATTGGTGTCCACCAACCGCTGCGACCATTCCCGCGGCAGCATGGACGCGATGGTCAAAAGACCCAGCGGCGGCAGCCCCGCCCGCTTGCCCACAAACTTCAACGCATGCTTGAAGCTCCAAAACGTATCCGGGAACTCGGGGTAGATCAGAAGGATATTCATCTGAGATTCCTCCCTTTGCAGCAGTTGCTTCCGCTGCACAGTCTTTCGGGGTTTCGTTCGTCTTCCATGTATCTCATCGCACTTCGCCACTACGGCTCCAGACGCATGTCGTCAAGGTACAGCGTGCCTTTGCCACCGACCCTCGGACAACTCCGATCGCCGACGCCCAGGTGCAGCTTCTTGACACTGTTCAGCTTGACCCCGGCTGACGTGAACCTGCTCAGGGGGATCTTCCACTCGACCCAGTCTGCCGTCGCTATAGCCGCGTGATTCGGATGGCTGACCGCCTTGATTGTCCCGTCGCTGTCTTCCACCGCTACGTACAAGGTATCCAGAGGGTTGCCAGCTACTTGGGTCACACCGATGTCCGCCGACTGCCATTGACGGGAGACACTGCCGGTGGTGGACACATTGGAGAATTTCGCCCCAGCCACGAGTGCGCCGTCATGGCTGCACACCGCCAGGCCCACGTATGCGTCCGAGCCCATGGCGATTTGCAGGGCCGGAGTAATCGTGATATCCGCCCATTTGACACCATCCGCTGACAGTTGACCGGTGAACACGTTACCCTCGCGCGTCAGCTTCACCCACACAGGCATCGGCTGATTGGCAAGGTCCGTAGCGGCACCAGTCGGCGCGGCAATGGTACGACGCTGGAACGACACACCATGGGCTGGGTTCGGCGTCGCCGCCACGAAGGCAAAGTGCGAACTCTTATCAAGGCTCTCGCGGATCATCACGCCCGCCTTGGCCCACTCGTGGGTGTTGCTCAGGCTGTCCACGCGGGCGAGGATCGAGCCATCACCGTGGAGGGACTTGTACGCATAACGGAACTGATCCGACGTGTCCCAGATGTCCGTGCCGGTCCCATTCATGAGGAAGCTACCCGGCGAGGTCGCCATGAATCCAGGCGCCACGCCTTGCACGTACACCGTTAGGTTCGCGACCCCACTTGTGGTCCATGTCTGGGCCGTCGGCCACTCGTACGAGATCTCCGAATACAGCTTCTTGTCCGGGGCCGAGTTGTCGAAGGCCATTGGCAGGGACTGCTGGCCCGAGTGCTTGATGACCTTCTCAGCATACGGAGGCTGCGAGTGGCCGACCAGCGATCCAGTGTTGTTGCCCGAATAACCCGCTATGTCGCAGTCCGGGTAGGCTCGGTGGCCTGACCCGCCGTGCCAGGCGTAGAAGATCGCGTTCCCCTTGTCATCATACCCCTCGAAGTCTTCCACGACGCGGTAACCGATGGTACGGAAGCTCCATACCTCTCCCTCCCAGATGCTTGGAGTACCGGCCTCATTGACTTCATTGACCTTCCAGTAGTAGGTCTTCCCGAATTGGAGCAGGCCGGCCGGATCATAGGTAGTCGCCGTCTGGTCTTGACCGACCCACACACCTAAAGGATTGAGTCGGCCGGCATTATTGACGTCATCGAAGCGAGTGCCGAAGTACACGTCATGTGTCCTGGCAGACTCGCCCGGCATCCACCTCAGGAGTACGTCAAGAGGTACGTCTGTAGCGGCGTCTCTGGGATTCGGCCCGCTAGAGGAGCCAATTTCACGTGGACGGCGGTCCCGTACTGCTGTTAAGAATCGTTCCCTCAGGAAGGTCAGGACTGTTGGCCGGAAGGGCTTGACGGACCAATCGCAATGACCCGCGTCGTAGGCGACGTGCTCATAGTGAAAACGGAATCCGCTATCATGCAGGCGTTGCATGATCTGCTCGGACATAAGAGTCGAAGGCCAAGCTTCATCACGCGTGAAGGAAACCAAGAGGATGGGGCCCTGGATTTCTTCGACTGGAATTGCCGCCTCTTTCACATGCCGAGAGCTCCGAAGTGCTTTCTCCAACATCCGTGTTCCCTTGTCGGTGATCAGGGCTTGCAGGGTGGTCCAAGAATATGCCACCGGCACGAAGGCGAGCTCCTGCCCGTTGCGGCTCCAGGCCGAGTGCTGACCTTGCAAGGCATCCAGTGCGTCCGTCGGCGGGCCCGGGAAAATGACCGAACTCGGTGCAATGGCGATGATGGCCTTGACTTCGGGGTATATGCTGCCCAAGAGCAACGCCAACTCTGCCCCTCTAGATCCCCCCACCAGCGCATAATCGTCAGGGATCACTTCCTTTTGTGTCGATAACCAATGAAAAGCCTTGGCAAAATACTCCAGCGGAATGCCTCGGAGTGTACGAGGGAGATCGTCTATTCCGAAGTAGGCCAGCGACAAGACGCAGAAGCCCTGACCAACGAGTTCTTGAACGAACACCGTATCGTCACTAAAACTCTTACCTCCTTCTGAACCCCCCAAGAGAATCACTGCTTTTTGCGGCTTGTCGGAAGTCCCGTGGAAGAAATCGGCATCCAGCCCGTCGGTCCTGACGGACCTCACGGCAATTCCTCTTGGGACGTAGGGAAGAGCGGCATGGGCCAGACACTGAGGCGCCGCACCTTGGGTCAACAGCAAAATCGTGACGAAGCACAGGCGACCGCACTGTCTTGGGGCGTTGCGCCAAATCAAGGATAGCGGGCCCAGCAGGACCGCAACGCCAGGCAAACCGTGAGTGACAGTACCCTGTGTTGGTCTCACATCTTCTCCTTCTCTCTGCTTTGTGGTGGCCTGGGTACTGCCGTCAAACCGCTTCTTACCCGGGTCGTCACCCTTGAACGACCCGGATGAGCATGACGATAAAGGCGATCATCAGCAGGAGGGGAATGGACCCCTCGCGTTGTGTAACTGACCACCAGCCCCAGCATCCACAGAAATGCCATTATGGCGGTAGTCATCCAGAACATAGGATTCTTCTTTCAGTCGGCCATGATTGCCGTGGCTCCATGCTCCCATCCGATGGCCACTCAGTCCTCAACATTTGCCTCTTTCTGTTGTTGTCTTCTTCAGCTTATACTCTCAGACATGATACACCGTGGGCCGGCCCGTGTTTATGGGGTGTAACCCTACCTTTGCTCAGGATAGAGACCGACGCAGGGTAAATGCCACGCCAGTCTCAGCGCCTTTGAAGCGTCATTGTTCTCGTGAGTCTCGTGAGCAATGAGGTTCGTTACCTAATTCACTTTTGGTGCCAGCGAAGCGACATCGGTCTTGCGGGCCGCTTGCTTCAACCGCCGCACGTGGGTGCGCTGCCCTTTGGACAATCGTTTTTCTCCAGTCTTGCTTGTCTGGTTTGTCATTGCGGTGAACTCCTTTAGCAGTCTGGTCTCAGTTCGACGCCCTTGACTCTCTTTTGAACAGCCGCCAGTTATCCCTTGACTTTGATTTTGGCCGGTTTCGCCTTCTCGGTCTTGGGCAGCCTGACGGTGAGTACCCCGTTCTTGCACTCGGCGTCGATCTTGGCGATGTCCACATCCCCAGCGAGGTTCAGATCCCTGCGGAAACTGCCGAAGGAGCGTTCCACATGGTAGTATCCCTTCTCTTGGACCTCCTGCTCCTGTTTCTTTTCACCGCGGATGGTCAGGATATTGCCGCTGACCGATAACTCAATGTCCTCGGTTCTGCAGCCGGGGACTTCGGCTTTGATCATGTATTCATGTTCCTGGTCGGCAATGTCAATGGCCGGCCAGGCGACACTTTGCCATGCGATGGGCATATCCCTGGTGCCAAAAAGGCTCCGCATCATATCCTGCATTTCACTCTGTGCTCTGGTCCAATCATTGATCGGCATCTCTCTTCGTTTGATGGGTAACAGTGTCATACTCGTACTCCTTCTTCTTGGAAATGACGTTGTCCATTGTTTCTCGACCACTTCTGGGAATGGTTCCCTTGGTGTCCTGCGAGGCTTCGATGACGTCAAGGGTGCCCTTGAACAAGGGCGCCCAGCGATTCTGTCTCAGGGCGTTGTCGTTGCCAGTTTCTCGACGGTGTGGACTGTCGTTTCGATTGCGTCCGTGCCCTGCAGGATGCTGCTGGCTCTTTCCACTTCATTCACGGTTCCGTGAACGACCAAAAGGAACTTGTTCGCCTTGAGAGAGGTCTCGTATTTCAGTACGCTGTCTTTGGGAATACCGATGCTGTACAGGGCCGCACCAACCGCGCTGAGGCCACCGAGAACGGCGGCTCCTTCCAGGGCACCGACGATCCACGCTACGATCGGGCCGCCTACAACGATCGGGCCGATTCCGGGAATAAGAAAGAAGGCTGATCCGAAGAGCAAGCCCCACAGCCCACCCCAGAACGCGCCCAGCTTGCCCCAGTACTTCATGCGGTCACCGGTGTTGTAGTATCCCACCACGTGCTCATCAGAGTGATAGTCCTTCCCCAGGAGGGACAGCTTCTTGATATCAAAACCGGCCTTCTGGAGTTCCTTGACGGCACTCTCGGCACTCGTATGATCATTGAAAACAGCGATGGTCGAATTCTGCTTTGACATGATGTGAATCTCCCGTTCATTGTGTTCACGTTTTTGAACTCAGACTTGCGCGGGATCTTCCAACAAGAAAGAATCCGTTAATCCTGTATCGTTTGCACACAAGGCCGGAGTGCAGAGATGATACGCCATGGGCCGGCCCCGGTTTATGGGGTGTAACCCTACCTGGGACTATTAGGCATACTGCCCGAAAGCGAACCCGGCCACCGCCCGTATGGTTCAACAGGCTGGGGAGTCCCCAGCTTGCACCCAGTTCTGCTGGTTCCTCAGTTCCTGTTCGGCTTGCAGCCAGTTCTTTTCACTTTGGCCTTGCCGGCAACCTTTCTCGACGTAAATCTCATACGCATGCTTGGCAATGTCTTCATGCGTGAGCATGGCGGCGACCGGCCCAGGATGCGAAGCGTTGAGCATCTGCTGGGCTGCGAACACCTGCTTGCCTTTCGACTTATTGCTGTACTTATTCATAGTAGAGTCTTCCTTTCAGAGTCAGAGCATGCGCCGTCAGTCATACACGGCTGCTCATGGTTATCAGATCGTGTGGCAACTCCGTATGGTGCAGTGTCATGCACCTTACGTTTCCTCCGCCCTTTACAAGCGACGGAGCATTCTTCTGCCGCCATGGTAAAGAGACTTGTGAAACGCGGTACTATTTGGTCTTGGCCGCCTCGACGGCCGTCTGGTTCTTCACAGGCCGCACGCCGGACAGGTCGCTCACAAGTTGGGTGACAGGGTCCTCTGCAGCGGTGCTCCGGGCCTCTCCACCCAACGCAGCCATGCTCTCGTTCGTCGCGACCTTGGGATGACAGACATTGATTGCGTGATGGTACAGCGTCATCCTGACGAGGCTCGTGATGGATGTAGTATTTACGATCACCAGTGGATACATGACGCTCATGGTATTCCCTTTCCCTTGAGGCTTTGGCTGTGTTCTTGGATTCATCATTGCAGGTATGCTACGCCAGGGGTCACCTTTCATCCATGGGGCGAAACCCTACCTTCCTACGAAGAAGGGGACTAACTGACCGAATGGGTCGTGGCCAGCCTCCTCGGCGTCCTGGCGGTCTCCGGGAACAGCCTGCTCGTCAGTGTGGGAATCAGGTCGGTGACACCGGCCACGATCGGAGCGAGCGCGAGAAGCATGCGTGTCATCAGTGCCTCCTCGCTGAGTCCGGCAAGGAGTTGTGGCCGAGTCAGGGATCGGCGGCTCAGAAGCCGCGGGGGATGTACCCTAAGAGGAAGAGCACGAGCACGATCACTAATACCAGCCCCAAGGCACCGCTGGGGGCGTAACCCCAATTGCGGCTGTAGCCCCACCTGGGCAAGCCGCCCAAGAGCAGCAGGATCAGCACAAGTAGTAGTATGAATCCCATGATAGACTCCTTTCGATATTCTCA
>Ga0272442_10010709_pt1 | contig 11268 bp, 16 predicted proteins | sample SSMForm2O_FD_200262 | JGI IMG/M metagenome (GOLD analysis project Ga0272442, IMG submission 200262) | Marine sediment archaeal communities from Little Sippewissett salt marsh, Falmouth, MA, United States - SSM-Form-2O | ecosystem: Environmental > Aquatic > Marine > Wetlands > Sediment ...
ATCCTGCGCGAAAACCCCGGAAGTAAGCATGAGAATAACCGCTATAAAGAGTAAATATTTCTTCATTTTCTTACCCCTTCTATTTTACGTTTGGACGAATAAATATCATTCGTTTTTAATCTCTATTATTTTGGGCAGTATTCCAAGGGAACCGACTTTATCGTCCCGTATTATCAGCACCCCCCTGAGGTTTTTTATTCGCTGGGAAAGGAATGTTGCTCTTTTGACCGAGTAGTTTATCCTTTCTCCGATAACATCGTTTGCTATGGCGGTCGCGGCCGCATCAGCTATCGGTGCGCTCTCGGCAACCACGGTAACGGAGTCTGATTGTCCGAAACTTATCGAATGCCCAACGCTGCCGGATGATGTGCAGATGCCGAGGAATTCCTTTCCGGGGTTGACTTCGAACGCGAATTTATCGGAGAGTTTAGACTCTCCCGCGTGTATCCCTACGATATATTCTCTTTCACCGTACAGGCATATATCCCCCCCGTTTTCAACCATGACGTTTTTCGCGCCAAGGTCTACTGCCTTCTTTGCAACACTCTCGGCTATTGTGCCGGCTACCGCGGCCATCGGACCCACTTTGGCGTTTTTCGAGGCCACTACCATAGTTTTGACGATTTCCGGCATGTTTTTTTCCATCGGAACAGGGCCGAGTGTCGTGGCGAAGAACGGGTTTTTGGCTATGTGCTGCTCTATTTTGCTCCTTTCTTTGACGAGATGTTTGTATAATCCGGGAAATACGTTCTCGTCACAAGACACATTCAGTATACTGTCCTTGTATGCCAGCCTCTTTTTTATCATGGTTAGAAATCTACCAAAGACAGGGCTTTTCTCGGGCAAGCGTCTATGCATTTTCTGCAAAGCACGCACTTCTCCTCATCGAAGACGAGTTTTTTGTTTTTGTCGAATGAAAGAGCGTTCGTGGGGCAGACCGATATGCAAGAACCGCAGTCAACACATAAATCGATGTCGAGTTTTACCTTCTTCTTGAGTTCGTAGGCGTCAACTCCCCGCTCGTGTAGGAAAGCCAAGACTTCTTTTTCCTTTTTTGCAGGGAATTCGACGACTGCCTTCCCATCTGCTTCGGCCTTTATTATCCTTATCAATGCCTTTGTTTCGAGTATGCACTCGGCCAGCACCGGGTCTTCTACCTCTTTTCCGAATTTCAGCATGTATCTTTTCGTCATTTTGCGAGTTTTGCTATCTCCTCCACCGTCACAACTCCCAGAACCTTTTTACTTTCGTCAACAACCGGCATTGCGGAAATACCGTGCTTTTTCAGACGCTCGGCAACTACTTGTATGCCTTCTTCGGGCCTCGCGGTTATGACATTAGTTGTCATCACCTTTCTCAGCTCTTTGCCGCCTTTGGCCACGGCTCTTGTTATGTCCCATGTCGTGATTATGCCCGCAAGTTTGTTGTTCTCAACTACTGGTAAGTGATCTACTCCCTTCTCTACGGCAAGTCTGGAGACTTTCTCTAATGTGTCATCAAGCCCCACTACGGGCGTTTTCTTGGTTATGTCCCGGACGTAGCTTACCTTGTGTTTCATGTCTCTGCATTCGCTCTGCGGGAATTTCGCCACCGGGGCTGTGAGAGTGAAACTGCCCTTTTCTATCCACTTCTTAAGAAGGTTTGCTATCTCCCTCGATTTTTTCAAAGACCCCATCGAAGAGGTCTTTATCTCCTTCCCGTTTATTTCTATGGCGCCACTCCTCAGTTCTTCATAGTTCACGGTTTTTAACGTTGGTTTGGAGCGTGAAGGCAGGGAGTAGTCGAGGACTTTGGTGTATATCTGTGAGTCGTCTATTGCCGTGCGTTTTGCAATATCTTCGTTCAGTATGGGTATCGGCACACCTATCCCTACCATAAGGCTTGTACCGTATCCGGTGTAACTCGCTCCCGCGAGGTATTTTGTGAGGCAATCACGGAGGTTGGCTCTTACTGACAGCGTTGCTCCCGGACCTACAGGAATACCGTTTTTTCTTTGGACTTTCACGTTGTGCTGGGTACCCTCCCCGATTATGTGGCCCTGAGCTCCACCCACGAATATCCTTGTTCCTATGCCTATGGTCTCAAGGTAAGGGTCGTTTATCAAAGGCGATAACTGCGAGGCTGTAGTATAATTCGCGTTTCCGAAGTTCGGCAGCAGCTTGCCCATGTAGGTGTATATCGTCTTGTCGGTGGAATTGGTTGCAACAGCGTAATTCTGGTAGCAGTTTCTTGGGTTGAGGAGGTAAGCTTCATTCAAATCGTCCAGCGCGAGGTTAGTGGTTATCTTCTTTCTGGGATAGCAGTCTGTTCCGTAGGAGGTTGCCCTTAGTTCTACGTCTTTCCCTGATATCAGATCTTCTATTACATGACCTCCGCCGTATTTGATTCCTTCGCTCTCGCTCAGCTGGGTAGCCCCTATATAGGCGTCCACTGCAGCTATTCCCGTATAGGCCTCCACGTCGTTGAGCCAAACCTTCTGCATCTTTATAGGTGGATCCGCATGCCCGAAGTTAAGCATGGCACCTGAGGAACACATGGCCCCGAACGTTCCGGTAGTAACTACGTCAATGTCCTTGGCGGCCTTCTTGGAACCGTTCTCCCGGACGTAGTCTATCATCTGCTCGGCAGTAAGGACGACCGCATCCCCCTGCTTTATCTTCCGGTTTATTTCCTCGAAGGTTTTTGTCATGCTTAAATCTTGAAAGGTGGTTATTAAAACCTTTCTCCACCAAGTATTACTAAGAGTAATAATATGTTTTTCTATAGGGTCTATAAAAGCATACATGAACCTCATCGACGCGCACGCGCATCTGGCACTTATGAAAGCCCCAAAGAAGGCTATAGGGGAAGCCTCGGCCGCCGGAGTCAGAATAGTCGAGAGTTGCATTGATGACAGCACGAAGAAAGCGCTGGACTTTGAGGGCGTATTCCTTTGCATAGGCGCTTCGCCTTCCGAGACATCCGACGAATTTGTCAAGGGGAGGATTTCTTGCATTCGCGAGAACAAGGCGAGAATCGTGGCCGTAGGTGAAGTGGGGCTGGACTACCATTGGGTCAAAGACCCGAAGCTTCAGGAGAAAGAACGGAAGAACTTCCGCAAGTTTATCGGGCTTTCCAGGGAACTGGATAAACCCTTGGTCATACACTCGCGAAAAGCGGAGGCTGATGCGATTGAAATCTTAAGGCAAGAAGGATGCGGGAGAGTCATGATGCACTGTTTCTCAGGAAATTTCCGGCAAGCAGTAGAATGTGTGGAGCAGGGTTGGCTGGTATCTGTACCCACGAATATCTTCTGGAGCAAACAGAAGCAGGATTTCGCGAGGAAGCTGCCTTTGGAGAATATAGTCCTTGAAACAGACAGCCCTTTTCTCAGCCCTGCTCGCGGCCAGGAAAACAGGCCCGTGAACGTAGAATTGAGTGCCAGAAAAATCGCGGAGTTGCGAGACATAAGCTTCGAAGAAGTGGCTAAGCAGACCACTAAGAACGCAGAGCAGTTTTTTAGAATAAAATAAAATGGATGGCCGAAGCCATCCGTTTTGACTTAATAGCTCCAGGTGAATGTCCCTTTGGGGCTGTTGAAGGTATATGTTCCCGAACCGCCGCCTAACCCACCATAGCCCAGGTTTCCTCCTAAGCCGAGACCAAGAGCACTGAGTATTGCACTTACTATCACACCTACGACAATAGCTCCCACTATCACCGCCACTACAGTCACTACGGCGTTTTCAGCACCGAACCTTGCTTTTGAGGCCACATACAACATATATAGGCTGTATAATCCGGCTATAGACACCAACGCTCCGGCCTGCCATGAGACCGCATACAAGATGCCTGCAAGCAGGGCAGGAGTCATTGCATACCCGACAATCATCACACCTTCTTCTGGTGTTACCTTTCTTTTTGCCACGCTTTCTCCAACCATGCTGAGAACGTATCCCGTACCTACTACGGCGACAATTATCATTATATACTGGCCGATGGCGACTTTTAATCCCATCCCCATTTGTCCGCCCCCGTATCCCATGTAAAGCAGCAGCCAACCTAAAAGAGTGGCAATAGCCACGGTTCCCACATACTTTACTGTCTCACCAACCGGCTTAGGCTTCGCGTCCTTGAAGAACTTCTCAGCTGTGGCCGGGGTTATGACGGTTTTTATCTCATCTACAATAGCCATTTTATTTTTGATTAGTTCCTACACTAATGGATTGGGAAATAAAAATTATCCATACAGCCCTTCAAAGTACTCTTCGTATTCTCCCGCGACCTCTTGCGAGTGTATCATTACGTTGGCTTCGTTGTTCAGGTCTATGCTATAGTAAACCCAATTCGCGGAGCCTACTATTGCTATGCTTTCGTCTATTATTATGAGCTTGGCGTGGGTGCTGGCGTTGCTTTCTACAATGGTTACGGGGATATTGTTCTCTTCGAGCTTCTTTTTCGCGTAGCTGTTCCCTTCCGGCCAGTCGTCCATGACAACGCGGACGTCAAGGCCTCTTGAGCGGGCTTTTACCAACTCACCGAAAAGAAGGTTCTCGTTGCTGTCTCTGAATTCCGGTTCTGTGTAGTATTTCATGGAGAACATCACCATGTGGATGCTTTTTTTGGAGTTCTGGAGCGCTTCGCGGACGTTTGGGTAGTAGTCGCGGTTGTTTATGACTTTGACGGAGCCTTCGGGCAGCACTAAGGGGTCTACAAAAACGTAATACAGGTCGCATATTAACACTCCCAGGATTATGCCGGCAACAAGTATAAGCAGGCTTTTTTCGGATTTCATATCAGGTATTTCCGGGCGATGTTAAGGAGTTTCGGATGGCGTATGAGTTTCTTCAGCAGGAACGAGGTTTTACCCTCCTGCATCTCCAGCAGGTTTTCACCGTTTAGGATATCGGCAAGAAGCTCCATATCCTCATCCGTGAGTTTTTCCATGAAATAGCGCAGTTTCAGCAGCTTGTGCATCCGTTTTCCGTCCGTGTCCCTCCACTCTTTTTCATACTCGGAGAGTTTTGCAGCCGAAGTGTCATCATCCCTTACGGCTTCCGATATTACTCTGCCGGCTATCTGCGCCGCATAAAGGTTTGTGGTCATGCCACCCCCGTGTATCGGGTTCACCATCTGAGCAGAGTCCCCAATGAGGGCCAGCCCGTCTTTTACGAACGCGTCGTTGACGTAACCTGAAACTGGCACAGAGCCTGCATTTACCTCTATCGGTGCGGCGTTCCCAAATATCTCAGGTCGTGAGGCTATGAAATCGTCGAGGTATGCCTTTGCTGTCTTTTTGGCGTTCTCGGTGCCCAGGATACCTATGCCGACGTTGCCGATATCCTTGTCCTTGGGGAAGACCCAGAGGTACCCCCGCGGGACGGTTTTCGAGCCGAAGAACATATGCAGCATATTCATGTCCAAGTTTTCTATCCCCGCCATCTCGTATTGGTAGCCGGAGATACAGTCGGTTATCTTGTTGGTTGTTTTCAGTCCGCACATCCTGCCGACTTTCGATTCTACGCCGTCGCATGCTGCGACAACCTTTGAATTAAGTTTGATATTGTCGCCCATGGCATTGCCTTTCACTCCCGTGATTTTGCCGTTTTTTGATAAGAGTCCGTTAACCGTCGTTTTGACCATGCAGTCGCTTCCGGCTTTTATAGCGTCCCTTGCGAGGTATTTTTCCCATATCTTCCTTTCGAGGACGTAGCCCAACGGCCCTTTACTCCTTATCTCCACCTCTTTGCCCGAGGGCGAGTAAATGTAGGCTCCTTCTATAGCTCTTGCAATGTATTTCTTGTTGTGCTTTATACCGGCCCTCTCGAATCCGTGCAGGCTCAAACCTTCAGCGCATCTCTTAGGCGTGCCTATCTCCGCGTCCTTTTCAAGCATTATTACGTCAAGACCCTTTTCGGCGCATGTTTTTGCAGTCATGCATCCGGCAGGGCCCGCGCCCACAACAACTACATCATAAGTATCGTTCATCTTAATCCTTTATTGCCCCGGCCGGGCAGAATTTTGCGCAGGTGCCACAGTTTATACACTTCTTTTTGTCTATTTCTATAACAGTCTCTCTTAGAGTTATCGCGTCTTTCGGGCATATACCTACGCACCCTCCGCAGTGTATGCACTTGTCCTTGTCGACTTTTGGAGCCATAGGCATAAGTTTAAAGGTGATTGCAGAAAAACTTTTCCCTCTTTCTCTTCAAATTAGATGGTGATTTCTGCTTTTCCTTGAAAAGCAGGACCTGAATGGAACGAAACGAAATGAAAGTTTCTCTTGGTGTGGATTTGTCGGGTAGCCCGAAGAACGATACTGGTTTGTGCGTTCTCGAGGTCGAAGAAGGAAAAAAGAGCGTAGATATAAGTCTCGTAAAGACGGATGTAGAGATATTGCAGAAAATAGAGGCCTGCTCCCCGGACATCATTGCCATAGACGCGCCCCTGACGCCGGCTGCCAATAGCTATATGAGGGCGGCAGACGAGGAGATGAAGAAATACGGTGCGCTGCCGCATAACCTCCGCGGAATGACTTATCTTGTAGAAAGGGGCAATAAGCTCGCGCAACTGTTGACCGCGCTGGGCAAGCCCCATATAGAGGTGTTTAACGCAGCCACGGCAAAGATACTCGGCTTCTATGACAAGGACAGGGAGAGGATGCAGAAAAATCTTCTGCAGCTTGGCATAGAGGGCAACATAAAGAAAAAGATGTTGAATAAGGATGAACTGGACGCAATAAGCGCGGCCCTCACAGGCTACCTTTACCTGATGAAGAAAACGAAGGAAGTCGGAGATAAGGAAGGGAAGATAGTCGTTCCGAAGGTTTGATTTATATATGCCCCATAAATATAGTATAAAGGTGGTATTATGGTCCATGCTATGATAAACATCAGGGAGCACACTAACAGAATATTGAATATATTAAAGGACAAAAGCGAGGCCATTGATCTGATGGCGCACCAGTATGAGTCAGAGGTTATGGAGCCTGGGCTAAGGCCGGAGTATATCGGGAAGGCCAAGAAGATAATGGAACAAGACGCGATAAAAGTCGGTACTTTGGAGGAGTTTAGAAAGCGGTACGGGCTGGAATGAAGTACGAAATTTATGTTAAACCGGCTGTTGACAGGACATCCTCTAAACTCGGGAAAAAGAATCGCAAGCAGCTGGAGGTAATCTACAAGAAGATTGAAGAGATAGTTCAAAACCCCCACAGGTTCAAGAATCTTGGGGCTCCCCTGAACAAATGGAAGGAAGTCCATATAGATTCACATTTTGTACTGGCATACTCAATAAACGAGAACCTTAAACGAGTGCAAATAGAGGATTACGACCATCACGACAGGATTTTCAGATGATATGTATAGGAATAGAAGGCACGGCCCACACGTTGGGGGTAGGGATTGTTGAAGACCGCGAGATACTTGCAGATGTCAAGAAGACATATTCACCGAAAGACGGAGGGATACATCCCAGAGATGCGAGCAGGCACATGGCAGATGTATTCGGTGAGGCAATAAAAGAAGCTATTGAAAAGGCGTCAATCGACCGCAATGATATAGACCTCGTGGCCTTTTCCAGAGGCCCGGGGCTTGGCCCTTGTCTCCAGGTCGCGGCTGTCGGAGCCCGTGCTTTATCGCTTTCTCTCGGCAAGCCGATAATTGGGGTGAATCATTGCATTTCTCATATAGAGATAGGGAACCTCATAGCTGAGAAGGAACATAAGGACTGGAACGCGCCACTGGTTTTGTATGTGTCCGGCGCAAACACGCAGATATTGTTCATGAAGGAAAAGCGCTACAGGATTTTTGGAGAGACCTTAGACATAGGACTCGGCAACATGCTGGATAAGTTCGGCAGGCGCACAGGCTTGAAACACCCGGCCGGGCCGAAGATAGAGGAACTCGCCTCTAAGGGCTCAAAGTATATCGAGCTGCCTTACGTTGTTAAGGGCAACGACTTGTCTTTCTCTGGTATTTTTACTGCCTCTGTCAATAAGTCCCAGAATGAGCCTTTGGAGGACGTCTGTTATTCGCTGCAGGAAACAGCCTTTGCGATGACTACCGAGGCCACTGAGAGGGCCTTGTGCCATTTGAAGTGCAAAAACGTGATGCTTACCGGAGGCGTGGCCAACAACAAACGTTTTCAGAAGATGGTCGGTGAGATGGCCTCGGATTTGGGCTGCAACTTTTCAGTGCCGAAAGGCTATTGCGGCGACAACGGCGTTATGATAGCATACACCGGGCTGGTTATGCATAATTCAGGCATTCGACACTCAATTAAGGACACGGTACCGGACCAGAACTTCAGGACGGATCAGGTAGAGATAGAGTGGCTAAAGCCGGTAAGTCTGAAGAAAGAGGAAGCGCGGTTCTGGAGAGGTGCCGAGGCCGTGATAACCAGGAATAACGGTACAGTTGACAAGGTGCGAAAGGAAAAACACTTCCGAATCCGGCAGATAGACGACAGAATACGCAAATCGCGCACCAAACAGGAAGCCAAACTACTCTCAAGGGCATCGGAAATCGGCGTCAGGGTGCCGCACGTCAAGGATACTGGCAAATACAACATATGCATGGAGTTCATCGACGGCAGGACTGTGGACAGGGCCTTCGAGGCAGAGAAAGATGTAAAACAACACAGTTCTGAGATAGGCGGGATAATATCAAGGCTTCATGACAATGACATAATCCACGGGGATTTGACAACCAGCAACATGATACTGAAGGACGGCACGTTATATCTCATCGATTTCGGTCTCGGCAGTTTTTCAAGAAAGCCCGAGGACAAGGCAGTGGATTTGCTCGTCCTGGAGAAAAGTCTTAACGCCAATCACCCAAGATTTTTTAGCACAATATGGGATAATATCCTCAGAAATTACAAACCCAGAGACAAGGACAAGATAATGCAAAGGCTTGAGAAAGCCGAAAAAAGGGGAAGGTACCTATGAAAAAAGTATTGTTTGTAACCAGCAGAGACGAGAAGGTCAAAGAAGCAAATGAATACGGTAAAGAACACGGGATAGAATTCGAGAAGTTCACTTTCGACAGCCCGGAATTGAGGGACGATGACGTCGTGGAGGTCGCGAAGGACAAGGCGAAGAAGGCGTTTGCGGTTGCCGGCAAACCATTAATAGTCGAAGACGCGGGCATGTTTATAGACGCGCTTAACGGATTTCCCGGAACCTATTCTGCCTGGGTTTACAAAAAGATAGGCAATGCCGGGCTTCTGAAACTTCTGGAGGGGGAAGAAAACAGGAAGGCATGCATGAGGGCCTGCATAGTCCACTACAACGGAAAAGACCTGAGCCCGTTCCTCGGCGAGGTTAGGGGAGTTGTCCCGAAACAGGAGATGGGTACAGAAGGTTTTGGTTTCGACCCGATATTCATCCCCGAGGGTTGTGAAAAGACATTCGCGCAGGACTTCGGACTTAAACAGAAGATGTCGCACAGGAAGCGCGCCGTCAGGAAGTTTTGCGATTGGTATTCAGAATTATAGTTTTTATTACTTACGCTTCAACTATTACGCATTTTTCCGCAGACTCAAGACTGAGCGCAAGTCCAACAAGTTGGATTGAGCACCAGGAATCTAAAATTCCTTGGGGACTGCAGATTAATTTGCCCCAGTAGTGTAGTGGCCTATCATACGGCCCTGTCGAGGAGCTCCTTTAAAAAGGTGCTTTACCCCCAAAACGGGGGAGACGCTGAAAGGCCGTGACCCGGATTCGAATTCCGGCTGGGGCGCTTTTACTATATGTTAGCCTTAGCGATGTTTTGGCCGGTTGTTATCCTGACCTGGTTTTGTGTCTTCAGTCTACTTGGGATGGGCGCTTTTACTATATGTTAGCTGCGGCGTTGTTTTACGGAACTCATAAGTTGGGACGATTATCTGACACTCCGCGTTATAACTCTATAAATCATACATCTTTAATCCCTTAATTCTGCGGTAGTGTTTCTTATTCTTTGTAACCAGGTGGCAGCCGTTTACTATGCAGATGCTCGCTATCAAAAGATCGAAATCCCCGGGCTCTTTGCCTTTTTTTGCCAGCTCTTCTTTAAGCTCTCCAAATTTCTGGCATACTGCGAGGTCTATTCCCAATATTGTAACTCCCCTTGCGAATCCTACCAGTTTTTCCCAGTGTTTCCCCACTCTCCGGGATTTATGGGTGCCGTAAGAGAGTTCGGCCATCGTTATGACTGTGCTGCATATCTCCTTTAGTGACAGAACTGAATCAACCACTTCTTTATTGCCTCTAAGGTACTCTACAGCTACATCAGTGTCCAGTACATACATCTTAGAATTTTGTTATTGCATTAAGCTGGGACAGTCTTGTCCTTTTCGATCTTGACGCGTATAGGTCCTTTATCAGCGATTCTGCATCTATGTCTGACCAGCCGCCTGCAGCGGATGCCAGAGTTTGTTTTCGTTTTAGCTCCTTAAGTGTCTCCTTTATCGCATAGCTCACGGCTTCGGAAAGTGTCACTTTCCTCACGCCCTTGACGTCTTCCTCTTTTGCTACTTCTGCCTTTAATTCATTTGCGTTCCTAAAGGCCATTTCAGGTATCTTGATTGTTTTGTACATAATACCACCTTTTGTAGTATAATTGTATACTTTAGGTGGAATAAGTATTTAAATATCTCATGGCGGTTTTCAGGCTCGCACTTTTATATTTTTACCCGTTATTTTAATATGGCCGGAAGACCCAGAAGACGCGAGTCAGGAGGGACAACTCAGAAGGAGCGAGCAGTTGGAGGCAACTTAGAAAAGAGCCGGCCGAAAATAGAATTTTCAGCTATAAGAAACATTATAAATATAACAGAGAGGCCGAATGTGTCGGACAAAGTCCTGAGAAAGCTGCAGGCGAGATTCCCTGAAATACACCGAAGCGTTACGGACAAAAAAGGTAGCTGGGGGGATGTGGCAAAGGCAGTGAATACGGAGTTTGGAACAAAGATTGGTTCGAAAAATGCTATTTGGCTGCACCGACAAGCCCAAAAAAGGGAAGGAACAAGCAAATAAGACATAACGCCCTTTTATTCTAATAACTTAAAATTTAACCCGCGTATGGGCTGGTAGATCAGTCTGGTAGATCGCCTGCTTTGCAGAACCCCTTTTCTTTTCCTAAAAGAAAAGTGGTTTCATCCCCAAAAGAAAAATCGACTGAGGGTGAGGGGTTCAAAACAGCAGGAGGCCCCGGGTTCAAATCCCGGCCAGTCCACTTCGGCCCCTTTCTTTAAAAGAAAGGCCCCGGGGTTCAAAGAAAGGAAATTCTCAAAATTCTTCGCGTT
>Ga0272442_10010710_pt1 | contig 11267 bp, 12 predicted proteins | sample SSMForm2O_FD_200262 | JGI IMG/M metagenome (GOLD analysis project Ga0272442, IMG submission 200262) | Marine sediment archaeal communities from Little Sippewissett salt marsh, Falmouth, MA, United States - SSM-Form-2O | ecosystem: Environmental > Aquatic > Marine > Wetlands > Sediment ...
TAACTGGTATGATAGAAACTGGATTTATTCTATTTTTCCAAGCACTTCATATCATTCAATAAGTGTAAGAGTAAAAAATCAAACGGGGGATATAAGTGGAAATTTAACTTTAGATTTCCCAAATATAGCTTATGGTGAAAAATATGTATATGATAAAGTTAACTATAATTCGACCTTGATATCGCTTCATAGTTCATATATTAGTAAAACCGGCCCTGATGCAAATAAAAATTATACAATTACAACAAATAAGGATATCAAAGGAACAGTTAGAATAGATTTATATTGTTCAGATTTAAACGAAGATACTGAGCATGGTGTTCTTCCATTTGGAAAAATCTGGGTTTTTGATCTTGGGTCGATAGGTCATAATATGCAGTATTCACAAAAATCGTATAATAATATTTATGAAAATGGTGCTGTTTATTATTATCAAGATGAGTCAGATAATCCGGTTTTAACTGATGACCCAAATTTTTATGAAAGTGAAAGTAATGGTGTATTAGGTTTTAGAGTAGTTCAAATTAGAACAGAAGATGGTTATAATCTTAGTGGTGTTGGAAAAGGGATTTTTAAACTTAATTTACAAACTAAAAATAATTATATTCGGGATATGGTTCCAAATTCAAATGATTCAAAACGTAAAAATATTTCTAATTTTTGTCTAAGATTTAGTGGTGTAAATAGTATGTATTGGATTGATTTTTTGAGTACTTATTTTGATTTTGAACTAGTTGATTCAAATACTCTAAGATACAAACACCAGGAGATTGAATTGATTCTTGCATCTGTTATTATGAAAACGGATTTGGTGATGAGATGAGAAAACTCATAAAAAATAAAAAAGCAGTATCTGAAGTGGTAAGTTACGCTTTATCTTTAGGAATAATGGCTATTTTAATTGGCGGTATATATGTAACTGTTAATGCTGCAATAGACAATAAACTTTCAACTTCAGGAGGTGTCGTAGCAGAAAATATTGCGGATCACGTTGCAGATGGTGTTTTAAATGCTATATACATAAAAGAAAATCATCCTGATAGTGATTATAAGGTTGACTTAAAAATTCCTTTAAAGATTTCTGGAAAAGATTATTACGTAAAGCTTACAAAAGACAAAGTTTTTGTGAATACAACAGATGGAACAGTTAGTGAATATGCCTCTTTTTTTAATGTTTCAAAAAGGACTTGTGTGGATATTTCCAGTGAAAAGATCTATGGATCTCAACAATATCTAACTATTTATTCTAAACAATCAGATTATGTGTATAAATTTGATTTTGGTGGTTTAAATGATGTTTCACCTTGGAAAAAATTTGATGGTTATATTAGAATAACTAACAAAACTGACACCGATTTGCCTAGTGGTGGTGGAGTACCTGTTATTGGATCTTCTTTTCATAACTGCACTCCAATAAAGATAGTCAATCCTACTGATCAAGCTATACAATATTACCCCGTGCTCATTCAACTTGACCCTGCAAATTTTAATATTTTTACCGCTTCAGAAAACGGAAGTGAAATTCGTTTTTATCACGAAAATAAGGATGAATTAAATTTTTGGGTAGAACGATGGAATCCTTGGAATACTTCAACTACTAGAATATGGGTTAATGTTTCCCCTATACCTGAAGATGGATGTAATATTTATATGTATCATGGTGGAGATAATTCCGATCCTTCAAATAGTGATGGAGAATCAACTTTTGATTTTTTCGAGGATTTTGATAATTTGGATGATTGGATAACGGATGATGGTTCTAAAGTACCTTATATTGAGGATAACAAATTGGTATTAGATGCAGCTATAAGCCCCGGAGTCTATGGAGATTGTATTGCTAAAGTAAAAAATATGAAATTAGATAACGGGATTCTTGAAGCTAAAGTAAGATGTACAGGTGACCAAAGGGATTGTAGTTTATTTGCTAGACAAAACGGTAATTATCGATATATTTTCCATTCTGGTTTATTTACATATACTGGTGTTACAACTGAAATTTGGGATAAATTTAATTGTTCAATCTCTGTTTATGATGTTGATAGAGATGATCCAACTGGTCATGATCAAGTACCAAAGATGTATGCGTATAACAACCCGGCTGTAGATACTGACTGGAATAGACTTGTTTTAATTATGAATCAAAATGATCTAGTAGGTGGTAGATACGACTATGATGATTTCAGATTAAACGCCTATGTTACATTTAATGATTCTGAGGATGATTTTTTGAAGAATCATTCAGATGGAGGAGATTTTGGTATAATAAATCAGATGGGTAATAAATCATATGTGGATTGGTTTTTTGTTAAACCATATTTTGGAGATGGCAGCGACGGTAGTGATACTTCTGACCCTGATTCATCATATACGGATAGATACCCTCATGCTGTAGTGGATGGTACAATATCAGAATACTTTAAGTTGGATACTGTTACCAATCTTAAAACAAAAAGTGCAAGTGATAGTATTAAAGATGATTTAAGTCGTGATTGCATCTATAGTACTAGTAATACTGAATATAAATTTTTGATTAGTGACCTAATTGATGATAAGGAATATAGTATTGTATACACTGTTGGTGACTTTTTTGATAATAATCCTAATATTGATATGAAAATAAAAGCAAATGGTATTATTAAAAAAGATTTTTCTTTAAGTGATAAAAATTTTACTACAGGTTGGTTTACAGCTGAAGCAGAAGATCTTAATTCAGATGGGTCCGGAGAAATTGAAATTTCTTTTGAAAAGAATGGTGGTGGCAGTGAATATTGGAGTATTTGTTCTTTGACAGTTGAAGAAGGTGAAAGGATTATTGAAGCGAGGTAAGAGAGTATGAGAAAAAATAAAAAAGCTCAGATCCATATCTTAGAGGTAATAATAGTTGCAGGTATGCTTTTTACAGCGCTTTATTTTGTAAGAGGGTTAACTACATCAACTTATAGTTCTGTTCATGAACCCAATCTTTTGAAAATAAGGGCTGATACTGCACTAAGTACTCTTGATAATGATCCCTATAGTGGCTATCATACCCGGCTCACTAAATATATTGTTAGAGATGAAGCAGAATATTTATCAAATAGAATACTAGGTGCTACAAGGCCCTGTTATGGTTTTTCAGTATATGTATATAATATTACAAACATGTATAGAAGTTCATCAACAAATCTAGAAGATAATAAAGAAACTTTTTACCCACAGTGGTCGCCAAAAGTTGGAGATAAAACTCTATCCCACAGATTAATTGTATACGATGGCTATGTTTATGAAGTTGTTCTGGAGCTCTGGTATCTATGATGAGAAAATTCTCAGATAAAAATGGGCAGCTATTGGTTGTTGCAGGAGTTATAGTTACTATAATGATTGTAGTAGCTTCAATTGCCACAATTAATATAACATCTGTAACCCAGCCTATTGATAAAACAAGTTTTATAAGAAACGAATTTGAGAATGTCAGATCGGATTTTGGATATTATTTAGAGGATATGTTGTCTTCTGAGGTGTTAAGCGATTCAAAGGAATTAAACAAAGTCTTCAATGATTCTGTTGGGCTATTTAAATTTGCAGAAGCTAGGCATAATTATTATTTTGATGCAGAGCTTGTAGATGTAATAGCTTATAGCGATGTTCCTGATGTGTTAAAGGTAAATTTAACATTGAAAGATTTAGATGATTCTATTTCTGAATATGTATATTATTATATTAATTAGGAAATTGTAGGTGGTAAATTATGAATTTCAAAAAAAATAAAAAACATAGGTTATTGATCCCAATTTTTGTGATTTTTTTGACAATTTTTTTGTCTACCAGTGTGTTAATAACATTTATTGATTCTAACGAAGAAAGAGTATTCTCTAATAAAAATATATATAATGATATGGAAAAAATTTGCGAGGATATACTATTTATTTTAACTACTAACACTGGGGAAACATTAAATGGAGATTCGGACTGGGAACATTATGAAATATCAAATGAAAAAATAAAAAGTATTGGTTTGAAAGATGGTATGAATCTGTTATATAATAGAATAAATGGAATTCAAGAGTTTGGATGTCTAGCCACTGGAACCAAAATTAAAATAAACAAAAATGAATATAAAAATATTGAAAATATAAAACTTGGAGACAAAATATTATCTTATAGTCTAGAACATGAAACACTTGTTTTTACAAAGGTTGTTGCTATAAACTCATTTATTTCTGATGGTGTTTATTCGATAAATAATGGTTTAATAAAGATAACAGATGATCATCCGCTTTTAGTGAAAAACAGATATGGAAAAAAGATGTGGTGTTCTATAAATCCTGTTAAATCAAAGGTTTACTATAATTATCGTAATATTTCAAGATTAGCTGTTGGATATAAATTAATAGATACTAATAAAGGATTGATTGACATAATAAGTATCAAGTTTGTACCTTCAAAACAAAAAGTCATAGGACTACAGGTTGAAGATAACAATCATAATTTTATTGCCAATGATCTAGTTGTAAGTAACGCAGAATATACATTATGTGGATATGCTGAAGGAGTCCAACGTTTAGATTTGGAGAATTATATTGTACTAGACCCCGAAAAAATAGGGGCTTTCCTTGATCTTGACTATGATTATTTAAGAAATTTATTAAATGTACCTATTAAGTATAATTTTAAGATAACATTACAATACGGGTCAAACCCTGCCAATACTGTTCCTGCGGATATAGACTATTCATACTCAGACTATTATGCTTTTAAAAAACAGAATGTTTTGGTTTTACCTTTGGATTCAGGTCAATCTGACTTAAGCAATCTTCAATATGGATATATTATGGTAGAAGTATTTTATGTATAGTTATTTTTGCATTTTGGCAAAACGTCAGATAAACTTTATATAACAAATTCAACAAAGTATAGCTTACTAGGATAATCATAAGAAGATTGTCCATCTAAAAAATGGAGTGTCAGGAGTTGAAAAAAATGAAACTAAGAAAATTCATAAAAAACAATTTAGGTATTGGTCAACAAAAATCTTTATTAACTGCTATACCAGTTGTGGTTATTTTAACTGCGGCTGCTGCAACAGCTATTACCTCTGAACATCAAACGGATATAGCAAGACAGGGCTTTATTAATGCAGATGCTCAAGCAGAAAAAATAATAACATCATTAATTAATTCTGAGGGCAGAGCTGCTACTGAGTTTGGTACTGATTGGGCAAATGATCCATCAGTAGTAGAAGACCCAGGGTTACTAACTGATGAAGAATATGGTACAAAGGAAAGTGAGGATAGAAAATATTCTTCTAAACCTGTTACAAATGTTGAAGATGATACTGATTATGATGATTTGGGTGTAACATCTTTAGAATACACGGTTATTAATTCAGAGGGATCTGGTGGTAGTACCTTTAAGGAAGGCGCAACAGAACCAGATCTTGGAAAAGGTGATGAAGGTAAGGATGAACCAGTCTCTGAGTTTGGTGCTGGGGATATACTTACAGTTACTGCTACTGTTAAAGATGTTTTAGAAGATGGAGACCATGTTAATAACGGTTTTTATTATGAAATAGTTATGGATAAAGTTCAAGCTCCCGTGGGACTTAGTAGCTTTGCTACTAGTGACGATAGTGAGCTAATAATTGATGAGGGTAGTTACGAATTAACAGTTGAAGGTTCAGAAATTTCGATTACATCATCAGAATTTGAATTACCAAATACTGTTGGAGAATGTGATGTTATATTTAGAATTACAGGGATCATCGATGCCAATGATGTGAATATAGCTAATAATAAAGATGAAATTAATTTTGTATTTGATATAAATCATGCACCTATTATAGTATATATTGATGGTGCTGATAATCCTATAGTGGATGTAGAATTTAGCTATGCTCTTCAGATATTGGAGCTTGATGATGACCCGGTATGGGTTACAGTAGATTGGGGCGATGGAGTAACAGAAAGTTATGGTCCTTTCTACCCATTAGGTCAGATGATAGATGCATATAGTCAGGATTCTGCTACTGGTTTAGCTGATAATGGTGATGGTGATAATATTGATCTAAGTGATGATGATTCAGGTGAATCAGATGACTCAGAGTTGAATCCGGATTCCCATGCAGATGGTCTTGATCCAAATGATCCATATATAAATTTTATTGTTGATTATTTTGGTATTTACACATCAGTAACCCTTACTCATGAATGGGAAACCGTTGGAGAAAAAACAATAACTTTTGAGGTAGTGGACGACCAAAGTTTAACTGATACAGATAATTATGGTGTAACTGTTCACAGCGAGGATTACGTATTTATTTGGGCAGTTTATGGTTATGAATACGATACTTTTTATGGTAATGGCTTTGTTGTTTTAGGCGAACCTCAAACAAATTTCAGTTGTGCAGTTGCCTCAATTGGCAAGTGGTGGAATGACGAAAATGTGTTATCCCCTCAATGTGATTTCCATTGGTATAAATGTGAATGGGATCTGATTCCAAGTGGATCGAAAAAAGAACACAATGATATAGATGAGTTACGCGATAGAGTGGAATTTTACCATGCTGAATCTGTTAGAATAACGACTAATGATGGAACAGAAGGACCATTTGATTCTAGTATCAGGGAATTTTACCCGTTGAATCCAATGATTTTACATGGTGGGCCAAGCATCTTTTTGGGAGACATATACGCTGATCTTGGTCTTTCATTACTAGTTGATGCATATAATGATCTAGCAAATTCAGGTGTTCCAGGTTTTGGCGGTGGATCAAATCCCGGAAACATTCCTGGAGGTACCCAGGGTGGTTTGGATCTTCCTAATACTCAAGGAACAGATTTTAACAATGAGGGCAATAATGTAGATAGCTTTGATGATATCGTGATCGGTGAGGGTCTAAACAAAGAATTTGGACAATATTAACATCAAAACTTTTATTCTCTTTTTTTATTTCTTTTTTTGAAATCAATGGTAAAAAAGAAAAAAGATAAAAAAAACCAAAAAAAAATTGCAAAAAAAAGAATAGAAAAACTTTTTTTACTAGCAGAAAAAAATTCATTAAAAAAAAGATATGATTTAGCTGATAGATACGTAAAAATTGCACGAAAAATTCAAATGAGATACCAAATAAGAATGCCCAAAAAGTTAAAAAGAAAATTTTGTAAACATTGTTATTCTTATCTAGTGCCGAATGTTAATTCACGAGTAAGAATTAACCGAGGGAAAATAATTATTTATTGTAAAAACTGTGGCAAATACATGCGTTTTTTAATAAAATAAATGGTTCCGTTATACTTAAATAATTATTCATTTATTAGGGTTACTCAATTTACCTACATAATAGGAGTAAATTCTATATGACAACCGTATATGATATTCCACCAGAAGAATTAATCGAAGAAGTAGCAAAAAAACTTAGTAAAGATGAAAATATAAAAATGCCTGACGCCAACAAGTTTTCAAGGACAGGTGTTAATAGAGAGAATCCACCTAAAAACAATGATTGGTGGTATAAAAGATGCGCATCAATTCTACGCAAGATATATATAACTGATACAGTGGGTACAGAACGCCTAAGATCAATGTATGGTGGGAAAAAAAATCGTGGTTCAAAACCATCTGAAACACGTCCAGGTAGTGGAACAATTGCTAGGCGCGCTTTACAACAACTAGAGAAATCAGGATATATAACAAAAGTAAAAGGAAAAGGAAGAATGCTCACACCAAAAGGCCGATCCTTTTTGGATAACACTTCTCATGAAGTTTTACAAAATATCAAGGATTACTATCCTGACTTGAAAAAATATTAGATATATGTTATAATAATTAGGATACACTGTATATTATGGATGAAGAACTAGAAAAATTAAAGAAAAAAAAGTTAAATGAACTAAAAAGAGAAAAAGCTCTACAGGACAACCTAGAACAACAAGAAGAACAAAAAGAAGAATTTGAAAAACAAAAAAAATTAATATTAATTAAGGTGCTCACACCAAAAGCAAGAGAGCGCCTAGGTAACATTAAAGTAGCAAGACCTCAAATTGCAGAACAAATAGAAAATCAACTAATAATGCTTGCACAAAGCGGTAGATTAAAAGATAAAATAAATGATAAACAATTAAAGGAATTACTTTCACGGATAATTCCTAAGAAAAGAGATATAAAAATAAAAAGAAAATAAAAAAGGTTTAGAAAAAATGTCGACACATAAAACACTTCCAAAAAAAATACGTCTTAATAAAGCATCAAAGAGTAATAGAAGAGTTCCCGCGTGGATTATGATTAAAACAAATAGGCGTTTTACTCGTCATCCAAAGACCCGTAACTGGCGTAGAAATAAGCTTAAAAAAAGTTAAAAACAGGTAATGAAAAATGGCAGAAGAACTAGAAAGGATTTTTGTAATACCCTTAAAGAAAAACAATTATAACTCATCAAAAGCAGCACCAACAGCTGTAAAAAGAGTAAAAAAATATCTTACAAGACATATGAAGGTAAAAGAAAAAGACATCTGGATTGATGATTCCTTAAATAATGCTTTATGGTCCAATGGTAAGTATAATATGTCTAGTAAAATAAGAGTTAAAGCTGTAAAATTTGATGATGGAATTGTAGAGGCTTACTTACCTGAAACTGAATTTAAAAAATCCCGGCGTGAACTACTTCGTGAAGAAAAAGAAAAGAAAGCTCCTATACTTAAAAGAGACGAAGAGTTAGAAGGTGAAGAAGGAGAAGCTGGTGCTGAGGACTATGAAATAGCTCCTGCTGCTGATGGCGATGTAAAAATTAAAAAGAAAAAACAAAAAGAAGAAAAGTCAAAGGATGAAACTAAAGAGAAAAAGAAAGAGAAAAAAGAAAAAAAACCTAAAAAGAAAGCAAAAGCAAAGAAAAAAACAGATGAGACATCAAAAACTACAAGAGATAAAAAAGAAAAAACAAAACCAAAAAAGAAAACAACTAAAAAAACCTCTTCTTCTAAAAGTAAATCAAAATCAAGCAAAAAAACAAATAAAAAAAGTGAATAATTAATTTTTATCATGCATTCACTTTCATTATTTTTTTGATTTCAATAATAGGTTTTTTTTGTATTAAAAATTGATTAATTAGAAATGTCACTAAGACAAAAACCATAATATCAAGCAATAATAAGATTTATAAAAACTAATTAATTCCTGTTAAAAAATATCGAAGAAAAAACTATGGAAAAAATTTACATTTAAATTGTAGAAAAAGGAGGAAAATAAACATTAATGATAATAGATCCCGTTTCTTAATCACTGATTTTAATGAGAATCCTAATGTAGGGATTTTTTGTAGAGCATCTGATAAAGTCGTTTTTTTACAAAAAGGCCTTACAAAAAAAGTAAAAAACAAAATTTCCTCTGTTTTAGATGCAGATTTAATCGAGCTTAGTATAGCTCATTCTTCAATTATAGGGAGTCTCTTATCTCTTAATAGCACAGGTGCGGTTGTATGTGATTTTATAGATAAAAAATCTCTTGATTTAATTCAAAAAAAAAGTTTTGATGTAGCTGTTATTTCTGATAAATTTAATGCTGCTGGAAATGATATTTTAGTTAATGATTATGGGTGTATTGTTCATCCAGATGTTAAAGAAAAAACAATCCAAGAGATAAAAAATACGTTTAATGTTCCAACTTTTAGAGGTACCATAGGTGGTTTAAAAACAGTTGGTATGGCTGCAGTTGTTACAAATAAAGGGCTTTTATGCCATCCAAAAGTAACTATAGAAGAAAAAAAACATCTTAAAAAAGTGTTTGACGTACCTGTTCTGCTTGGGACTGTAAATCATGGTTCCCCGATTATTGGGAGTGGTCTTGTGGCGAATAATAAAGGAGCAATTATAGGCAACCTTTCTACGGGTATTGAGTTAGGTCGAATAGAGGAAGCATTAGCATTCATATAAATATATTTCTTATATTATATTATAGAAAAATTTATAAAGTACTTTTATATTATACACGTGTAAATATATAATTTAGGTTGATAATATGGTAAAAGGAACATACAATAATTTCAAATCAAAAGATAAAAAAATAATCAAGGTCTTCACAGATCTTGGTATGCCTAGAAACCTGGCAAAAACACTGATGTACATCTCAAATACTGACGAATGCCGGTCTGCAGAAATCGAAAGAAACGCAGATCTAAGACAACCAGAAGTAAGTGTCGCTATGCAAGAATTACAGAGAAAAGGATGGGTAATAAAAAGAGATTTAAAAAAGAAAGGAAAAGGTCGTCCTGTTCATATTTATCAACTAAAATATCCAATAGACAATATATTAGAAGATTTTGAAAAACAAAAGATAAAAGAGATAAACCATATCAAAAAAGATTTAGAAGAATTAAGAGATCTAATCGAAGAAAGATAATTAGATTTTCAATAACTTTTTTTAAAATCTACCTTCTTTATAAACATTTATTTTTGTGTAAAAACTTATATAAACAATATGTTTTTTTGTCCTAAGATAAAATAAAACTTTGGATGATTACACTCATGAACAATACAAAGCTAATAACAATAAGTATTATAGTCATATTTTTTGTTACTATAGGCCTTCTTGCTTCTATAGGAGAATATACAAATTTTATCAATGATGATGGATTCGATGATATCAATGGAAAAAACAATACAACTGTGATAATAGAATTTTACGTTAGTGCAGTTGAATGTACACCATGCGACGAAGCAAAACAAGTAATTGCTGAAGACATAGAACCTTTTTATTCAGACGAAACAACTATAAAAAAATATGCTGTTTCTTATTCAGAAGAAAACAAAGAGAATCTAGAAAAATGGCGATCCTATGGTTTTAAATCAATACCATCTATTGTAATAAAAAACATTTCGTCAAATAATATCAGTAAATTATCTTATGAAGATATAATTACACCAAATTTCCTAAAATCAGAAGTTGAAAAACATTTATATGGCAATTATTCTAACTCAACAAAAAAAGAAGCAAAAGCTATTGATTTTTTTGGATTTGGAATTAATTTAAATGATTTTTCGTTACCAATACTTACCATTGTTTTAGCAGGGATAGACAGTATAAATCCATGCTCATTTTTTGTATTATTATTTCTTCTAAGTTTACTTTTATATACAAAATCACGTAAAAGAATGATAATTATAGGTTCAATTTTTATTTTCGTATCAGGATTGATCTATTTCTTGTTAATGACTGCTATACTTAGCGTTATTCAATATTTTGGGATACAAATGATTATTTTCTTTATAGCAGGAATCATTGCTATGATATTTGGTGGG
>Ga0272442_10010711_pt1 | contig 11266 bp, 12 predicted proteins | sample SSMForm2O_FD_200262 | JGI IMG/M metagenome (GOLD analysis project Ga0272442, IMG submission 200262) | Marine sediment archaeal communities from Little Sippewissett salt marsh, Falmouth, MA, United States - SSM-Form-2O | ecosystem: Environmental > Aquatic > Marine > Wetlands > Sediment ...
GTCGGTCATCTGGCTCGTCGTGTCCGTGCACGCGTCGTTGGCGCCGATGAGAACGGTGACGTACGCGGTTCCTGGCGCCACCCGACTCGCCTGGCTGGGCAGGTCGGCGGAGGTGGCACCGGTGACCGCCAGGTTGTCCGCCTGAGTCATGGTGGGGTCGAGTGCGGCCAGCCGTTCGGCGTGCGAGTCCACCCCGTCGGAGGAGCCCGTCGCCCATGACTGAGCCGGGCAGTCCTGCGCCAGCCCGCAGTCGGTGTGGAACGCGCGGGTGATGGAGTCACCGAGCGCGGCCATCCGCTCGGGCACGGACGCGGTGTCGAGGGGAGCCTGCTGAGCCGACGCTGCGGTGGGGGCCACGACCGTCACCAGCGCGAGCACCGTCACGACAGTCGGCAGCGTCCACGGTCCACGGGTCACGGGCGGCCTCCTTGCCGTGTGGGTGGCGCGAGCCTAGAGGCCTGCGAGGTGCCTGACCAGACGCCCCGTCGGGTGAGCACGGATCGCTTGCCCAGCCCGGCACCGGGAGCGCCGGAGCACTACGGTTCCGTCGCAGGACACACGCGTGGGAGGAATGGCCATGGCTTCGACCATCGAGCAGCGGATGGGCGCGTTCGACGCCGTCATGTGGAACGTGGAGGAAGACCCGGTTCTGCGGTCGGTGATCATCGCCGTCCTTCTGCTGGACAAGGAACCCGACATCGACACGGCGACCGACCGGATCGAGCGCATGACGCTGGCCGTGCCGAAGCTGCGCCAGCGGGTGGTCGGCAACCCGGTGTCGATGGTGCCGCCGCGCTGGGAGGTGGACCCCAACTTCGACCTGCAGTACCACCTGCGCTGGGTCGCCGCCCCTCGCACGGACCGGGAGACCCGGCCCGTTCTCACGCTGGCGCAGAGGATGGCTGAGCAGGATTTCGACCGCAAGCGGCCGCTGTGGGAGATGACCCTCATGACCGGGCTGCCGGAGGGGCGCGCAGCGCTGGTCGTCAAGATCCATCACGCGATCACCGACGGCATGGGCGGGCTCACGATGGCTGCGGCGATGCTCGACCTGGCCCGTGAGCCCAGCACCGACCTCGGGGACAAGCCCGCACCACCCAGCGGCGAGGTGCTCGGGCTGTCCGAACGGCTCACCAGTGGCGTGGCCTTCGAGGCCCGGCGCGTGGCGACGAGCTCGCGCGCGGCCGTCACCGGACTGTCCTCGCTCGCGGTGCGGGCGCTGCGCGCCCCGGGCTCCACCGCTACCGACGCGGCGGAGTTCGCGAGGTCGGCAGCTCGGCTGCTGGCGCCGGCGTCGGTGCCGGAGAGCCCGATCATGACCGAGCGGTCGCTGTCGGGGTACTTCGCCACCATCGAGTGCGGGCTGGACGACGTCAAGCGGGTGGCCAAGGCGTACAACGGCACGTTCAACGACGCCTTCATGACGGTCGTGGCGCGCGGGCTGTCGGCGTACCACTCCCGTCATGGTGCACCCGTGCCCGGCCTTCGGGTCAACATGCCCATCAACACCCGCACCGACTCCGACGACGCCAGCGGCGGCAACCGCTGGGTGCCTGCGCGGGTCGTGATCCCGGTCGACGTGGCCGACGTGGGCGAGCACATCCACGCCCTGCACCCGGTGCTCAAGCAGGCCCGTACGGAACCGGCGCTGATGCTGTCGGACCAGGTGTACCGCTTTCTCGTGCGGCTCCCGACGTCGGCAGCCACGTCGGTGTCGGCAGGCCTCATGAAGGGCACCGACGTCGCCGCCACCAACCTGCCCGGCCCTCCCCTCCCGGTGTTCTTCGCCGGCGCCGAGGTCACGTCGATGCTTCCCTTCGCCCCGCGCGGGGGCGCCGCCCTCAACATCGCGATGATGACCTACAACGGCCGGGCACAGTTCGCCATCAACATCGACGAACGGGCCGTGCCGGACCCGGAGAACCTGGTGGCCGACCTCGACACCGCGCTGGCCGAGGTGGTTGCCGCCGGCCAGAGCTGACCCCTCCCGGCGAGGGTCGGCCCCCTCGCCGTGCCACGCTTGACCGGTGACCACCGAGCCCGAGAACCCGCAGGCGGTAGAGCCTCTGCCGCCGGGGCCGACGGCGAGAACGCTCGAACCCATCCCCGGCCGTGATCTCGACCCGCCGGACGAGGACCCGCCGCTGATCGACTGGACGGTCCGTCGCCTCCGGCTGGCCGCCTGGTTCTGGCGATGGTGGGAGAGGTTCCGCGACGGCCGCGGCACCCTCTCGGCGAAGGGCATCGCCTTCTACTCGTTCTTCGGTGTGCTGTCGGGGCTCGCGATCGCCTTCGGGATCGCCGCGGGAATCCCGCAGTACGAGGAGGTGCTCATCGAGCTGCTGGACGAGGCCCTGCCGGGGCTCGTCGGGCCCTCGGGGCTCGACCCTGAGCAGCTGGCCGCCGTCGGCAGCACGGTCGGCTGGATCGGTGCCGCGGTGCTGCTCTACTCCGCGGTCAGCATCGTCCGCGCGGTGGACGACGGAGTCCGTCTCATCTACGGCGTTCAGTACGACCCCCGCAGCTTCGCCATCAAGAACCTGCGTCTTCTCGGCTACCTGCTGCTGCTCACCCCGCTGGTCGGCCTGTCCTACGTCGGCAGCTCGGCGGCAGCAGGCGTCTTCCAGCCGCTCCTGGACAGCGTCGGGATCTCCGGCCCGGGGGCCACCCTGATGGTGGCTGCCCTCGGGCTGACGACAGGCATCCTCCTCAACGCCGTCGTCATCATGATCCTGATCAGTCGGCTCGGCGGCGTCCAGCCGCAGCACTGGCGGTGGCGCACCAGCATCGTCGGCGGTGTCGCGCTCGAAGTCGTCAAGCTGGGAGCGACGTACTTCGTGGGGTTCACCATCAGCAACCCGCGCTACCTCTCGTTCGGTGTCCCGGTGGCCATGCTGCTGCTGTTCTTCGGCATGGCCTTCATCGTCCTGCTGGCGGCCGCCCTGGTGGCCACGGCGAACGAGGCAGACCCGGTGGCAGCGGCTCGCCGCCAGCAGGTGCCCGCGAGGTAGTCCTGACGCCTGTCAGGACGATCCGACGGACGATCGGCGCAAGCGGTCCAGCACGGCGTCGGCCAGCGCCCCCGACGACGGGGGAACGGCGAGCACGCGGCTCAGCGCCAGGGCATCGGCCTCTCGAAGGGCGGCGTAGAGCACCTCGGCGTACTGCGCCGCGGACTGGGGGGCGGCGAGGCGGACCAGGCCGACCGGTGTCGGAACCTCCGAGGGGGCGAGCAGGCCGGTCGTGGGCCGCTCCCCGTCGTCGGCCTCCTGCGCGAGGCCGGCCGCGTCGACGACGCGCACGCGGGCCGTCGGGGCGTAGTGCGACGCCAGCATGCCGGGCGCCCGGACCGTCCCCTCGGTGCGGTCGATCGCGACCCCGCCGATCTCGACGATCTCCTCGGTGCCCACGCCACCGGGTCGAAGAATCCGGGGCGCGGGCCCGGTGCCGTCGACGATCGTGGACTCCACACCGACCCGGCAGGGGCCGCCGTCCAGCACGACGTCACGTCCGGGCAGCAACCGAGCTCCGATCTCGTCGACGACGTGGGTCACGGTGGTCGGGCTGACCCGGCCGAAGATGTTGGCCGACGGTGCGGCGACACCGTCGTCCAGCGTGGCGAGCACGGAGCGGGTCAGCGGATGGTCGGGCACCCGCAGGCCCACCGTCGACTGGCCGCCGGTGACGTGCAGGCCGGCGCGTCGACCGCGCGGCAGGACGAGCGTCAACGGCCCGGGCCACAACGCCTCGGCCAGCCGCTGGGCGTAAGTCGGGACGTCAGCCGCCCAGTGCGCCAGCGCCGCCACGTCGGGAAGGTGGACGATCAGGGGGTGGTCGGCAGGGCGTCCCTTCACGGCGTACACCCGAGCGACCGCTCGGGGGTCCACCGCTCGGGCGCCCAGCCCATAGACCGTCTCGGTGGGAAGCACGGCCAGGTGCCCGGCGCGCAGAGCATCGGCAGCGCGGGCGGGGTCGGTGGTGACCAGCTCCGGGCCGGGGTGCGCCGTCACTGGGCCCGCGGGACCGGCCCCAGCACGCGGCGGACCTCGGCACGCGACACCGTGCGGTGGTGCACCTCGTCCGGCCCGTCGGCGATCCGCAGCGTGCGGGCGGCGGCGTAGAGCGAGGCGAGCACCTCGTCGTCACTCACCCCGCGACCGCCGCAGACCTGGATGGCGTCGTCGATCACGTCGCACGCCATGGCCGGGACGACCGCCTTGATGCCGGCGATCCCGGCCGCAGCCTCCTTCGCCCCGACCGTGTCGATCTGCCAGGCGGTGCGCAGCACGAGCAGGCGCGCCTGGTCGATCGCGAGACGTGCCCTGCTGATCTGCTCACGCACCACGCCCTGCGCAGCCAGCGGACGTCCGAACGCGACCCGCTCGCCGGCCCGGCGCACCATCACGTCCACCGCTCGCTCGGCCATCCCGATCAGGCGCATGCAGTGGTGGATACGGCCGGGGCCGAGGCGGGCCTGCGCCATGGCGAAACCGCTGCCCTCGCTGCCGAGGAGGTTGGCAGCGGGCACCCGCACCCCGTCGAAGCGGATCACGGCGTGCCCGCCGTGCGCTCGATCGGTGTAGCCGAACACGGTGGTAGACCTCTCGACCGTCACTCCGGCGGCGTCCAGGGGCACGAGCACCATCGACTGCTGGCGGTAGGCGTCTGCCTCGGGGTCCGTGACCCCCATGACGATGGCGACCTCGCACGCCGGCGACATCCCGCCGGTGGACCACCACTTGTGGCCGTCGACGACGTAGTCGTCACCGTCGCGGCGGATGGTGGCGGCGATGTTGCGGGCGTCGGACGAGGCCACCTCCGGCTCGGTCATCGAGAAGCACGACCGGATGCGGCCGTCCAGCAGCGGGTCGAGCCACCGGGCGGACTGCTCGGGCGTGGCGAACATGGCCAGAAGCTCCATGTTGCCGGTGTCGGGCGCGGAGCAGTTCATGGCCTCCGGCATGATCCACGGAGACCACCCGCTGATCTCCGCGGTCGGGGCGTAGTCCAGCACCGACACCCCAGGCCCGTGCGCGGGGTCGGGCAAGAAGAGGTTCCACAGGCCCTGCTCCCGGGCCAGGGGCTTGAGCCGCTCGACCGTGGCCGGGGTGCCCCATGTGCCGTCCCGCTCCGACGCCGCCTGCTCGGCGTGGAACTGCTCCTCCGCCGGGAGCACGTGATCGTGCAGAAACCGGGTCGCACGCTCGGCGAGCTCCGCGGCTCGTGGCGACGGGGCGAAGTCCATCAGACCTCCAGAAGTGCGGCGGCGCGGTCGGCCAGCATGGGGACGTAGGCGCCCATGGTCTCGAAGCCCTCCCCCACGGTGGCCCCGGCGAGGTAGCGCGCATGGACGCCCTCGAGGATGACGGCGAGCTTGAACACGCCGAAGGCGGTGTACCAGTCGATGCGACTCAGGTCGAGGTCGCTCCCCTCGGCGTAGGCGGCCAACGTGCCGGGAGAGTCGAGCAGGCCCTCGGCCGCGGTGCTGCCCAGCACCTTGTCGGCCACCTCGACGTAGGTGAGCAGCAGGCCGACGTCGGCGAGCGGGTCCCCGATGGTGGACAGCTCCCAGTCGACGACGGCGGCCACCTGCGAGAGGTCGGGGGCGAACATGACGTTGTCGAGCCGGTAGTCGCCGTGGACGATGCTGACGCGCTGAGGCTGCGGGACGTCGGCCGCCAGGGTGTCGACGATGCGGTCGACCACGGGGAGGTCGCGGGTGCGGCTGTCGCGCCACTGGGTGGCCCACCGCCGCAGGTTGCGCTCGAGAAAGCCCTCGGGCTTGCCGAACCGTGACAGTCCCACCACGTCGGGATCGACGGCGTGCAGCGCCAGCAGCGTCTGCACCAGCAGGGTGCTGGCGTGGCGCAGCTGCTGCGGCTGGTAGGCCACCATCTGCTCGTTGGTGCGCAGCACCACCCCGTCGACGTAGTCCATGACGACGAAGGGTGCGCCGATCACGCCCGAGTCCTCGCACAGGTGCAGCACCCGAGGCACCGGCACGTCGGTGTCGGACAGAGCCGACATCACGCGAGCCTCGCGTGCCACGTCGTGGGCGGTGGCGAGCACCCCACCCAGGGGCGGACGCCGAAGCACCCAGGTGGTGGTGCCGTCGCTGACCCGGTAGGTGACGTTCGATCGTCCCCCCGCGATCACCGACGCGGTCAGCGGCCCGCCCGGCGGGGCGTCGAGGACCGCAGCGAGGTGCCGGCGGACCCGGACGAGGTCGATGCCGGGAGGGCTGTCGGGGGTGGCGGTCATCGGCGCGGCGTCAGCTGATCGACTGGCGCACCAGCGTGCCGCCGTCCACGACGAGGGTCTGACCGGTGACCCAGCGGGACGCCGAGCCGGCGAGGAACACGACGGCGTCGGCGATGTCGTCCGGCTCGCCGATGCGCCGCAGCGGCAGGGCCTCGGCGATCTGGGTCTCGAAGTTCTCCCACATCGCCTTCGCCAGGTGGGTGCGCACGAGGCCGGGGGCGACGGCGTTGACCCGCACGCCGGGCGCCATCTCCACGGCGAGCTGCCGGGTCAGGTGTATCAGTGCCGCCTTCGTCGCGTTGTACCAGCCGATCCCTGGCTCGGTGGACAGGCCGCCGATGCTCGCGATGTTCACGACGGCACCGCCGTTGTCGGCGAAGAACGCCCGCCACGCCTGCTGGGCCCACATGAGCGGGCCCCACATGTTGACGTCCACCGTCTTGTGGGCGCGGGCCTTGTCGAGCTCGGGGAGGGGACCGAAGTAGGGGCTCGTGGCAGCGTTGTTGACGAGCACGTCCAGCTGCCCGAAGGCGTCCAGCGTCGCGGCCACGACGGCGGCCGCAGCCTCCTCGTCGGCAGCGTGGGCGGCCCGTGTGACCAGTCGGGCGTGGGGCACCTCCGCGCGGATCTGGTCGGCGACGGCGTCCAGCGCCTCCTGCTTGCGACTGGTCAGCGCGACCGCGGCACCCTCACGCGCCAAGGCCAGTGCAGTGGCGGCTCCGATTCCTCGCGACGCGCCGGTGACGATGACGACACGCCCCTCCAGCCCCATGTCCATGCACCCACCCTAGGCACCCGGCGAGCGGCAGCGGGCCGTCTGGGCGGGAGAGTCAGGCCACCCGACCCTGCTTGCCGCCCTTGGCGACGACGGGCAGCCCGGCCGCCTGCCAGGCCTGCATCCCACCGGTGAGGTTCAGCGCGGTGAAGCCTTCGGCACGCAGCTGGCCGGCGGCGGTGTCCGAGCGCCGGCCCGACCGGCACACGGTCACGATCGTGCGGTCCTTCGGCAGCTCCGCCATCCGGTGCCCGACCACCCCGAGGGCGATGTGCTTGGCCTTGGGTGCGTGTCCCGCCTGCCACTCGTGCGGCTCGCGGACGTCGAGCACCAGCGCGCCCTCACCGACGAGCCTTGCCGCCTCGGTGGGGCTGACCTGGTGCTCGGACTTCTTGCGCGAGAACAGGCCCATCAGCTGGCTCCGCCCTCGACCGGGAACCCGTGGGCGACCCAGTCGCTCGTGCCGCCGCTGACGTTGCGCACGTCGTACCCCTGCTGGGCCAGCCAGTTGGCCGCGGTGAACGACCGGCCGCCGGTCTGGCAGACCAGGTAGACCGTCTTGTCGCGGGGCAGCTCGGAGTGCCGGATCGGCACAGTGGCCAGCGGCATGAGCACCGCCCCGGGCACGTGGCCGGCCTGGTACTCGTTGGGTTCGCGGACGTCGACGACGTGGGCGCCGTCGTCCATCGCGGCTTTGAGCTCGGTTACGGTGACGTGCACGTCGCGGCGCTCCTCGTCGTCGATGTCGGGTGTGGTCAGGCCAGGGACAAGAAGAGCTTCTCGAGCTGCACGCGGGACAGCTCGGGCGTCTCTCCTCGGTCCTCTGCCGCCGCGCACTGGACGAGACCGCTGGCCACCACCTTGAAGCCGGCGCGGTCGAGCGCTCGGGACGCGGCAGACAGCTGCGTCACCACGTCCGAGCAGCTGCGGCCGTCCTCGATCATGGCGATGATCCCGTCCAGCTGGCCTCGCACGCGACGCAGCCGGGTCGTGACGTCACTGGCGACAGCGGGGTCTACCTGCATGGTCCCTCCTCGGTTCGCACCCATCATACCCCCTGGGGTATCAGGGTGCCGAGTGGACGTAGACGTGGGAGGCCTGCGCGTCGGTCAGCGTGACCGCCGCCCCCTGACCGCGCAGCACGAAGCCGACCGGCGTCGCCGCCACTTCGACCATGCCTCCGGGTACCGCGCCGACCCGTCGCAGCCCGGCCATGGCCTGCTGATCCGCCTGCAGCGGCTCCGCCAGCCGGCGAACCACCACGGCCCCGGCGCTGTCGATGTCGAGGTTTGGCAGCGGGAGGGCCCGCTCGGCAGCAGGCGCGTCGGCGCCGCCGGCAGTGACGCCCAGCTCGGCAAGGCCCGGGATCGGGTTGCCGTACGGCGAGACGGTCGGTCCGTCGAGGATCGTGACGAGGCGTCGCTCGACCTCGTCGGAGATCACGTGCTCCCAGCGACAGGCCTCGTCGTGCACCAGTGACCAGTCCAGCCCGATGACGTCGGTCAGCAGACGCTCCGCGAGCCGATGCTTGCGCATCACTCGCGTCGCGTAGGCACGGCCCTCGTCGGTGAGCTCGAGGTGCCGATCCCCGGCCACGGTCAGCAGCCCGTCGCGCTCCATCCGGGCGACCGTCTGACTCACCGTCGGGCCCGACTGCGCCAGCCGCTCGGCGATCCGCGCCCGCAGCGCGACGATGCCTTCCTCCTCGAGCTCGAAGACGGTGCGCAGGTACATCTCCGTCGTGTCGATGAGGTCGCCGCTCACGGTGGTCGCCTGGAGCCTTCCGGTCGGGATCGCGCAGCAGGGTCGCGCTGGGACCGCCCGCAGCCTATCGCCCGGCACGCGACCTGCCCGGGAACCTTCTACGGTCGGCTCGTGACCGCCGTTCACTGGTTTCGTCGTGACCTGCGCCTGTCTGACAACCCGGCCCTCGTGGAGGCTGCCGATGCCGGCGACGGGTCGGTGGTGCCGCTGTTCGTGCTGGACCCGTCGCTGTGGGGGCCTGCCGGGGACGTTCGCCGCGCCTACCTCACCGCGTCGTTGCGCTCGCTGGACGCCGAGCTCTCCGGCGCCCTGCACGTGCGCCGCGGCGACCCGGTGGACGCCGTCGTGGCGGTGGCTCGCAGCGCCGGTGCGAGGTCGGTGCACGTAGCCGCCGACACCGGACCGTACGGACGCCGACGCGACGCCGCCGTCGAGGCGGCCCTGGCCGACGCCGGCATCGACCTCGTCCGGACGGGCTGCGCCTACGCCGTCCCCCCGGGAGCGGTGCGCACCAAGCAGGGCACCCCGTACTCGGTGTTCACACCGTTCAGCCGGGCCTGGAACGACCACGGCTGGCCCGGCCCGGCACCCCGCCCTGACGCGGTGGAGTGGGCCGCACCGGCCGGAGCGTCCGACGACCTCTACGCCGACGTCGACCTCGGCGACCTTCGCCTGCCCGAGGCCGGCGAGCAGGCGGCGCTGCGGCGCTGGGCCGAGTTCCGCGACGCCGGGCCTGACGGGTTGGACGGCTACGCCGAGCGTCGCGACCGGCCCGACCTCGCCGGCACGAGCGCGATGTCGCACCACCTGAAGTGGGGCGAGGTGCACCCCCGCACGCTGCTGGCCGACCTGCGCGGGCGCCGCGGGGACGGTCCGACGACGTTTCGCAGCGAGCTGGCCTGGCGGGAGTTCTACGCCGACGTGCTGTGGCACCACCCGCACTCCGCACGCGAGTACTACCGCGACGAGTACGCGGGCATGCGCTACGACGACCCCGACGGCCGGTTCGACGCGTGGGCGCAGGGCCGCACGGGGTTCCCCTTCGTCGACGCGGGCATGCGACAGCTGCGCGCCGAGGGCTGGATGCACAACCGGGTCCGCATGGTCGTCGCCTCGTTCCTGGTCAAGGACCTGCACCTGGAGTGGCAGCTCGGCGCCCGGCACTTCATGCGCTGGCTGCGCGACGGCGACCTCGCATCGAACTCCCACGGCTGGCAGTGGGCAGCCGGCTCGGGCACGGACGCCGCGCCGTACTTCCGCGTGTTCAACCCGATCACCCAGGGCCGGCGATTCGACCCCGACGGTGACTACGTGCGGCGCTACGTCGCAGAGCTGGCGCACCTGGACGGCGCGGCCGTCCACGAGCCCTGGACCGCCCCGCGCGGCTACGACCACGACTACCCGCAGCCCATCGTCGACCACGCCGACGAACGCGAAGAAGCCCTGCGCCGGTACAAGGCGATCAAGGGCTGAGGCACGATGGGGTGGTGCTCGTCGCCACCGTCATCAGCCTCAAGGGTGGTGTCGGCAAGACGACAGTGACCCTGGGACTTGCCGGCGCCGCCGCAACCCAGGGGCTGCGCACGCTCGTCGTCGACCTCGATCCCCAGGGCAACGCCACCCTGGCCCTCGACCCGCGCTCGACGCAGTTCACCAGCAACGACGTCCTGGCCGACGCCCGTGCCGGCGTGCTGGCCCAGGCCGTCGCCGCGACGGAGTGGGACGAGAACCTGCACGTCGTGCCCAGCGAGCCCGCGCTCGAGCACCGCAACCACCCTGTCGACGGCCGGGGCGGAGAGCACCGCCTGCGTACCACGATGGCAGGAATCGACGGCTTCGACCTCGTCCTCATCGACACCCCGCCGAGCCTCGGCGAGCTGACGAAGAACGCGCTGGCCGCCAGCGACCGATGCGTGGTGGTCACCGAGCCCACAGCGTTCGCCGTCACCGGCGCCCAGCAGGCCCTTGCCGCCGTCGACGTGGTGCGCAGCGGCTTCAACCTGCGCCTGCGCCCCGCCGGCATCGTCGTCAACCGGTACCGGGCTCGTTCGGCTGAGCACCAGTACCGGCACCAGGAGCTGGTGTCGGCGTACGGGCCGCTGGTGCTCGAGCCGGTGCTGCCCGAGCGGTCGGCGGTGGTCGCCGCCGCGGGAGCCCACGTGGGCGTGCACCGGTGGCCCTCGCCCGGGGCGCGCGAGATCGCTCGCGCCATGAGCACGCACCTGGCCTCGGTGTTCGCCTCGGCGACCGGACCGGACGCTCCCCTCACGACGGCATCCACGACGAAGGGACTGCGCCGATGAGCCACTCGCCGACCCCCGAGCCACTACCTGCCCTGCGCAAGGCGGCGGACGGGTCAGTGCATCCGGCGTCGGCCGTCCTCAGCTCTCTGGCGGTCGAGCTTCCGACCGCAGGCGGAATGCCGGTGCCCGGCACCGTGTCCACGTCGGCGGAGAAGCCGGCCAC
>Ga0272442_10010714_pt1 | contig 11265 bp, 15 predicted proteins | sample SSMForm2O_FD_200262 | JGI IMG/M metagenome (GOLD analysis project Ga0272442, IMG submission 200262) | Marine sediment archaeal communities from Little Sippewissett salt marsh, Falmouth, MA, United States - SSM-Form-2O | ecosystem: Environmental > Aquatic > Marine > Wetlands > Sediment ...
TCTACATGAAAATCATCATTAGTATCAGTAAAATAAACAATTGTTTCTCCATCTCCGGAAACTTTAGGATTATCATCTCTATTCTCATTATCAGTAAGCTTATTTTCTTTTTGTTTGCCTTGAAAAGGAACATAGCCCTTATCTTCGGCTTCTTCCTTGCCTTTGCTACAAGACCCCCCTACTAAAACTAAACTTATTAAAAGTAATAAAATAATGTATTTGTTTTTCATATTATTGAAAAAGCTAAGTTTTAAAGCTTAGTCTTTATAAATCTTTTTTAGGTATAGTATCGCAATATTCTAATTTATAATGTTGGCTTTCTTTTTTTGTTCCCCCTTGATACCAGATGGTAAATGTTTGCCAATCAGAAAAATAAATATTCTGGCCATCTGACTTAGTCCAGCCCAAGGGCTCCATTTCCTCTTTAAAATAATCAACCACTTCCATCCAATCTATTCCTTCCGGAGTTTCACATTCTAAATATTTGCACTCTTGAATAGCTTCTTCCCCAAAAATAGTCATAACCTCTTGCTCTGTTTCTCCTGACTCGCCTATGCCAGAACCAAAAGGCCAACACTCTAATTCTGGCTCGTCAAGAAGCATTCTTTCGCCATCTTCGTCATAACCATATTCTGTTTCCTTCTTATCCTTTTTCTTTCTAGAAGAAGATTCTTCACATTCTGCTCCAACCAAAATCAAAGCAAAAAGCAATAAACTAACAATTAAACCTTTTTTAAGCATAAATTAAAACTTTTTAGGATATATCTTACAAAGATCTTCTACATCATCAATGCATTCTTCCCAATCATCATCGTCATCATAAACCTCGCAATATTCTTCATAAGAATCCATACACCTGTCTCTGGTATGATATTTAGCAATCATTTCTCTCATATCATTTATATTCCTATTACATTCATCTTCGTCATCATCTTCTTCATCCATACAACTGTCAAAATAATCATCTTCTTGATCAACTGATTCTTCTATACATTCATCTACATCATCATAAGTAGCCTTATAACTGTCTCCGTATTCTGAGTGCTCATCCATAAACTCTTCTAAAGTTTCTTCAAATTCTACATCAAGCTTACAAACCTTTTTATAGAAAGATTCTGCGCTTTGAGTACACAAACCCCCTACTAGAACTAAACCTAGTATCATTAGCAAGGGAATTACAACTTTAATTTTCATAAATAAATAATTATTAAGTTTTTAAGACCTTTAAACAATTATACCTTATATTTTATAACTTTTAACTGTGGAAAACCCAATTATAATAATTCCTATAATTATCATTAGGTCAGCTAGATTAAACGCGGAAAAAGGAATATTTATCCAATCAACTACATAGCCAAAGATTAATCTATCAAAGAAATTGCTAAGACCGCCGAAAAACACTAAATAAAACCCTATTTTGCCTCTTTCGCATTTAAGCAAAGCAGCTAAAAGAATTACCAGAACAATAAAAATTATGGCATTAAGCAGAATAGGATCCAAGGAAATAAAATAAAACTTTTCATTCTTATGAAGCTCTATAAAGGAATAAGTAAAATCAGGATTATTCAAAATAAGCCATTTAGAGAATCTATCCACTAAAAAACCAAGTAAAGATATTATCATTTAAAGCATATTTAGAGTTTGCCCAATTTGAGAAACTCATGTTTCTTATAAATTAACCATATTATCGACCAGACAATGAATGGCAAACACAACCACTGGCCCATTGTTAAGCCAGAGGATAAAAATTGATATTCTTTAAAAAACTCTAGAATAAACCTAGAAGAAAAATAAAGCAGAACAAATAACCAGGTTATAAAAAGAACAGGAGTATTAAATCTTTTATAAACAAAATAAAGAATAAAGAATAGAACAAGAGCTGCTATCATTTCATATATTTGAACTGGGTGACGGAACTCTGCATAACCAGGAAACTTAACAGCCCAAACAATATTGCTTGTTCTGCCCACTAATTCTGAGTTAAAGAAATTACCCAGTCTAATAAAAGCAATAATTATAGGCAAAGAGATAATAACTAAATCAGCCATTATCTTTTTTATTTTCCTTTTTTTATACAAAACAAGCAAACAGATTATTATACCTAAAGCCATGCCATGGCTGGATAACCCTCCGTGATTAATATAGAAAATCTCTTTGGGATTATCAAAATAAAAAGAAAGATTATAAAAAAATATATAACCTAACCTAGCTCCTATTAAGCCACTAAGTATTAAATAAGAAGAAATGGTGAAAACTAAATCAACAGGAATATTGTTATCCTTAAAAAGCTTAGCTAATATAAGTATAGCTAAACCAACTCCTAGGCCCAAGAATACTCCATACCAACGAACAGAAAAATCACCCCATTGTAAAAAGAAAGGATCAATATTGCTTACCATTGATTTATTATAACAGAAAAGAGCCTATAGAATAAGTTCTTTTTTGCATATTTATTCTTCAACTTCTGGGAAAACTAGCTTCAAGTCTTCTAAAGCCTGGTTAATTGTTTCCTTAAAATCATCTTTTGCTTGTTGTATTGCCTGTTTTTTAGCCTCGATTAATTCCTGCATTCCTTCTCTGATATTACCAACTGTTGCTTTATTATCTAAAAACCCTTGTTTAGTATTCCTTAATTGATTCTTAAGACTTTGGCTTATATCTCCCTGATCAGAGCCTTTACCGCATTCATTATTAGCGTTTTCAAAAGCTAGTTTTAATTCATCCCTATAATTAGCAATCATTTCATCAATATCATCCCAACGAGCCAGCTTTAGATCTTCCACTCCTTCTCTAAAATCATTGATAGCTTGGTCAACTGCTTGTCTACGATCAATTATAGCTTGAGATACTATTTGCTTAAATTTTAACAAAGCTTGTTTTTGTTCTTCAGTACCTGCTTTCTCTTCTAATAAAGCAAAATGCTTTTCTCTGTTAGCATCCCATTTTTCTCTTTTTTTGGTAAACCTAGTATCGCGCTGCTGCCTGCGCTCTTCTAGTCTAGCAACAATCTGATTTCTTTTCTGTTCTAACTTTTCGTCTAGATTATCTATTCTTTGAATAAGCTTTTGATAGGCATTAGAAACTCTATTGCAATAACCCTGATTAGCGTTTTCTGACTTAGCAGAAACTATTAAGGGTATTAATAAAATTATTAATAAGCTTAGTATTTTATAATTCTTCTTCATCAACAGATTGACCAAATTCATCTATTTCAGAATTATCAGACTCTATAATATCAGCATCGGAATCTTCCTCATCTATTAAGCTGTCTTCGTCAAGCATTTCTTTGTTCAAAGCATCCTCTAGGTCGCCGATATTACCTGTTGCTTCAGGAGGAAATATGCCTTGTTCTTCTAAGGTTGAAGATTCAGGAAAATTATTTATAATATAATAAACAATTCCAACAATAATTAAAACTATAATAGCTATTATTATAAGCCACAACCAATTCTTATTTTTCATAGATTATTTGATCTATTAACATTATTAACGACCTTTATATAATATTAGAAGTGAGTAGAGATACTGGAAAGCAAGCTATTAAAAACAATCCAGACATACGTATACCGCTTCCGAAGACCATAACTAATTAATAGTTATTCTATAAATTCTTTCCTCTATGGGTATATTTTCAGCTCCACAACAAGTATAGAATAATTTTATTTTAGTTTCTCCTTTTTCCAAGGCAGTAAGATTAAAAGTTTCTTCTAACTCATTATTCTCTGAAGAAACTATAGAAATATCTTCTGGAGAAAAACCAATATATTCTTCTTCGTAATAACCTATAGCCCAAGCATAGCCGCTAAACATATTCATTGTCAGAGACAAAGAAAATACTTGCCCTTGTTTAACCTTTATTGTTTGAATATAATCACATTCTCCTACAAAAGCTTCTGGAAAATCATATTCTTCTATTTGTTCGCAAGGGATCACTCCATTGCCGTCATAAACTATTTGCCATTGACCTTGCTTTTCAGCTAATAAAAATCCTCCTCCTTGATCATTTTCAAAAACAATAGATCCTTGAATATAATTACCCGACTGTTTTTCAATAAAGATATCAAATTCTGTATTAGGATATTTTTTTGCAAAAAGATCTTTTATCTTATCAATTAAAGAAAGAGGGGCATTAAATTCACTTAAAAATCCGCATTTTACAATAAGATCATTTTTGAATTCTTTAATTGCTAAACCTTCATCTAAACAGTCATCACACATATTTATTTCTAAAATACAAACCAGAGAATCTTTTTTAAAAGCATAAGATCTAGCCAAAACCCCAAATCTTGAATTAAGAGCATCTTCTTCAAACCCTTGATTAATAAAAAACTCTCTTATTTTTTCATCCTGCTGATAAGCCATATTATCAGCTTCAATACCCTTACTACTAACAGTTAGTTCATTCCATATCAATTCAGCATCATAGACATTGCCAAAATCTAATCCTGTTGTCTCTTTAAGATTAATTAAAAAAGCGCTTACTTCATCAAGTTCTTTTTTATTAGAAATAAATAGAAGCAAAACTCCTATTGAAATGACAACAACTGCTGATATTATTATCTTTTTTTTCATTTTATTGACAGCTTAAATTATTAATCAATTGATCGCAAGAATTTGTTGTTTCTATTGCATTGCCTTGATAATCAAGGCAATAATTAGCGCTTGATAGAGAAGAACAAGCTATCCATTTATCGGACATGTCTTTGCATTTTATTGCAGAACCATTCTCTTCTATAGAGGCTTTTACAATAAGATAATCCTGGCTAAAACAAAAGCCTGAATAATCACCATTATCATAACCGTAAATCTCTGCTGCTGCCCTTAAGGAAGACATATCAGCCTTTATATGATTATCCATTACTTTATCATCATTAGAGATTTCACAACCTAAAGATAGAGCTGTTTTATAATCATTATCTATTAAATGCATTGTCATTATCAAATAAGCTGCTGCTAAAGTGCCTGGAGAGCCGGAAAAATACTCTTTAACTTCGGGAAAATAATCAATAGAATAAGAACGAACCTGAGGCATTGGACAAGTAGCATAATTAAGTTTTCCATCTTCATAAATCTCTACATAAATCCAGCAAACATCTTTTTCTATAATTTTGTAGTTAAGATCGAAATCATCTGTTTTAATAACAGCTTGTGATTCCTGGCAATTATTCTTAATATTCTTGCCTAAGCAAACCAAAGCTTCGTCTTTTTCAAAATCAAGACTGAATATATCTGCTGCTTGCTCTTCTAGAAAAATAGCGCTTGTACCACAATCTTTATCCACTTCTGAAGAATTTCTCCTAGAAGAGTCTTCTGAATCAACTACTTTCCATATTACAAAACCAATAGCTAGTCCAAATAACAAAACAGCAACAATTATAGAAACTATCAAAATTATGTTTCCTTTATACATTTCTATAATAAAAAAACCTATTATATATCATTCCTAAAGATACAGCTATTAAAGCCAGAGGTATCCAAGGAATATCAATAGTAATAATTTTTAGATCATTTAATAGCCAAAGCACTCCTACAACTAAAAGAACTGAGGCTAATGCTGGAAATCTTTTCATATTATTTAATTATATAATTTTAAAATTAATCAAGCAAATATTGAACACCAAAATAATTATCCTGTAACCATCTATATATTATTTGAGTATCGAGTTTTTCGTTATTAGAGCCTAAAACAATTATAACAATGTTTCTTTGGACGCTATTTTTATCAAAAAACCTAAATAAGAATATACCAGTATATTTAGAAGCTTTAATAAATCCTGTTTTCCCCCCTATAAAATAAGGGTCATTGATAAAAACATTCATATTATACATCTCATTTATATCAAAACCAATATCTCCAAAACTACTTACTTTCTTACCTTTGCCAATTTCTAATAAAGGAAACCTATTATTAAATATATATCTAGCTAAATAGAAAAGATCTTTGGCAGTAGAAACATTGCCCGGATCATAACCAGAAGGACAAGTAAATTCAGTATTTTCCATTAAAATAGATTTAGTTTTCTCGTTCATTAGCCTGATTGTTTTTTCCCTGCCCAAGAAATAGCTAAGAGTTTCAGCAGCATCATTAGAAGATTCTATTAAAAGAGGATAAAATAATTCTACCACTCTAAATCTCTCGCCTGCTTCTAATCCTTTAGTAGAACCATAACCACTAAGCATTTTTTCTCTTACCAAAATAGACCTTTTAAGATTAACATTCTCAGCTACTACCACTGCAGTCATTAGTTTAGTCAAAGAAGCAATAGGAAGCTGTTTTTGAGAATCTTTTTCAGCCAAAATATGGCCTGAATCCAGATCAGCCACTAAAAAGCTTTTAGCAGAAACATAAGGTAAGGTTTCTGGCTTTTCATATTGATAATCGTCTTTTTCCTTATCTATAACTAAAACAGGCATATTTAATTCTGATAATTCATAAATTAATTCTGCGTCCATATCTTTTAATCTTAAACAACCCCCAGAAAAAGGAGAGGCTAATTTGTAATCTTTATAATAATACGGCTCTCCGTGAATATAGTATTTACCGTAATAATGAAGATAGTAAGGCATATAAACATTAGAGGTATTAGAATAACCAACAGGACTGCCAGAAAGAATCTTATACAGACCAACGGCTGAACCACCCCAAGTCTGGGTATCCCCTCTTGTTATAATAGGAACTTCTTTTGCTTTAAAGCCAAACTTATAAAGAGAAACTATCATCTTATCAAGATTAACTTCTAAAAAGCTCTTTCCATCAGAGAGCAATTCTTCTCTTACATCATCAAAAAATTTCAAAGAAACAAGATCTTTTTGTTTAGGAGAAAATTCTATCTTATGCAGATCAACTTCAAATTCTAAGCTATCTTGATAAAATAAAATGCCAAATCCAGTTAGGATACTAATAATTAGAACAATTAAAATATATTTCTTGCCTTTGTCCAGACATGAATAAATACTAATAATTGATCCTATTAAAAACATAATTGGACAAACTAAAACAGCTATTAGAAAACATCCTGCTTCAAGAACAGTAATTATTATATTAGGAAAAACAGTGCCTAAAGCATAAAAAGCATTATGAAGAATAACAAAAACAAAAAACCCAACAGCTGACAAGCCGGTTATAAAAAACCATTTCTTTTTAAAACTTAGAATACTTAAAATCAAACCAGACAGAAAAAAACTACCTATAAGAATTAAAAAATACATTCCTTGGGCAAAAGGAAAAAACATCTGAATTATTATCAGGAAAAAAATTACTATTAAAACTAATAGAATATATTTAGGCATTTAATCTTTTCTGAACTGCTTCACCAGTTAATTCTCTTAAGGCATTGCTAGCAATCCATTTAGCTGATTTAGAATCCATCTTTTGGATTTCTTTAGCTAATTTAATGGCTTTTTTATTCCATTTAACATTTTTCTTACCTATTTGCCTTAAGGTCCAATTATTTGCTTTTTTAACAAAGTTTCTTTCATCAATAGCATATTTTTTAATCAAAGGAAAGAATTCATCAAAAGAATCAAATTTTTTATCATGAATTGATAAAGCTACTATTAAAACAAAACCAGTTCTGCGAACAAATTCCTCCTCTCTTTTAATCCATTGAAATATCTTTTTATGAACAAACTTAGTTTTACCAAAAAGATTAGAACATAGTTGATCACAAATGTCCCAAGAATCAATATCTTTAACCCATTTATCCATCTGTTTTTCAGTCACTTTAGAGGAATCATCAATAAAACAAGCCAGCAATCTGGCTTCATGAATTCCCGAATCCCATAACTGAAGAGCTAATTTATGATCTTTGCCTATTTCTCTCGCTATGCTTCTTAGAACAGGAATAGAAACGCCTAAAGTGTTTTTAGAGCTAATCCCAAACCTAGCCATACCTTTAACATTTTTAGGATTAGCTAAAGATTTTAGTCTTTTAATAATATCTTTGCAAGACATATTTCTCTATTATAGCATAAACCATTTATATTTCTTTTAAAATTTCTTCTTTTACATAATCGTTGAATCCAGAAAAAGCCCTATTTTTTATAAAAATTACAGGATAGTAGCCAAATGATTTTGAAACACCTTCACTTTCTTCAAAGCTTGACCTTAGTCCATTTAAATTATCTGTAAAGTCCTGTTCAGTATTAAGATGTTCTTCTATTGGATAATTAATAGTTTTAAAAAATTCTAAAGCCTCTAAACACATCTCTCCTTTGCCGTTATGAAAAACTAATATCTTGTTCCCGGTAATTGTTTCTTCTTCCGCAGAATCAGTTTGACCAATATCCTCAACAGCACAAGGGTTATTAATTTTTTCTTCTTCTTCATAAGGTATTAAAGGCCTTATTTTTTCTGGAGTATATGGAGCATTTTTATTGATAGGAACCTGCCATTCAGGCATTATCCAATCCTCTTCAGCCATAAGCTCGTCTAAACCAACCCATTCTATTCTGTTTCTAGTATTATCCCAAAAACTAATCCACATATCCATCCAAGGTTTTAAATATCCTCCTATATTAGTATGAGAAACTAGGGTTATTTTTTCTTCAGAACCGTATCTTGCCTTCTCTTTAGAACTTAAGGGCTCTATAGATCTCATCAATTCCTCCATCATATCATTAGGAGCGCCAGCTCTTTCAAAAAAAGAATAATCACAAAGAGAGCCATATTTAAACTGAACTTTTGGAATATTAGAAACTGATAATATCTTTACATTATATTCTTCTACTTTATATACTGTAGCCTTACTGTCAGTTGTGCCTCTAGCTGTTACATAAGGAATGCCTAATTCATCAGCTATTTTTACTGTGGTCATATCAGAAGCCATATAACGAGAAGAGATAATTCTTAAGGGAACGCCGGTACAAGCTTCTATTTCCTCTTTCATGTTTATTATTTTAGCTTTCTGCTCTTCATAAGGCATATCCCAGAAAGGAGCCCCCACATTAGAACCAACTATTTCTATATTATGTTTTAACAATTGTCTAATTTCTTGGCAATTAGCTTTAACAAATTCTGGAGTAACCATTAAAAGCCCCGGTATATTCCTTTTATTCATTTCGTTTACAAAATTACCTAAACCTATTGTATCTTTGTATTCAATCAAAAGCATTGTTGCTTTAATTTTCTCCAAAGGTTGTTCTGTTTTAGAATCTTTGAAATACAAGATAGAAAAAATTATAATATTTACTATCAAAAGAACTATTAGAAGAATAATGCTTTTTTTCATGTTTTTATTATTTTAATAGCCTTGCCCTTTATTAAGGCTTGGCTTATTTTCTTATAAGCTGATGACAAGATTCTTTGAAAGGTGCTTTGAGAAGTTTTCATCAACTTAGCACATTTATTTTGATTTAATCCTTTTATATTTCTTAATCTCAGAGCTTCAACTTCTTCAGCTGTTAATTCTATAACCTCTAAGTTCATCATTGGCACGCCTTGAGGCTTAAAATAAGTAACATTTGGTTTAAAGAAAACTATTCTCTTTTTTGCTGGTCTAACCATTTTTTTATTTTTTTAAAAATTATTTTTATTTCTTTCTTAGCTTTTAAATCGGTCTCAAGAAGCGGTTCAAAATTAGCAACAGCTTTAAATATTTCCTTATCATATGAGATTTTTCCTAGAAGATTTTTTCCTGCCCATTTTTCTATCTTTTGGCTTAGATCTTTATTTATATCCCATTTATTTATTATTAAACGATAAGAAATATTAAAATGTTTTACTAAGCTTAAAGCTCTTTTTAAATCAGCAAAGCCAGAAGGAGTAGGCTCAGTAATTAAAATAGCAAGATCTGACCCTTGCAAAGAAGCTATTACCGGACAGCCAGTGCCAGGAGAAGAATCAATAATCATTAAATTATAGCTTAGTTTCTCAGCTCGTTTTTTTATTTCAGCAACAACCTTGCCAGAACCCGTTTCACCTGGATAAAGCTGGCCAACAATTAAAGGAAATCCATGCTTTGTATTTTTAATCTTAATTTCTCCGTTCTGAATAGGCTTAAGAGTTATTGCTTTTTGGGGACAAACAACCTCACAAGCCCCACAACCTTCGCATAAAAACTGGTTTACCTTAGGTTTTTCCTTAACCATTTTCAATGCCTCAAAATTACACTTTTCAGCACATAAGCCACAGTTATTGCATTTTTTTAAATCAATTTCCGGCCTTGCTGAAGTAACTACTGGCAAGGTTTTGTCCCATTTTTTAATTCCACCTAACCAAATGGCCAAGTTAGGAGCGTCAACATCGCAATCTACTGCTACAACTTTATTTTCTTGTGAAAAAAGCATTGCCAAAACAGAAGACAACATAGATTTTCCTACTCCTCCTTTTCCTGAAGCTATTACAAGTTTCATTATCCTAAATAACCTTATCCCGGAAGAACGCAAAAGGTATTATTAAAACGATTAATATAATTAAATAAACCGATAATTGAAACTATTTCCACTAATTCGGCTTCAGAAAATTTCTTTTTTAATCTTTCAAAAAGCTTAGCATTACAAGTTGCTTTTAAAGTAACTTCTTTTACTAAGCTTAAAACTTCTTTTTCTTCTTCTGGTAAATTTTCTGCTTCTTTTACCTGCTTTAAAACCTCATCTGAAGCTCCTAGGGTTTTAAGCATTTTTTCAGTAACATCTACGCAAAAAGCGCATTTTAAAGAATTAGAAACAACATAAGCTATTTTCCACCTTAAAAGAGGCTCTATATATCCTTCAGCCATTATTACTTTAAAAAGCTCTGTAAACTCTTTAACTACTTTGGGGTTGTGAGCCATTATTTTTACCCATTCAGGCACTTTCCCAACATCTTTTTCAAATTTTTCATAAACCCCTTTAGCTGCTTCTTCAACTTGCTCTTTTTCTAAATTTGATATAATAGCCATAATTTTATATGTTAAAATTTAATAATTGACCTTTTGAATAAGCTTTAGCTATTTTTTTTGAATAAGGAATTTCTCTTTTTATTTTAGTTTTAAATTTCTTGGCAATTTTATCAATTCCAGTTTTAACTCCTAAATCAGACTGATTTAAAATTATTTCAGTTGGCAGCTTAAGCTTTTGACATAAATCTAAGATCAAACTCAAATCATGATTTCCCATTGGAGTAGGTTCGGTCACGATATAAGACAAATCACAATCTAAAAGAGCGGAAATTACAGGGCAATGAGTACCAGCAGCTGTATCTAATAAGATAAAGTCTGGTTTAATTTTCTCAGCTAATTTTGAAACAAATTTTTTTGTCTGAGTTACCACAGGCCCTGTTTCTTC
>Ga0272442_10010715_pt1 | contig 11263 bp, 3 predicted proteins | sample SSMForm2O_FD_200262 | JGI IMG/M metagenome (GOLD analysis project Ga0272442, IMG submission 200262) | Marine sediment archaeal communities from Little Sippewissett salt marsh, Falmouth, MA, United States - SSM-Form-2O | ecosystem: Environmental > Aquatic > Marine > Wetlands > Sediment ...
AAGATACCTATACCAATCACATATGATAACACTGGTGCTGCACTCATATTTTTAAACCTCCTATTGTAGGTATATTGAATTTTCTGAAACGATATTTTTTACTAAGTTTCCCAGGGCTGTATCCTCGTCTTCCACGACCACCCATACCCATAGGCGGAAGCCAACCATATCCTGAGGGTATACTTGATATAGATGATGAACTACTACTTCTAGATGAACTACTTGAAACAGATGAAGGAGAAATACTAGAGCTAATGCTACTTGAAACAGAAGATGATGATGGGACGATACTACTTGAAACAGATTTAGATGATGCAGATGATGAAAAATTTGTTGAAATAGAACGTGAAGAAGAAATACTGTTAGATGAAGAAGAACTACTTTTAACTGATGAAATACTTCTACTAGGTGAAATACTTCTACTAGGTGAAATACTTCTACTGCTACTACTAATTTTTGGGCTTTTATAAAAACTACTAGAAAAACTACTTCTTGCAAAGCTTACACTTATAGGGCTAGTATATCTTTTACTTGTCTGTAAAACATTTGAAACATACATGCTACCCCCTGCTGTAAATGTACTACTGCTTAATTCAAAACCTGTCATACCTAATGTAGGTGGAGAAGAAGAAAACTTTGGTATTGTTTCTCCAAAATAACTAATATATTCTGATTTTACCTGATTTGGTCTGATTTTAGTAAGTATTTTATTATATCCACTTGCAAGATAATCAGCTACAGTCATTTTATTATAAAACATTGATTCTTGATACTTAGACATAACCAATGGGTTTTTTTCCCATTGCCTTGCTAAACCAGCATAATCATAAATAAGTTTTTGTATACCTTTATCAGATGATTTACCTGCTGCATTTATTACATCAACCCAATCTAATATACTTCTACCTATATCTTTTACTCTACCCTCATTTGCAAGTAAAAGACTACTATCAGTTCTACGAACTGCTGTTTCATACCAACTCATAGTTTTTTGCCCATAAACATCTATACTTGGTAGTTTTCTATTACCAAGCCATGTCGTCTGAGTGCCAACTCTCGGTTTAAAATGGACATCATATATTTTTCCTTTCATAGGGTTTACTTTTTCTGCATATTCTGTAACTCTCAAAGTTTTAGCTAGACTACGCCATCCTGCTAAAAGGTCTACATCTTGACCTTTGCCTTTAGTTAAACTACCATATAATTCAAGTTTTAAATCAGATGAAAGATTTGCTGTACCTTTTTGTAACCTAGTTTTACCTTTTAAAACATTTGCTCTTGAAAATATTTCTTTAGGTCTTCCAAGTCTTTCCATCATTCTAATACGTAAACTTGTTTTACTAGGTACAACCTCTCCTTTTAGCTTCCATCCTGCTTCAAAAAGGTTTCTCATAACTTTTGCTTGTTCATGTGAAATACTACGCCATCCTGCTTCAAATTCTCCTACTTTTTTTAATTTAGGCATCCCTGTTTTTGGGTCTGTACTCCATTTTTTTATATTCCATTTCTGAGTAATGGTTTTATCTCCTTCAAATTTGTTAAGTGTTCTTTTAAAACTATAACGGCTACCCCATTGACTAGGTGTATACCTACGTATTTTAATATTAGAACCTGTTGAGAAACCTTTTGCCATAAATCCAAACAACACAGCAGTATTCATAAGACTAAGTATGCCTTTTGTCTGGTCTTTTTTAAACTCATTTACAATGTTTTCACCTGTCTTATAAAGCATTACACCTCCTACTGCTAGTTGTCCACCTTGCCATGCTTTAAGAGCTGTTGTAGTAGCTGTAATATTTGCTCTTGTCATTAGACCACTTGTAACAGCACTTGTACCAATTCCAAAGGCTAAACCTGTACCATAACCCATTGCAATGTTTGGTAATGGAGTGCTAAGAGCACGACCTACTACTTTTAAAACATCTTTATTATCAAAAGCGGTTTTGTATTCATATATACCTTTTGCTTCAGCTTGTTTAAAAATATCACTTTTTGCTTTAAAAACATCTTGCGATGTTGTTTTACTTCCATATTTAGAATAAGCTATCTGTGCAGCCTTAACAGATGTTTTACCCTGTAAATCTTCAATAGCATACTCCCATCTTTCAGGACTTAGAATAGGTGAAAAAAATTCTCCTGCTAAATATAAAAAATCTCCTTCTTTTTCTGCTTTTTTATGCTTTTCAGATTTCCAACGTACTACATCCTCATTTATACTTATACCGCCACCTACGTTTTTACCAATATAAAAAGAAGGGTTTTCTTTTTTAAAACGTTTCCAAGTTAATGTTCCCTTTTTTGTTTCTACTGTACCATATTTTCTAAACCAGTCGGGTGTAATATTACTCTGTATTTTTTCATTTAAAATACGGTCTGCTTCTTCTTTTGATATAATACCGACACTGCTTTTGAAACCTATTTCTTCAAATTCTTCTTCAGTGATAAGACCTTGTTCTACAAGTTCAACAGGTGCATTAATGTTTTCCCTATAATATTGAGGTACATAACCAGGTTGTAAAGATGAAGCTTTTTGGAAAGCTGTTTGTACTTCTATATCTGTAGGCTGTCGCCATATAACTTCAGGTTGTCCTCTACCTGGAGATGTTGTAATCTTAGAAATAGGTTTTTTGTTTGTAGATAAAAAATTTTGAAGATTACCAGGGTTTACAAAAACTACTTTATCACTGTCTTTGTAATATACTTTTAATTTAGTAGTCCATTTAGATGGTTCTTTGTATGTATCTGGTATATTTCTTTTAATATTTTCTTGGAAACGGTTTTCTTTATATGTTTTATCTACTGTTTTTAAAACTTTGTTAATATTTTTGTTTTTTTCAAAAGGAGTATTTTTTATTTTTTCTGATACTGTTTTTACAATAGGTGTTTCAGGTACATCTAGTTCTTGCTGTGGTTGAGTTTGTTGTATGTTTGGACGGTTAGGTTTCTGACTTTCAGACTTTTTCCATCTACGTTCCTGACTTGCCCTGGTTTCAACAACTTTTGGTGTATCACCTTTTATGTTACCTGCAACTTTTTTCATTAACGGACTTAATTCTACCATGAATTATCAACCTCTCTATTTTTATTTTTTTTATAATAATAAAATATACCAATAATACTTGGTATGAAAAGGATACCTAAAAAACCAAAAGAGAAAAGATAAAAATCTAACCTGTTTTCAATACCTGAAATATTTGTAAGTAAAAATAGTATACTGCAAAACACTCCAGTGGTTATACAAATGTTTTTATCATTCATCTTTTCATACTCCGTTTACTAATCTGCCATTGGACAAGTATACCAAAAATAATTATAATTATACTAATAGTTGCACTGAGAAGTATAAGGTTAAACGCTATGTTGAAACCAAGCATTATAAAACCTGCTAGTATCATACTGACCCCTGCGTTTTGTTGACCAAAGCTGAATAATACAAGCATTAGCATAAGACAACCAAATGTACCAGCCCAAGTTATAATGTTTTCACCAAAGACGCTTTCTAATTTATCTTCAAATTCTTGTTTACTTGTCTTACCAGGTTCACCACTATATGTTGGGTTTAGATAAAAACTGCTGTTATAGCTTGTACCATTATAACTAAGGTTTAATGTTATAAGATAATTATTTGAAGTGTTGACAGCAAAGTTTGTATTCCAACTCATACTACTAATTGTATAATTTAGATAAACACTGCTTGTATTACTAGATGTGTTGATTTCATAGATAACTATTTCTATATCTGTGCTAAGACTACTGTTGTCATAGAAATAGATATACATGTTACCGAAGCTTGTGTTACCATAGAAGTCTATTATACTAAACTCTGATGGTTCAACATAATCTGTTGTTTCTGGGTAAAGGATAAAAGTTTTCTGACTGTCATCCCATTGTATAATTTCTGGTGGACTCCAGAAACTTGTAGTGTTCTCATAATTTGTTTTACTAATTTTTATATAATATACCGTATCATGTATGAGGTCTACATCTACTTGCCCTGAGCTGTCTGTATAACTACTGAAAACGTTTTCATAATCATCAGTAGTATTGATATATCGTTGTATGATAAAATATGCGTCTTCTATGTTTTGCCCTGCATCATCGACAACTGTTATAATGTAATGACTGCTGTATTCTTCTCCTTCATCACAGTAATAAGTAACACGTATCAAAGAACTGTTTTTATCTAATACTGTACTATTAACTGTTAATGTTTTACCGTCTAAACTATATTTACTATCAGGTACTTCAATCCATCCACCATAGATACTGCTGTTATAGACATATATTGTTTCAAGACTATCTGGGCTACATTCAAGTGTTTCAACTTCATCAGTGGTATAATCATCTACGCTGAATACATCTGTTATAAGAACACCTGGTGGTGGTACATACCAGTCTTCATCTTTTTCACTATCAGGGCTTCCTTCTTCACTAGGTGGAAGATAAAAACTTATATTATATTGAGTGTTGGCGTCTAAATCTCTTATTATACTCCTTGTTTTATACCCTGCTTTACTAATCTGTATAGTAATATCTTCACCATTTGGTATATCATTGACATTTATCTCAGTAGGGTTGTTTTGATTAATTGCTTGGTAGGTTTCAGTTGCATCATTGTTTGTAATAAACAAAGTATAATTCCCTATCTGTATATGTGCTTCATCTTCTTTATAAACCCATATTTCAAGGAAACCCCATTCAGCGTCTACACCACTACTATAAAAACCTGTAGTAGAGTTATATGTAAATATTGTGAAACGGTCTGATGTGTTAAAACTTGGTTTAGCCCAATTACTATGTGTATCATTATAAACTTCTGTTCCATCTGTCGGACTTGATGGATAGCTACCTGTTTTCTGAATTATTACATTATATGTACATCCTGTACCATTATCCCAGTCAAATTCAAGTGTTGTACCATTTACTTCTACAACAACGTTTGTTGGGTTACCTGGGCTTGTCCAGTTATATTTACTAACATTGCTATTGTTAAAGATGTTGTCTGTGCTGTTGTAACTCCAAAACCTATATGTATAGTTTGTATGTGGTTCAAGCCCTGTATCTGTATAACTACTACCTGTGCTATTGTAGATGTTTGTACCCTGCCCACGTGTCCAACTTGTACCTGTGGTTGTTGTATTACGTTCTATATATGTATGAGTAGAGTTAACACCTTTTGTCCATGTTAGGCTTAGGCTGTCTTCATCAACATTTATTACATCATAGTTTGTAGGAAGAAGTGGTTGTGCTTTTGCACGGGTTGTAAACCTGTAACTTGCATTAGTAGTATTAAATCCATCTGTACTGTTCACCCATATTTTATAGAGAGTGTTATAACTAAGCCCTACGAGGTTTAGTGTTTTGCTTCCGTTGGTATCACCATTTGCATTGTTACTATCACCGCTACTACATTCTATTACCCAGTTGAATGTATCACCTTCAGGGTCGTTGATAGTGATATTCCATGTAAGTGCAAGAGCTTGGTCTACACTATTATTTGTTGGGTTTTCACCTGTAAAAGTCTGTGGTTGGTTAAAATCTGTACGGGCATCTGTTGTACTATTTGTTGTACTAAATACATTATCAGTAGTGTTGTAACTCCAAGCCTGATAATAATAAGTTGTACCCTGTGTTAAACCTGTATGGCTATAACTTGTACCTGTACCATTATAAAGTTCAGTACCATCACCCATTGTCCAACTTGGTGCATTATTCCATTCTATAAGTGTATTGTTAGTACCATTGTTAGTCCATGCAAGATTTATCTGTGTACGATTTACAGTAGTTGCACTGAAACCTGTTGGAGGACTTGGAATGTATTGGTTACGAGTTATAAAATTATAAGATGCATTAGTCCAAGCAACGCCGTCTGTAGCATTTACATACCAAGTATAAGTAGTACCAAAATTTAGAGGAGTTGTTAATGCACAATTTTTAGTACCATTGGTATCGCCATCTGCGTTGTTACTATCACCGCTTGGTGCAACTTCTATAGTCCAGTTAAAAGTTTTACCCTCTGGGTCTTCAATAGTGATTTGTACTGGTGTAAAAGTTATAGGTCTGTCTGGTGTATTATTAGCAGGGTTTTCATTACTAAAAACAAGAACCCTATTAGATGCATCTCCTCGTATCTGTGTATAGTTGCTACTAAAACTATGATATTTAGTACCATTATATATCCATTCAGCATAAGTCCAAACACTATAATAATATACACCACTTATCCCTGTGTCATTATACCAAGGATTAGTATTATTATATACAAGTGTACCATCTGTAAGACTCGTAGGATAACTTGTACTATTACGGATGACTACTGAAGTGTTTTCATCACCGCTTCTACTCCAACTTACATTGATATAATCTGCACCACTTATATTAAACGGGCTTGTTGTATTAGTTGGACGTGTGATAAAAATTTGTTCATCAAGATTAATAGATAGATTCTGTTCAGTATTTCCATTTTCAAAATAATCAAAGCTATGTTTTATATTTCCAAAGCTTGTATCATCATCCCCTATTAACCAGTTTTTCCATGCATTTGATTCATATTTCCAAATATTGACTAACCCCGCCATACCTCCAAATATATTACTACAATTAGGACTATTACTAAGTGTACTATTATAACTGAAAACATATTCAGGTAGATACATTAAATCGAAATCTGCTCTAACCCATTTTATATAAGGGTCATCACCTCTGCAACTACTATTAGTATTATTAGCAAAAGCCCGTACAAAATATAGTTGCCCAGGTGTAAGACCTGTTACTTGTTCGCTATATATACCTTCTGTAACCCCTATTACATTTGCTGTATTGCTACCATATGTTGAATCAGTGCCATATTCAAAACGTACCCAGTTAGGAATACTACCGTCTTCAGATAAATTAAGATGAAATACTGCACTATTGTTTTGTATTTTACTGATGTTATCTGTTAAAACCCTGTTTTTATGTTCAATAGGTGTACGTACAAAACCATCTGTTTTATCTGATACTTGAAAATGGTTTGGATTACTCCAATTTACAACATTCCATACACTAACATAAATTTTTGTATCAAAAGGTACAACAGAGGTTGTAATTAAAAAAAGGTTTTGATTATCCCCATTTACATTTCCACGTGTCCCATTAAAGATTTCTATACCATCGTTTTCATCTGTCGGATAAGTATCTGTTCTATAACGTACTATAGTATAATTAGCATGGTTAAAATATGCACCTCCGTTACCTCCATAGTCGTCTACAACTCTTAATGTTCCATTAAAATTATTATAATATCCTACTACTGCCCTTGTACCCCAATTAAATGGTTGCGTCATAAAACTGATGTTACTTGTATTATACCACCCTACATCGTTTTTCATCTGCATACGGGCATAATAAAGAGTGCCATAATCTAAACTACCTATTGCTTGGTTTACTTCAGTGTTATCATTTTTATTGTTTTGCCAAGCAGTAACACTTCCACCTACTGCATAGTTTGTATTATTACTACAATATTGGAAACGTATGCTACAACCACCTGTATCATTACCGTCTTGTTTTACATAACCATTAAGTTTTGCAGTTGTTTGGTCTATATTTGTAGTGGTATTAATTGTACCAAAAGGTATCTCAGGTGCTTTTGCTGGTATAAGCCAAGCATATCCAACTGTATCATTCTGCCAAGCAAGATAAGGATAACCATCGTTGAGGTCTGTATGTCCGCTATCTATATCCCAATTTGATGAATTAAATGTATCAAAAAGTTTCATCTCAGATGTTGTTTTACCAGTACCACCCTCACTTGTTGCAACACCACTACTCTCAGTATCCCAGAAACAATTAGTTGTTATAGTACCAAATCCCCAATCGTCTCCTAAAAAACCTTGTGGGTCATGCCCTGTAACATTACCTGTACTATAACAATTTTTAAAAATACCGCCACTACTTGTACCTGCGAAACCTCCAGCATCATTATTATGTCCTGAATTACTACGTACATCACCTGTCGCATAACTATTGTTAATTTCTGCATAATTATAATGAAACCCTATAAAACCTCCTGTATTATAACCCCGTCCTGTAACATTTGCCCTTGAATAACTCCTGTTAATATATATCTCGTTACCTCCTGTACCCCCAGTAAAACCACCGACAATGGTACTATCGGTTTTGTTTCCTCTTACCTTTCCAGTTACATAACTATTATTGATATAACCTTTTTCACTAATCCACCCTACCAATATACCTACATTTTGGCTGCCTGTAACATTTGCATTAATAATCCCAATGTTTTTAATTTCCCTACAAGACTCAACCCTTGATATAAAACCAATATAATTCCCTGAAATCCCAGTCGGGCTACTACGATTTATATAAAGATGGTTGATGGTATAATTGTTACCATCAAAACTTCCATTAAAAGGTAAACCTGGTTCATGGCTAAGCCCAGTATTGTCTTGAAATAGAGGATTCCATCCATTACCAGTGATATTCTCTGTCATATGACTACCCCAAAGATAACTGCTATCACTTTCAAAATCAAGATTGTTAAGAAGACTATAATATGCAGAGTTGTTAAAACGCATATTCCAAAGATGTTCAATATGTGTAATATTAAAAGGACTATGACTTGTACCAATACCACTTGCAAAGTTTATACTTTTAAAATAAAAAAATTCTTTAGTCCAATCTGTACCATCTGTAACATTTACCCAAACCTTATACGTAGTATTAACAAGTGGTACTTGAATATTCAAAGTCTTACTGCCATTGCTTTCACCATTTGCACTATTAGTCTGACCACCATATGATTCAATAGTCCAATTAAAAGTATCACCATCAGGGTCGTTGATAGTAACATTCCAAACAAAACTAAGATTATGTGCAATCGTATTATTATATGGTGAAGGGTTACTGAAAACTGGTGCATTATTACTTCCTCCTGCTGGTGCAGAACGCTGACTACTGAAACTTTTAATAAAACCACCAACAGATGCATTATTCATCATATTGTACATTGTAATCATATAGTCTTTTGTAAAACGTTTACTACTAATAAAGAGTTCATCAATCTTACCGTCAAAATGCCCAAGGCTATCTGCACCTTCCAGTTCAAATTCTCCAATATATTTATCCTGTGAGCTATCAAAAATACCTGTTTCACTCCCAATATTATCACTGCTGTCATAACCATTGAAATATAAATCAAATTCATTACTTGCATCCCAAGTAAAACCATACCAACTCCAAATATTTAAAACAGGGTCAGGAGTAATTTTTACATTATCAGTATCCGTTCCGTCATCACTAAGGAAAATATCTATTTCATCATTACCATTTTGGTCAATCCTAAACATAATACTTCTTTCATTACTATCATATTGGAAGTCATCATATATTGCCCGTCTATCATTACCTAAGCTGTCTGCATCTGGTTGTATCCAACAAAAAAACGATACTTCATTACTTTTTCCATAATCATCAAAATCTGATACAGTCATTGAATCAGCATTAGCATTTACAAAATCAAAACAATCACCTACAAGTCCAGTTGCACCACTATCTGCACCATTGTTCGTAATGGTTGTATCATTTCCACTGCTATCTGTATCATTAGTCATATGCATTACAAGAGCATAACAAGAATGATATGTATCATCCATATTTGCCTGGTTACCAGCACCAGAATTTCCATAAAAAATGTTTATCTGTAAATCACTATCATGTGGTAAAGAAGTAATATTTACCCATGCTTCAAGATGACCTGTTGCCTTACTAAAATTTACAATATGATGGTTAAGCTGAGTACTATTATCTGTAAGTGTAAAAGCTATATCCCTTCCATCACCGAAACTTGCATCCTGTAAATCTGTATCAGTAATATTTATAAGAGTTGGTATATAAGTCTGTGTACTAGGTATCTGACTACTGTCGAAAGTAATGGTATTCATATAACTGAAGTCTGTATCCCACCAAGGGTCAAGAGCATAAAAATGGTCATTCTGTATTGCTTGTTGTATTGTTTCACCACTGGGTTTAAAAGCATACCAATACTTGCCACTACTCCCATCAAAACCTCCAAATGGTATATCAATCCAAGCACGTATCTTATAAAGATGACCACTGACAATTGGTTGGTTTTTCAACAGATACCAAGTATTCATACCGCCATGATTATAGTTTATCTTATCAAAATCTAGTATTATATCCTCCCAGTCAAAATAGGTTTGGTTGTTCCAATCCTTAACCCAACCAGTAATATATCCATTTATAATATAATCGTCATCAAGATTTGAAAAACTACTGAAAGCAAAGACTTCGTTATCAACTCCATCATTATATGTTACATTATAAAAATGTGTATTGTTCTGATTCCCCCAAAACACATCATAATCACTATAGTTTTCAATACCAACATTTGTAAAACTTGTAACATTCCAGACTTTAATACTACTCCATACATCTCCTCGGTCATAAACATATTTAGGATGTGTTATGTTTTTCCAAATCTGTACGCTATCTTTCCTTGGTTTTGCAGTTGGTACATCAAAACCCCATACAAAATCTGCATCACCATCATAGTTTTTACTTTCAAATTCAAAAACTACATATCCACTTCCACCAAGAGTATGCGGGTTTGCAGAAGCATAACAATCACTGTTATCAATATAGACTTTATCTCCATCTATAACCCAATCATCTGGTTGGTCTGCTAAACCTGTAAATATATTAAGCAGAACAGTAGAACCAGAAGAAGCCAGTAGCATAAATACGATAAAAAAAAACAAAAAATTTTTCTTTTTCTTACTCAAAGTATTCCTCCTTAAAAATATTTCTAAAATTGTATAGGTTCTCCTCTACCAAAAAATTCCAAAGCATATTATGTCTGGAAAATTATAATGTGTTTTGTAATATTTATTATTTTTTGTTTACTATAAAATAATGAAAGAAATAAATAATTAATTATAATATAAATTTATATTTTTTGTACAACACCCATAAAACCATTACAACCAACATTGGTCGGTTTTTGATTTGGATAAATCTTTAATCTATAATCCAGACTCATAGGTTTTTCAAGACCAACATGTCTTATATCTTTTATTATGAAACCATCAAAAAGGTTTTCCAAACTCTGGACATTATAACGCCAGTAATCATCGGGATAACCATGATACTTGATATTAAAAGGTACACTAAAAATAAGAATACCATCATGTTTTAAAATCCTATATATTTCATCAACAGCACCCTCGACATCCTCAATATGTTC
>Ga0272442_10010716_pt1 | contig 11263 bp, 4 predicted proteins | sample SSMForm2O_FD_200262 | JGI IMG/M metagenome (GOLD analysis project Ga0272442, IMG submission 200262) | Marine sediment archaeal communities from Little Sippewissett salt marsh, Falmouth, MA, United States - SSM-Form-2O | ecosystem: Environmental > Aquatic > Marine > Wetlands > Sediment ...
CGAGGATTATACCGGAATCTATATGTATCACTGTCATCTGCTGGAACATGAAGATGCGGGAATGATGGGTCAGTTCGAAGTGATATCCAGATAAGGACAGCTGACAGCGGGCAGATCTCTCAGACTCCTCATACATGTGGTTAAATTGTGTATTTCTCGCTATAAAATCATCCAAAATAGTGGTTTGAGACAAATTTCTGTATTGAATATATAAAAATCGTAAAAACCGGTGTAAACTGTATATTATACTGTCCCTGTCATCGATTGAAGCTTCAATCAGTATATAGTAATAAAAGTGAAAACTATAAAAACGAGGCCGAGATGGGAAACAAAACCCGGATTATCATAAGCCAGTGCGCGCTGATTCTATTACTATTCTGGTCCATACCTCCAGCCTGGACACAAAAAATTGAAATTGACCTCAATGAGAAATACGCATTCCCCCTCGCCTTCGGACTGAACGTGGGCAGCTTCTCTCCCGTTGTGGCCGTCGGCACCGATTTCGGGTATGAATTCGATGTAAACGACTTTTCCGCCTCATTTCGCTACCCGGTTCCCCGTCATCCGGTGTTTCAGCCTTTTATCCAGCTCGGGCTCATCACCTATACCAGCCTCGAACGGGATGATGTGGACCAGGCGGAACAATTTAACCACCGCCAGGCATATGCTCTGGGCGGTCTTGGATATATTTCAAAGCTTTCAAAACAGATGGAGATCGGTGTAGAAGCCGGGATAGGCCTGAGCCAGTCCTACTTTTCCTCCCTCGGCGGTTCTACCGAAACGGTGGGACAGCAGAATATTCTCGCCGATATCACCGGACGATTGGGACTCAATATCTCCTACAACCTTCATCTGGCGCTGGAACCCCGTATCCGGCTGACCAAATCACTGGGCCTGCTCGAACGGTTTGACGGCGCGGTATTCGGACTCGGCTTCACCGGCCAATACAGGATCGGAGAAGATCCTGATTCTCCGAAGGCGGAATTGAAAAGTATCCGCTTCCTCGATGGTTCAATCTCGGACCTCTTCGCCGCGATGCAGAGCTTTTACGTGGACAATCCCATTGGTTCGGTGACTTTTAAAAACGATGATAAATTTCCAATCACCAACGTGGATGTTTCTTTTTTCCAGGCCGGCTATATGGACGGACCAACTCCTCTGGAATCATTTGAACTGATCGAGGCGGGAGAAGAGAAAAAACTGGATGTGTACGCGGCATTTAACAGCCGGGTCTTTGAGACTGAAGGGGTAAGCCCTCTTACCGGCGAGATCATAGTTGAGTACTCAAGCCGCAGCCGGTCGAATACCCAGAGGTATTCCCTTACGTACGATATGTATGATAAGGAATCCCTCACCTGGGATGATACCCGTAAAGCTGCCGCCTTTGTCACCTCGGCGGACAGCGCCTTGAGAAACTACACCAGTTATGTGAGGCAGAGCTCCAGAGAGAGGGTCGTACCCGGATACAGCGAAGAACTTCAAACCGCCATCCAGGTGTATTACGGTCTGAAAGAACTCGGCTGCATTTACCAGAAAGACCCTACCAGTCCCTTCGAGGCGGCACAGGAAGATGCCCAGGTAGTGGATGCCGTCAGTATCCCCCGCAACACCCTCAAGCGCCTGACCGGCGACTGTGACGACCTGTCGGTCCTCTATACCAGTCTTCTGGAAACCGCGGGTATCGAAACAGCCTTTGTAACCGTCCCGGGTCATATTTACGCCGCCTTCAACACGGAAGTTCCCGCCCGGGAATATCAGACACTTCATCCCGACCAGGGAATGACATTCAACATAGAAAACGAACTCTGGGTCCCGGTAGAGGTGACCATGGTTGGCACGGACGATTTCCTGACTGCCTGGAGAACGGGGGCGCAGGAGTTCGACAGCTATGAACAGACACCGGAAGTGAGAGAGCTGGTAAAAATTCGTGAGGCCCAGTCCGTCTACAGGGCGGTAGGTCTTCAGGAAGCGGACCTCGGCCTGCAGTACGGAGATATGCAGCTGGTAGCGCGGAACTTTTCTGCCGATACCAACCGGATAATCAGCGCCATCATCGATACCTACGCGAAGAAAGCGGCCGAAGAAAACAACAAGGGAAGCTACAACCGGCTGGGCATTATCAGCGGCAGGTTCGGCCGATATTCCGATGCCGAGAAGGCATTCAACACCGCCCTCTCACTGGACCGCAACTACCTTTCCGCCAAGATAAACCTGGCGGGAGTATTTTTTCAGCGTAACGAATTTCAAAACGCCCTCCGCCTGCTGCACGGTGTGGAAAAACAGTATCTCTCCAGCGGAAGGGAAGATTCAAGCAGTTTTCACGTGGTGCTTCTCAATATCTCCAGGTCATACTACTCCCTGGAAAATTTCGAGATGGCCGGCGAATATATGGCCAGACTCCAGGAGCTCAGCCCATCGATGGCGGCACAATTCTCCCATCTCAGCGGAGACGAAAAATCGCGCGCGTCCAGGATACAGACAGACTCCTCATCCATGTTTGTAGAGGAGGATTAGCATGAAGACAGTAAAATATCTGATACTTATATTTTTGTGCGCCTTGTTCGCGTCCTGTCCCAGCCCCATTGATGAAATAACCCTGAACCAGGCGGAGGATACTCTTGCACCCCGGATTATAGTCTCCGCTCCAGGAGATAACAGCATATACAATTCAAGCGTGGAAGTCACGGGCATTGTGAACGACGACGCAATCAGGACCAGCGACGGACAGGGCGTCATCGAATCATTCAGCTATGAGATTCTCTATGATCCTGACCGGCGAGGCGGAATCGTGCTCGCGCCGGGCGGAACGTATCAGCAGGACCCCGCCGCCGGGACCGGCACTATTCTGTATACCCCCTCCACCGGGGCGTATTCCTTTACAGTATCGACGGTAACTCCGTCCATCCTGTCCGGTCAGGTCACACTACGCATCACCACCACCGATTCCAACGGAAACAGCACGGTCAGGGATGTGAAACTGCTTGAGAGCGGAGGCCCCGTCATTACGCTGACTGAGCCGGGGGGGAGTGTTACGGAGTTTGATACGGGAGAAGATATCGACATCACAGGCACGATCTTCAATTCTAACCAATCAACAGCATGCGATCAGATCAGCCGCATAGAATGGAACGCCAATAACGCGATCAGCGGAACATTGATTCTGGACGGTACCGAGGGAACTTTTTCATCGAACACTTCCCAGGGAATTACCTTCACCTACAATACCGCTGACGGTTCGTTTGATTCAATCCTGCGCGTCAGCGATACGACCACAGGTTTCTATGTAATCACTGTCGAAGCCGAAGATTTTAACGGTCATGTAAAATCCGTTTCAAGAACAATTTACAGGGAAGGAGCAGGCCCCGATTTTGATTTCACCGGCAGTACCAATTCCCTGGCTAGTTCCGTATTTTTAAGCAAAGACAATTTTACCCCCTTTAACATCGAGATTACATTCGAAGATTACCTCGAAGTAACTGCCCTCTCCTATCAGGCCAGATCAAACGCCGGAGACGCGGCCCTGACGGAGATCTCACTGCCTCTGCCGACCGCGAATACATATACCTTTCTGCCGAACGGCGGCGGGAGCTATCCTGCGGCTATAACTGCCTGGCAGGATACTACCGAGGTACTGCAGCTCTACGTCACGGCTGTCAACAGCTCAGCCGAAGAGTCGGTCCATCTTCTCAACATCCAGCTCGATTCCATCGCGCCGGCGATAAGCATCGACGATATTGATGCGCCCGCTGCCAATCTGTATAACGGTACCTACTACACCGATCAGACCGGCAGCAAAACCATTGAATTTACCGCTTCCGACAGCAATTCCGGTATCGACACTATCTCCTTCTCGCTGAACGGAACACCGATAACGCCGGCTGACAGCGGAAGCGATTACTTCACCTACAACATTTCAAGCGCGTCGGACGGTGATGTATTCACCTTCGGTATATCCGTAAGCGACAAGGCCGGAAACTCCAGAAGTACTTCAGACGACCTGGTCGTCTACACCGCGGATCCTCAGGCGACAGTCGACAGCGTCACCGTCGATTCAGGAAGTACCGCGTACATAGTACCCGGAGACCAGGTTACAGGGGTTTTCTCCTGCGATCATGTCATCGACAGCGGAAGCCTGCCGACAGTCACCATCAACGGTTTTTCCGCGAGTTATCTCTCACACACCGACACGACCTTAACCTACAGAATCAACAGTATTCCGGATGTAGGTACAACTAACTCTACCGTTGATATAGATCTGACCGGCCTGACCGACGCCGCGGGACGAGCAGATTCATTTACCGATATCTCGTACTCGCCGGTATTAACCTACGATCCGGTTGAACCGGTCATCACCTCAGCCAACATCAGCGTCAGCACCGATCCACCCGCGGCATCGGTTCTCAGGAACGGAGACGATATTACGGTAGATTGGGATGCAGACGCGGATGGGAATACCGATATCGCTTCGGTAACTGTGGACTTCAGTGATTTCGGCGGCGGATCTTCGGTATCAGCCACGGATCCCGAATCCGACGGAACATGGACAGCCTCCTATACGATAGCCGGAACACCTGTCAATACCACCACTGCTCTGGTTTCCGTCACGGCCACGGACGGCGCCGGTAATGAAACGGGCCCGGTAGATGACGACCAGACTTTCTCTATCGACACGGAACCGCCGGTGATCACCGCCGGAAATATAAACGTGAGCGGAGCTACCGGGATCGGCGACACCTTCGTTGTCGGGGATACGGTTACCGCGGTCTGGAACGCAACAGCCGACGGCAACGATGACATTGACTCAGTGGAATTCGACTTCTCCGACTTCGGCGGCGGAACCCTTACAGACTCCAGTTCCACCGGCGGTTGGTCCAGGACCTACGATATTACGAGCGGCTCCATCGATACCGCCAACGCCGTTGTTTCGGTCACCGCCACCGATGACGCGGAGAACACCGCCGGACCGGTCGGCGACGCCGATTCATACAGCGTGGATAACGAGGCACCGACCGTAAACAGCGGCAACATCTCCGTCAGCGGAGCAAGCGGGACCGGCGGTACCTTTATTGTCGGAAATACGGTTACCGCGGTCTGGGATGCAGCAGCCGACGGCAACTATGATATTGACTCAGTGGAATTCGACTTCTCCGGCTTCGGCGGCGGAACCCTTACAGACTCCAGTTCCACCGGCGGTTGGTCCAGGACCTACACCATTACCGCCGGATCTATCGACACTACCAATGCAGTTGTCTCAGTCACCGCCACAGACGACGCGGACTATTCCACCGGGCCGGTGGACAGCGCGGAATCTTCCTTGGATAACCAGGCCCCGACTGTAAACAGCGCCAGTATCTCTGTCACCGGCGCGAGCGGCACCGGCGGCGTGTTTATCGCCGATGATGAGGTGGTGGCAACGTGGAGCGGCGACGGCAACACTGACATAGCCTCGGTCAGCTTCGATTTCTCCGGCTTCGGCGGCGGAACCCTTGCAGACTCCAGTTCCACCGGCGGTTGGTCCAGGACCTACAATATTACGAACGGATCCATCGATACCACCAGCGCCGTTGTTTCGGTCACCGCCACAGACGACGCTGGCAACACCACCGGGCCGGTCAGTGACAACGACTCATGCAGCGTGGATAACGAGGCGCCGGGGATAGACTCCTATACACGCACTTCGGACACGGAAATCGTGATTAATTTCACGGAAGAAGTCTGTACAAGCACCGGAGGCACGGGAAACCTGGCAGCGGGTGATTTTTCCATAAGCTTCACCGACGCCGACGGCGGCACCGACGGAGCTGCAACCAGTGCCGCGATTGACGGTGTGGCGCACACCGCGGGCGACAACTCCGCGACTCTCACAATTACCTACAGCGGAGGGACCGGATCACCGGCCAGCGGTGATTCCATCGAGATCAAATCCGCCGACGGAAGCAGTATATACGATGAGCCCGGAAACCCGATGCCGTCGGGCGAGACAAGCGGATTGATTACTCTGAGCGGATCTTAAGAAGAGATGCGAATGGGAAACAGGAACCTCCGGCTAAGATTGCATCTCTCTCTGCGTGCCAGGACCACGTTTTTTCTGCTTGTTTTTGTTCCGGCCGTATATACCGGCTGCGGCAGAAAGGAAACCGCGCTGCCCCCGGAGGTGCCGGAACAGGAGGTTGTCTCTTCACCGCACACGGAAGAACCTTTCACCCCCGATGAAACGGACCAGCCGGCCCTCGCGCCGATAGGTACTGCCCCGGATGAGACTGTCGTCCTTGAAGAAGAACCTCCATCAGAGCCTGCCGCTATTCTGCCTGAGGCTGATAAGAATGATGACAGTATAATTGAAGCAAATGAACAGAATATGACTGACTCTGCAGATGAAGAACCGCGGCTTGAAACACAGCCGGTTGAAGAACCGCTGCTTGAAACACAGCCGGTTGAAGAACCGCCGCTTTCTTCAACAATCGACGAGCCTGACTCGGCTTCATTCCCGGCAGCAACCCCGCCTCCTGCCCCGGAACCCCCCGTCGTATCGGAACCTCCGCGGCCTGTTGTGGTTTTTACATCACCCTCCGCTGACAGTTTTTATCATTCCAGTACCCGTATTACCGGCAGATTGACTGATTCCGGAGGAGGGCCCTTCCCCCCGGACCGTATACAAAATCTCTCCTGGTCTGCAAGCCATCTGACCGGCCGAACGGATTTCAGCCCGGATAATGACGGGTCTTTCAGTTTTGACATATCCACCGTAGGTTCCCGGACAGACATCATGATTGAAGTGCTGGCGGAGACAAGCGACGGGTTCACCGCCGCGGCGCAGCTGCAGCTCCTCAACGACCGCCGGGGCCCGTTCCTGGAGGCCTTTGTCGTCCCCCGGGAGCTGCCACGGTCAGACATCCCTGCAGAAAATCCTCCAGCAAGCTCGACGGATACCGTCAATGCCGATACCGCGGATGATGATACCGCGGATGATGATACCGCCGACACTCAATCCTCTTTGGGAACCGCGGATGGCGCCCGGCTTTTTATCATCCGGGGCCGGATTGCCGACGCGGAGTATGATTCCGACTCGGTCCGGGAAGTGAAATCCCTCATGTTTCGCGAGGTGGGCGCGGAACCGGAGGCTTTTCAGCTCCAATACAATGACAGCGGTGCTTTTTCTCTCGAGATAGAAGCCGCCGAGAGTGAACGTCTGTTTGAGCTCATCGCCGAGGACTACCATGCCAACCAGACCAGACTGATTGTCAAGGTTTCGGCCGTCACCGGCCTCAGCATCGGCATCAAGCCGCCGGCAGATACGGCAGATACGGCAGATATCACGGTGACTGCCGGGCCTGCCCCACAGGCAGCTCCGGTCACCATTCAGCTCGATTCACCCCTGCCGGAGACCATGTACCGGTCCTCGATATCCGTGTCGGGAAAGATACGGACGGAAATCGATCCCCTGGAAACTGAAATCAGGTGGGACATATCCGGAACAGGACGTACGGGGAGTATAGCCGTGGACGCGGACGGGCGTTTTGAAGACCGGATCGACACGAGAGGTTTGACGAATACCCAGATGCTCCGGATCACACCCGCCGCCGCGGCCGGCATACCCATCGAAACCGAGACGGTTACCCTGCTGCTCCAGGATGACGGTACCGCCCCCGCGGTAAGGATAGAATCACCGGAGAGCGGATCATTTTATGAACCGGTGGTGACCGTCAGCGGAAGGATAGAGGAGAATCTCGACGGCGAAGGATCCGCGAAAGAGATCGAGGCCGCCGGATGGTTCATCGAAGGAAGCGATGAATCAGGGGACCTGAAAATAAACGATGACGGGACATACCTTTTCAGGTTCTCCGCCATTGATCTCCCGGACCGGATATCCCTCGTAGTCTGGGCGGAGGACTTCAACAAGCATCGGGGTGAAGCACGATCAGTTTTCCTCAATGACGGTATCGGACCGCACCTCTTTATTCAATCTCCCGGGAAGGAAAGCTACTATACCGCTAGTGTGGAAATAAGCGGCGCTGTATGGAACTCACCCGAGTCGGAAGGAATATCCGACGATGTGCGGGGTCTTTTTTATGAAATAGAAGACAGCGGGGAAGAACCAAGATTTATTTTTTTTGAAGAGGACGGCTCTTACCAGTTCCAGGTGCAGACGCAGAATTTCAGCGGCCCCGTCCTGCTCAAAATTACCGCCGAGGATACTCTGGGCAACAGGGAAGAAACACTTCTGCCGCTCCGTGACGGTAATCTCCAGCCGGGCATTGCCATAAGCTCACCCGGCGAGAGTGATCCTTACGGTCTCTCATTCTATCTCCGCGGCACAGTGACGGACCCCTATGTCAAGGACCCCGGATACGGGGGGATCGAACGGGTGGAATACCAGATATCCTCTCTCGAATATCAGGAAGAAGAAGAACCTCTCTCCGGCTCCATGCAGCCGGATGAAGCTGGAGATTTCAGTTTTCAGATCGACGCCTCCGGTCTTCAGGGTGCCCAGCAGGTCACCGTCAGTGCTATTGCCCGGAATGGCAATATCAGTACGGACTCCTTCACTATTGTACAGGGAGAAGTCACCATTCCGGACATTTCAGTGATCCAGGAAAATGGATCGCTCTCGATTGACTGGGAGGAGATCCCCTTTACCACCGAGTATGCTGTGCATGTGTCCCGTGTCGAAGCGGACGGCGATCCGCTGCGGCTGCCTGTAATAAAGACCCGGGTCCCGCCTGTCCAGGTAAATAATCTGCAGAACGGCTACAGGTATTCTTTTTTTATTGAAACATCCGTGCGCGGCCGTCTGATCACGAGCGGGGAACATGAGGCCATACCCATGTACCCTGATATGCTGAAACCGAAGATCAATGCAGACTATCAGCGTCTGGATCTGTCCTGGCCTGCTCTCCCCGGAGTCGACCGCTATGACGTGCTGAGATCGCATTCCTCCCCGGAAGATGGATGGGAAGTCATCGCGGAAAACCATGACAGCAACACCTATACGGACCACGCGGTCTCATACGGAAGGGAATATTTCTATGCCGTGCGGCCCTCCGGGGGAATCGGCGTAAGCAGCACAATTGCCAGTGCCGAGAGCCTTTCCGCTCCGGCGCAGAAATTCGAGATAGTGGCCGATGTTTCTTCTCTCCACAGGGGAAAGCTGGAAATTGTCGGCGGCTACGCTTTTTTCGCGGCCCGCGACGGCGGGATCCACATTGTTGATATCACCCTGCCGGGCTCGCTGGAGCCAATCGGGACCACGGCTTCCGAAGGCGCCACGGATATCGCAGTATACGGTGACTACGCGTACGTGAGCGAAGGGGAACGGGGTTATAAAATTTTCAATATATCGGACCCGAGAGCTCCCTACGAGGTTTCGCGCCGAAAAACCATGCAGGCGGAGGCTGTGGCGGTGAACTCAGAGAAACTCTATATCGCCGACGGTCCATCGGGACTCAAGATAATCGATATTTCCGATCCTCTGTACCCGAATGAAGTATCCAGGCTGCAGACAGGTTACGCCCGGGATATCAAGATAGCCGGTTCCTTCCTCTTCCTGCTCAGTGAAGACGGACTGCGGGTGTATTCCACCGGGAAATCGGACCAGGTCAGTTTGATCGGAGAGCTGGACCTGGAGGACCCCGTTTCGTTCTGTCTGGAAGGACAGTACGCCTATATGATCGAAAAAAACCGGGGACTGGCAATAGCGGATATATCAAAACCGGAGGCCGTACACATTATCAGCAGGCTCTCCATACCCGCCGCCGAACGCGCGGAAGTATACAATGATTTCGCGTATATCACCTCCTCTGAAGGCGGTTTCCTGGTAGTTGACGTATATGACCCGAAAGTACCAATGATCTTCGAGCAGACCGCGGGGCGTATTATAGACGACATGGCGCTTTCCGGCAGCACTCTCCTGTCCTGCGGAGAAGCGGGCCTGCGGCGGATCAGCACATATCTTTTTGGTAAATCGTACAATACCGGTTCATACCAGTTGAACGCGACGGCACATCACATCAACTTTCAGGATCAGCTTATCCAGGTAGCCCAGAGAGCTTCAGGTCTGGCCACGATCCGGTACCGCGCAGATGATACAAAGAACAGCGGAGACACTGCGATCGGAGGTGACGCGGCGGTGATCCCCGGCTTTGCCGCGAGCAGCACCCGATGGAATGGATATACCCTGGTCGCCGCTGGGACCGAGGGTGTCAAATTTTTCAATGATCTTCTTCCGGACTCCATACCGGCCTTTACACTCTCCACCGATGACAAAGTCCTTGATGTTAAGGTCAGGGGCGACATCGCCGCGGTATCTACCGGTACCCGCGGAGTAGCGCTGTACTCTCTCACCGATCTCTCCTCTGAAGATGATTCTTTCATCCGCTCTATCACGCCGGTATCTACAATTTCCAGTAGTGATCCGAGAGCCGTTATCCTGTCAGACAATTCCATGCTGATAGCCGATTATGAGGGAGGGCTCAAACTCGTTGATATTTCCAGTCCGGCCCGCCCGGAGATAATATCCGAAATCGGGACTATGAATGTGAAGACTATGGTGCTTATCGAAAATCTGCTCTTTGCCGGCGGCTTCCGGGGAATTGAAGTATTTGACCTGTCAAATCCCTTTTCAGTGAAAAAAATTCACACACTGAATTATCCCTTTGTGGAATCCCTGACCACCGACGGCACTTATGTCTATATCGCTCAGGGAGTCCACGGCGTAAAGGTAGTGGATCCCTGGACCAGCCGCGGACCCCGGCTGGTGAGTTCCTGCGAGGGGATATACGCGGTAGACATTGCGGTCAGCGGAGGCCAGGCCTTTGTCTCCTCCGGGACGGAAGTAAAGATCATAGAAATAGTTATCCCCCCCTGGCTTGAAAGCGTCCGGGGACGTTTTTAAAATAAGCCTGATTTCACTGGCTAAATCTCCCCTCTGATAGTATAATCGGATAATGGAGACGCACTCCTATAGCGATGATTTTACCGATGTTTTTCTCAAACAGAAACCTATTACCACAATGGGTCAGATAAAACGTCTTTACAGCTGCCTGACCGCTTCAGACCTGGAACAGTCCGAAAAGCGGGTTAAAAAACTTCTTCTGCACGCCATCGAAACCAGCGAAATCCCAATATACGAATTCAAACTATAGATTTTTTTATGTATGAGCCCGATTTAAATAATAAAAAGAAGCCCGGGAGAGTGTAAAATACTGCTATGGATCGACGTTCGGCAATTTTACCGGTATTGCTTTTTCTATTCCTGATCCCGATT
>Ga0272442_10010717_pt1 | contig 11262 bp, 5 predicted proteins | sample SSMForm2O_FD_200262 | JGI IMG/M metagenome (GOLD analysis project Ga0272442, IMG submission 200262) | Marine sediment archaeal communities from Little Sippewissett salt marsh, Falmouth, MA, United States - SSM-Form-2O | ecosystem: Environmental > Aquatic > Marine > Wetlands > Sediment ...
AGCGTCTCCTGCCCGAAGTTCGACGTTGCTCTTACCGAACAGTGGACGGTCGCGTTCTGGGCAAGAACCCCTGTGGGATACGGCCTGTTCACGCTCGACCACGACGGCAACAACGCCGTGCTGCTGGAGGCGAGCATCTCCGACGGACGTCTGCAAGTTGGCGGAAAACTGATGACGTCTCGAGGCGTGCTCAACGACAACCGGTGGCATCACGTGGCACTGGTAAAGAGCGGCACATCGTTGGACGCTTATGTCGATGGAGAGTACCGGAATACTCTTGGCGGCATCACCGTGACCTACCGCAAGCTGAGGCTACCCGCCCGCGACACCGCTTTTGACGATTTCCGAGTCTATCGGCGGACGCTGACTCGGCCCGAGATTCAGGCGCTGCTGGCGGCCGTGAACACCGATGCCACGGTGCCGGCCGGCGGAACGTCCGCGGACCAGGACGCGGAAGAGGCAGCCGACGGGACCGTCACGCTGGACGAGACGGCACTGGAGCTGGGTGCGAGCCGGTTCGTGGGGTTGCGCTTCTCGGGGGTGGATATTCCGCCGCGTGCAGAGATCCTCAGCGCGGCTCTTCAGTTCACGGCCGACACCACGGCAAGCGGCGACTCGTCGCTCGCCGTCTGGGGCGAGGCCGCGGACAATGCGGCAGCGTTCAGTACGACGTCGGGGGATTTGAGCACGCGCGCAAGGACGCGGGTCGGCGCGCCATGGATGCCGGACGCCTGGACCGTCGGGCAGGCGGGGCCGCGGGAGCGCTCCCCGGATGTGGCCGGCATTGTCCAGGAGATCGTCGACCGTCCCGGCTGGAGCCGCGGCAACGCGCTTGTATTCCTGGTGGAAGGGCGCCCTTCGACAGGCTCAGGGCAGGCCGGCGTCCGCGCCGCCGATGCGTGCGACAAGGTCGGCGGACAACCGGCCCAACTCAGCGTGGTCTGGACGAATATTGTGGACGCCGACGGTGACACGATCCCGGACGACTGGGAACGGATCGTGTGCGGCGCGGCGCCGGGCTCGGCGGAACCGCTGGGCGATGCCGACGGCGACCGGATCTGCAACCGGGAGGAGTGGGTACAGGGCACCGACGCGGGAGATCCTTCGGACGGCCGGCTGCTGGACCTGTGGCCCGGTCCGGGCGGCAGCATCGTGGTTGGGATCGACGGCCGGGCCGCGGCCGATCCCGCCTATGGCGGGCTGCAGCGCTACTACACGCTCGGACACAAGACCGCACTTGACGAAGGGCCGACGGGGACGGTATCGACGGTGTTATGGCGGGAGAGTTTCGACTTGCCCAACGGCGCCACCGTGGACAACGGTCCGACGGCATGGCGAACCGTGCGGCCGACCAGCGGAGGCTACTTCTGCGTCACCAACGGCTGCTTCGAGGGCGGCAGCCAGGTATGGGACCCGGCACCGCGTTGGGTATCCGAAACCATCGTGCTCGGCGGGAAGACCGTGGATCTGTCTATCGACATCAAGGGCGGCGGCAGAAAGGGGTCATACCTGGTGGTGTGGTATGCGCTGGACGGTGGCGACGCGGTGCTGTTGGCCCGGCGCGACACAAAAGTCGGAGACGGAACAACGCCGGAGACCGTTACCGTGAAGGGCTTGCGCGGCTGGACGCTGGAAGTGCGCGTCCTGCTGGAGGACGGCAGCGGCGCCAGCTTCTACTCCTGGGACAACGTCACCGTGACCCATCACGCCCGCCCCGACTGGCCGGCGGTGCCGGGGTTCTCGGACATGCCGGCCACCACCGACCAGCTCATCGAATACACGAACAACACCCCGGCAAAGACCGGGTTCTATCGGTTGAAGACGAAATTGGAATAATCAGCGCCACGGCCGGAGAATGCGGCGGAGGCCCGCCGCTCTCCATGTGGGGACGGAAAGTTGTTTATGGAGCACTCCATGTGGCCACGGAAAGTTGTCTATGGAGCGCGGCGGGCCTCCGCCGCACTCGTTACGGGGCTGGCCTGTACACGCCCCTACGGTGGCGAGGCTACTACAAGCCACGCCGCCGGTGTCAGGCCGGCCCTGTCTCTGCAATGGACCGACGCATTTCCTGCGGGCTGATGTGGCAGTGTTTCTTGAAGAGCTTTGAGAAATGGTAGGTGTCCTCGTAGCCGACCATAGCCGCAATCTCGCCGATCCGCAGGTTCCGGTCGTTGAGAAGATCGCAGGCGCGCTGTATCCGGATCCGGATAAGATACTGAATCGGGGCAATGCCGAAACGGCGCTTGAACTCGGCACAGAAGTGGGAAACCGACAAGCCGGCAATGGTGGCAAGGTCTTGCAGGCGTATGAGTTCCTGGTAGTTGGTGTCCATGTAGTGCTTGGCATCGCGGAGTGCGTCCGGCACACCCGTGCGGGCCGCGGGAGTGCGGAGCATACGCCCAATCCGCCGCAGCCAGTTCTCAACGAGGTTCTGGACGATCCGTGAGTCCGGCACACGCGGATCGGTCAATTCCGCATGCAATTCCAGAAGCGGCGCTTCAATCAGTGAAGGGGATTCGATTCGGAAGGGTCGATGGAAATGCAGTCCGTTCTCGGAAACCCATCGCGGAACCAGCGATCCGTCACAACGCAGCCAGGTGTGCTCCCACGGCTCGTCCTGATTCCCGTAGACCTGATGGATCCCCGGCTCCCATATCATCAGCGTCGAGGGCGGCTGTTCCGGGGCACTCGCATCGATCCCGATGCGGATCGACTGGTAGAAGTACATGAAAAGATACTCGGGCGTGCCCGGTAGCCGGTCGATGATCCGGGCGCGCATGGGCTCCCTGACACCCACCCCGCGCACCATGAGCTCCGGCGTGTCGATTACCGCCGGCCAGAACATATGCTTGAATCCCGCTGTCATTGGACCATAAGAAACAACAAATAAACCGTTGGAAGCTACATGGCTTACTGGAACAGTAGTACCATATAATAGACACAATACGCAAGCCGGGTTCTTCCTCGGGAGAGGACACCATGCAGAAGAAACACCACATATTCGCCTTGCGGCTGGTTGTCGGCGCGGTCACCGTGCTGGGAGCGCTCGCGGCGCATCATGCATCCGCGCAGCTCGATCTCGATGATGTCCAGCCGCTCGTCCCTCCGGCGGCGAAAACACCGACGGCCGCCAAAGAGGCAGTGGAGACCGTCATCATGCCAAAGTCGCCGGATGTCGATTTCTGCGCATTCGATGCAGAATCCGGGGTGACTTTCTATTTTCTGACCCTGAAGAACGGCGGCGGCGAAAGCGATGCGGTCTTGAAGATGTGGCGGCGCGGTCGGGCGTTCGGCATGGGATGGATGGAGAAGGAGACATTCCCGGGATATGCCTTTCCCATACAGGCCGCATTCGGCGGATTCTACAACGTGCCGCCCGATGCCGGCTTGACACAGAAAGGGAGCACGCTGACGGGCGCCGTCTATCGGGGACTGGGAGAGAAGTACGTTCTGGACATGAAGGTGGATGGGAAAACGATTACCGGCACCTATCGCTCCGAAACGTACGACGCCAGGGACCTCAGGAGTTTCTACAAAGGAAAGACATCCAAGGCGCCGCAACCCACCCCCGGTCCGCAGGGCGCCGTCAGGGGAAAGACTCTCAGTGAGGCGGAGCTGAAGGCGCAGTTGCCGCCGGTCCCGCCGGAAGCACAGTATCCCTGCTGGCGCAACAAGGGTGACGGCGTCGGGTTCGAGACAGGCGCCGCGCTGATAACTGATCTCTCACAGGCACGCGTGCTCTGGAAGAGCGAAGAGCTGATCCCACCCGGCTACCATGAGGGTATCAATTTCGGCACCAACCCCTGCGGCATCCAGTCCGGTCATGCAAGCCCTATCCTGGTGGAAAACCGGATATACCTGTCCTACTTCACCGGTTCGGCGGGTCACGCGGCGGACGATCAGGCCGGCTACGACCGGTTCCGCCTGAGATCCCGCCACATACCGGACGGACTCGTGGCCAAGAAAGTGGCACGCGTGGCGGACCAGATCATGGTCTGCATGGACGCCCGGACCGGCAAGACGCTATGGAAGTTCGTCGCGAAGGAAGACGGGCCGAACAACTCGCGCGGCGGCTCGGATTCACGGCACGGTCTGTGCGGGCCGAGCTCGAAGGCGGCCTCGCACCTGACGCCGTGCTATGGGGACGGCAAGGTGTTCTTCAAGGGAACGGGCGGCTGTGTCTACTGCCTGGACGCGAAAACCGGTGCCCGGATCTGGCGAACCAAGCCGTGGGACAAGCGCAGAGGCTCCACCGATACCGACACGTGCCAGTACGCGCAAGGCGTGGTGGCGACGAAAACCGGCAGTCTCCTGGCCGGGTACGATGCCGAGACGGGGAAGATCCTCTGGACCCTGACGAAAGCGGTACGCGACCGGCGTACCCACGTCCGCTGGCACCACCGGGGCAAGGACTACTTCATTACCGCGTGCGGCCGCCTGCTGGAGCCGAGCACCGGGAAAGTGATCTGGGAGGCGGACCTTCCCTCTTTTCCCAGAACCGGAAAGACCGGCGTGATAGCCGCGAACGACCGGTACATGGTGCACGGCGCAGGAACAGGCATCACGGGATTCCGAATCACCGCGGCATCGGCGGAGAAACTGTGGACGATCAAGGACCGGGGCGTAGGACGGGCCATTCACCCGGTCCTGTACAAGGGATACGTCTATGCCCGCGCCAACATGCAGGGCACCACAGGCGGCGCCACGCGCCGCACGTACTGTATCGACGCGGAGACAGGCAAGATCATGGGCGAGGCATCCGGCACCAAGTCATACGCATCGGTCATCGGCGGCGACGGACGAGTCTTCAACTCCAACGCCGCGAGCGTCTTTCTCCAACACGCGGATCCGAAGAACTTCAGGGACTGCCACGCCAGTGCGGAAGCGCCAAAGCAGGTCGTCGCCGACGCCTCCATGCGGGTCGTGCTCCAGGGGATGCCCGAGACCACGGCCATCTACGCGGACGGGCGGCTGTGGAGCCGGACATTCGACGGCATCATCTGCTATGATCTCCGCGCACTCAGCGAGGCGGAGGGCGCACGGTTCCGGGCCGCCGGAGCGCGTCGCGTTTCCGCACTCGCCCGGCGTATCCGGGAAGCGCCGGACGACCGTCTCACCGCCGTTGCTTCCGAGCTCCTCGCCACGGGCTCGGAAACCGCGGCGGGCGCCGTCATTTCCGAGCTGCAATCCGCCGCGAGGAATGCCGATGACAAACGGTTCGGCCTCATACTCGCAGCCGTCAGCCCGTCAATGGTCCGGCGTATGCCCGAGCCGCTCGACCTGGTCAAAGAGATCCTGCAGGGCAAGAACCTGCAGCTCGCGAAGCCGGCCCTCCTCTTCACCGGCCGTCTGCGGTCCGTGGCCGAGGCTGCCGAGGTGAAGCCGCTGGTGCGTCGTTTGCTCACGGAGCGCGGACCTGAATGGTGGGAACCGGCCGCTGCCGCGATGAAGATGCTGGACCAGTCGGGCCGCAGCACCTTGAAGGCTCTGTCTTCGGTTGCGGGCGGCAAGAAGACGGATAAGGCGCGGCGACGGCACGCCGCCATGCTGCTCGCGGATATGTGCCTGGCGGTAAAGGACAAGGATGCCGCGCGCGCCACGAGGCTTGTGATACTCCCCGTACTCGAGGACATGGTGCTTGACGGAGACCGCGCCGGGGAAGCGCGCGCGAAACTGAACAGACTGCAGAGCCTTGCCGCGCCCGTCGCCGACGACGGGGATGAAGTGCAGGACCTCTCTATTGATCTCGACCTGTAGCCACATAGGGGCTTGTGACCAGCTTCGACGGCGCGTAGGGAGGTAACCGTTGCTGAGGAACCGGAGCCAACCGGAGAAGGAGAGATGAAACATCTGCCGACGATATCCCGGCTTTCGATCGTATTGTTTGTCGCCGCTTCAGGCACCGCTGCTATTGCCGGTGCGGCCGAGAAGAAAACGAACCCGATCGTTGTCGAAGCAAAGCTGGTAGCAAAATCCCGCATGCCGACGCTCAAGGAGATTGCTCCGTACGTAGAAGCGCTGGTGCTGAACCACTACAAGGTTCTCTCCGTGAAGCAGGGCGCACTGGATGAGGAACAGATTGTTGTGGCGCAATGGGGCATCTTCGAGAAGAAACCCACCGCGGTGGCTGCACTCAAGCCGGGCAGCAAGCATACACTCAGGCTACGGCCTCTCGATGAGTTCAAGGATCTCAAGAAGGTCAAACGGAGCGAGACACTCGACATCGAAGTGCTGCTGCTGCCGAGCTTCCTGGATGTCGGTCAGAACCAGAGCATGGAGGAAGGTGCCGGCTGGGCCAAGGACCGGTATGGCGCAAAGACCGGCAAGATGCTGGAGATACACAAGCTGCGCCATCAACTCAAGTTGGTCACCATCGGTGACTCCCGGCCCGAGGCGGGCCTGAACCCGGAGCTTTTCTACCCGGAAGAGAACAAGACCAGGCCCGTTGCCTACAACATATGCGTCGGCAGCACCGGCCTGCGGTACGCGACAATGCTCATGCGCGACTACTTCACGCGCCTGCCGAAGCTCGAGTGGGTCGTGCACGGGTTCTCGTTGCGGATCGCCGAGAAGGGGTACGCGGGTCGTGAGGGCACCTTCAGGTTGCTGGAGAATCCGGGTCTCACGGCCGACAGGGCGAACAAGTTCGCCGACTGGGCGCCGGACCCGAAAGCAAAACCTATTACTTTCGCGGACTTTGCGTGGTCCTATGTCGGCTGGCACGGCAAGATCGAGCCCTTCGGCTGGGACCGCCACATCAAAGGTCCGTTGAAGGCAGGCGCGAACCCGTCGCGATTCAGCGCCGTGGCGTACCGCTACGATTTCGATATGGACATGCTCGGCGAGTACGAGCGATGCATCCAGTTGCTCGGCGAACGGGGCGTCAAGGTGCTGGCGTTTACCCCGCCCCAGTTCACACACCCCGAGTCGGACGGCGACGGCGAAGACGCCGTTCACCGGACCGACTATGCACGTATCCTCGGTCTCCTGCGCGGCATGCGGGCGACGCATCCGAACCTCTTCGTCCACGACATCCACAAATTCGGGGACAACGGTTTCGTGGCCGAGGAGTACGCCAACAAGGACCACCTGAATCCGCAAAAGGGCGCACCCAAGCTGACGGCAATGGTGGAGAAGCTGCGTCACGAACACCAGGACGCCCCCGCGCGGCGGACGGGAACGGCGCCGGCGGGATTGCTCGGCGCCCGGAGCGGCGATGGTGCCGCAAAGGCGGTCACGGCCAGGCTCAAGGCGGCCGGCCGGCTTAACGGCAACGCCGTTGTCCTCAGTGGCGCTGACGCGCTGGACGCCGCTCGATTCGACGATCTCGCCAAAGGCGGATCTGATCGAATCATTCTACTGCTCTCGGCATGCGACTTCCTGCGTCCCGGAACGGCCGATGCGAAAGCTTCCGGCAACAAACCGGTACCGGTCGCGTGGGATGTTGACCGCTGGACCGCGCTTCATGGTCTCTGTTTCACACTCGAGGGAACGGCATCGGACATCGGCGTGGTGGTTCTTCCGGCCGCGCCCGGCCTGCCGGCATGGGCCGGCCAGGCCATGGTTGAACGTCTGAAGCAGTTGGATGCGGTCTTTCCGAACGTGGCACTGCACGCCGGTCCGGACCTCGGCGCCGGTGCGCTCAACGCCTCGGGCAGGTTGACCGATGCCGGCGCCGGCAAGCTCGCAGCCTGGCTGGGCCGCCGCCTGCAGCCGCCGTGGACCGGGAAGCTTACGCTGGAGCAGACATCCGCGCCCGGCGGCCCCCGCTGGCGCGCGCTGCGCGAAATGCTGCCCGCCGTGGCCGGTACGCCGCATCGGGAAGGCTGTTTCAACCACGTACCACCGGAGATGCAGGGCTTGCCCGTCCTGTTCTGCGCCGGCGCGAAACAGATGGATATGGTGTCCTTCACTATCGATCGGCCCGCGAAAATCCTGGTTGTTCAGGGCCTGCGCAAGAACACGAAGAAAGGCCGGAAACCGCGCAGGCGCCGGAAACCGAGGAAGGGGCGCGCGCCGGCGGAGATCACTCCCTGGAGCGCACCCGGCTTCGAGAAAGTCGATCTCAGCGGAAAGCTTGACCTGCTCAACTGGGAATACGCCGCCTCCGCGAAAACGTTCCCAGCCGGCAAAGTCGCCATCCCTCTTGATGTGGCCGCAAGCGTGATTGTCGACTACCGCGGATCAAAACGATGAAACGGGATGCTTATCTCATGGGACTCACGATCAAATGCCGCCTGTTACCCTTGCTCTGCCTGCTTGCTTTCGTCGCCCTGGTGCAGACGGCGCCTGGCGCCGCGCGTGAACCTGTCGTGGCGCTGGCCGAGCTCGTCGAGCGTTCACGGCCGCCGACCGTCAAGGAGATTGCCCCATACCGTGAAGGGCTGATGCATAACCGCTACCGGGTCGTCTCCGTCGAAAAGGGGAGACTCGACGCCGACGAGATCGTCGTTGCCCAGTGGGCCATTCTCGACGGCAAGCCGCTGGACCTGAGGCATCTCAAGGTCGGCAGCACCCACTCCTTTCGGCTGCGGCCCATCAAGGAATTCAAGGAGGTGAACGCGGCCCAGCAATCCGTTACCCTCGGCGACGAGGCCATCTTTCTGGATGTCTACTTCGATGTCCGCCAGGAAGCCGCGATGAAGCAGTCGTGGGCCAAGGGCCGCTACGGACCTCTGGACATGCAAATGCGCGAGCTGCACCTGTTGCGCGGCCAGCTCCGCCTGGTGGTGCTGGGCGATTCGCGGGCCGAGGCGGACGTGGACCCCTCGCTGTTCTACCAGCCGGAGAATGCCACGACGCCGATGGCCTACAGCCTGGCGCGCGGCAGCACCGGCCTGGGCTACATGACCGTGATGATGCGCGACTACATGCTGCGGCTGCCCCGGCTGGAATGGGTGGTGCACAATTTCTCGACCAAGATGGTCGACGGGTTCGGGGCGTTCGACGGTTCGCACCTCAATACCACGGGCATGGAACACGACCGTAAGACGGACTTCGCCGACTGGGCCGTGGGACCGGACTGGAAGGACGTGACCCTGAACGACTTCTCGTGGAGCCACTTCAACTTCGATGACGTCAGGAACAAGATGATGACCCCGGATCGCGTCAAGAAATACGGCTGGGGCCAGTACATCCGCGGGCAGAAGCACGATCCCAAGGGCCATCTCAAGGCGACGGAACGCCATTTGTGGGCTGCGAGGCCGTATTTCGAGTTCTTCGACTGGGAGAAGCTCGGCGATTACGAGGCCTGTATCGCTGCTCTCAGCCGACGCGGAGTGCAGGTGCTGGCCTTCAACGCGCCGATGTGGACCGACCATGAGAAGAGCCTGGGCGACAACAGGGACCTGGTCTCACGGCCCTGCTATGCACGGATCATGGGCTACCTGCGCGGACTGGAGGCCACATATCCCAACTTCCATTTCTACGACCTGCACAAGTTCGGCGACAATCCGTACGTGCCGGTCGACTACGGGAACCCGGACCACCTCAGCCCGCACACGGGCGCGCCCAAGTTCACCAAGACACTGCTTCCGTTGCTGGAGAAGCACAAAGACAACCCGCCGGTCAGGGAGGGGAAGATCACCCGGGATCCGAAAACGGCATGGCCCACCCCGCCGTCACCGAAGGGCGTTTCCGCGATCCTGGCAGAGAAGGTCGCCGCGGCCGACGCGCCGGCCGGCGAGCCGGGGATCCTGGTGCTCGGCAACGAGCGCGCGGCGACCGCTCTGCCGGCGGATGCCCTGGGCGCCGCGCTCGGCACGAGAGCCCTCAACCTCGGTTTCAAGGGGATGGATTTCACATCGTTGGCCCTGGCCCTGGAAGGTGACGCCTCGTGGAAAGAGAGCACAGGCAAGCGCGGCACCGCGCCGGTCCTGCTGCCGTTGATGCGGCAATCCGACGCGCCGCTGGACCATGTAATCATAGGGGTCTCGCCGCGGATGCTGCTGACTGAACATCAGGACGTCGGCTGCTGGGATCCGTACCAGTGGAATGCGCTGCAGCGGACGATCTACGCCCTGGAAGGCACCTGGCCGCGCGTCACCGTGATCGACCTGCCCGTTCCGATGGACGGACTGCCCGGGTGGGCGGCGACCGACTACCGCAAGCGGCTGGCCGCCCTGCAGGAGCTTTTCCCCTACATCGATGTGATCGTGGACAGCTCGGACCATGCCGGGAAACTCGCCGCCTGGCTCGGAACACGGCTGATCCCGGACTGGCGGCGGGAGAAGATCGTCTCGCAGACGCAGGCGCCCGCCTGCGCGCGCTGGCGGACCCTGCGGCATTTGCTGCCGGCGGCGCTGCCCGCCCAGCCGAAGGGAAGAGAGCGATGCCCCAACTTCGGCTGCTGGACCCGAATGGACGAGGGCCTGGTAGGCGCACCGGTCCTGACCTGCACGAAGACCGGCGGGACCGCGTCCTTCGTCCTCAACCGGCCGGCGCGCGTGCTGGTGACGATCCTCTATGCTGAAGTGGGCATCATTGCGAACAAGAAGTCGAATACCGTCTCAAGGAAGACAAGCACGAAGCACCTGCCGGGAGTCATAGCTCGCGCCGACCTCTCTTGGAGCCCGCCGGATTTCACCCGCATCGGCAGCGACGTGCCGAACGATATGCATCACTGCATGCTCGACGGCCCGCTCGACGTGCTCGGCTGGTATCACCGGCAATTTGCCAGGCAGTTCCCCGCCGGCAAAGTCGAGATCCCGATCGGCGCGCCGATGCAGATCATCGTGGACTACCGTCTGGACGCAGAGTAAAACGAGTCAATCAGATGCTGGAGGTGTTGAGATGAGACGAAGGATCAGAAGAAGCAAGACGGTGGTCGTGAGTGCCTGTGTGGCGGCTCTGCTCCTCGTGGGCCTCCGCGCAACGGAAGGCGCCGAGTCGAAAGTGAACGGACTGATTCCCGGCCAGGGCGATCAGTGGCCGACCTGGCGGGGACCGCTCTATAACGGGCAGGCCATCGACTGCGCCGAGCCGCTGGTCGACGATATGTGCAAGGCCCGCATCGCCTGGGTCAGCGAGAAGGAGCTGCCCGGCCCAACACCCAGTTGCCACCACGACTGCAACAGCATGGGCTCGCCCATCGTCGCCGAGGACCGGGTCTACAACTTCAGCGATGAGGTCGACAAGGAGTTCGCCGAGCACCTCGAGACAGACCTCAGTAAAAACCGGGCATTCCCGTGATTTGACTCGCAAGTTGAATGCTCCAGGGGAACGGATCTTATGGGGGAGATGAGACCCATTTCAGGCCGGCTT
>Ga0272442_10010719_pt1 | contig 11262 bp, 9 predicted proteins | sample SSMForm2O_FD_200262 | JGI IMG/M metagenome (GOLD analysis project Ga0272442, IMG submission 200262) | Marine sediment archaeal communities from Little Sippewissett salt marsh, Falmouth, MA, United States - SSM-Form-2O | ecosystem: Environmental > Aquatic > Marine > Wetlands > Sediment ...
GTGGTCTTCATAAGTTCATGAACTGGGACAGGCCTATTGTAACAGACAGTGGCGGATTCCAGGCCTTTTCCTTAGGTCTTGGAAAGGAACATGCAGTTGGAAAGATGTATTTTCCAGGGAATAAAACCTCTGATAATAAACCTAGAGGAAAGTCCATTGCAAAAATAAATGACAAGGGCATTTCTTTCAGATCGGTTTATGATAATTCCCATCAATATCTCAATCCAGAGAAATCTATCAGGATACAAGAGAAATTAGGAGCAGATATAATCCTAGTTTTAGATGAATGTACCTCGCCTCTTTCAAGTAAACAATACACAGCAAAAAGCCTTGATAGGACTCATCGATGGGCTAAAGAGTGTCTAGATCTACATCAGACTGATCAGGCGTTGATCGGTATAGTTCAGGGTGGTCATTGGCAGGATCTTAGAGAAAAAAGCGCTAGATATATTTCTTCTCTGGGTTTTGATGGTTTTGCAATTGGTGGTTCTCTGGGTAAGTCAAAGCAGGATATGCACAATGTTCTTGACTGGGTTATTCCACATCTTCCTGATGAAAAGCCGAGGCATTTGTTGGGTATCGGTGTTGTTGAAGATATCTTTGAGTCTGTTGAAAGGGGTGTCGACCTCTTTGATTGTGTAGGCCCCACCCGTATGGCCCGTAGCGGTTTTGTGTACATACGTCCTCCTATCGGTACAAAAAAGAACAAGTTTCGCTATAGGCTTTCTGCTAATAAATATAGGTTAGATGAAAAGCCGCTTGATTCCAATTGCAGATGCAAGATATGCAGGAACTATTCACGTGCCTATATCTATCATCTTCTAAAGACTGAAGAACTTCTGGGCTACAATCTGATCAGTTATCATAATGTGTTTTTCATGCTCGAGCTAATGAGGGAGATAAGGGAGGCCATTGAGAAAGCAAATTTGAAAAAATTGAGAAAGTTTTGGATGGAATAGAATTTTTTTACTCTGCTGACTATATATCAATTAGTTTGTTTTATTAATTAGATTTTTTATTTTTTATTACAAAAAAGTGGACCCGCCGAGTGTTAAGGAGAGCGACAGGAGGGAATTGTTTAAATGTTTACAGAAGAAGCATCGATCTAACCTGGGGCTATTTTAGTTCTTTTCACTTTAAACCTTTCTTCTTTCTTTCTATAAAAATCAGAATATTTTAAAAAGTCAACTTTGTATATAACTTAATAATATTTCCAAAATATAATCGAAACTATTATATTTAGGAAAATACATTAAGTATTAATATGTTTAAATCAATGTCAGGATTAGAACAAAAACTTTACTTTTACCTTGGAGAAAAAGATAGACGAGTATTTACAATAAAAGATATCGTTCACATTTTAAATATCTCCTATGCGCATGCTCGAAACATTGCATCAAACATTGTTAAGAAAAACGTTATTGAAAGAATAAAACCGGGACTATTTGTTCGTATACCAGAATCTGTCATATTAGATAAACAACAATATACAGAAGATGCAATACTTATCGCAGCAAAAGCAACTAAAGAATCATTTCTCTCTTATTATACAGCTCTCACAATTCATGGCCTTTCAGAACGATATACAACACAAATATATGTCACTACAACAACACATCAAAGAAAAATAAAATACCATAATATAACCATCAATTACATACAAACAATACCAAAAAATTACTTTGGAACTACCATCATAAAATATTCCAATGACAATATTAGAATATCTGACGTAGAGCGAACGATAATAGATGTAATCAACAAACCAAGGTATGCAGGAGGATGGACTGAAACAATAAATTGTCTTAAAAATATTGACGAGATCGACTATAAAAAATTAATAATATATCTAAAAAAATATAACAATAAAACAACAACAAGAAAAATAGGATATATTCTTGAAAATCTTAATAATTTCTCTCCATCAAAAAATATATTAAAACAAATTAAAAACCTATCAGGTTCAAATGAACTATATTTTGATACAACAAAAAAAGGGATATATAATTCAACTTGGAATCTAATAGTTCCAAAAAACATTACGGAGATTCTTCATGCTTACTAAAAAACAATTTGAACAAATCCAAAAAACAACAGGATTCAACCTCGATCTTTTAGAAAAAGTATACCATCTTACAAGAACACTAAATAAAACACAAGAACATACGAAACTTAAAGAAAATCTAATACTCAAAGGTGGGACAGCATTAAACTTTATATTTTTTCCAATTTCTCGACTTTCAATAGATCTTGATTTTGATTATATTGGAGAAATATCTAAGGAAAGAATGGTAAAACAAAGGAAATATATTGAAAAAGATATAAAAGAAATTTCATCACAATTAGAATGTACATTAAAAGATAGAGGGTCATCATATATTATCTTAAGACAAAGTCTTCAATACATAACTATTAGAAACACAAAAGATCATGTCAAAATAGAAATAAATTATTTAGATAGAATTCCTCTCGGAAATATTGTATATAAAAAATTTCCATTAATATTTCCAGATATCAAACCATTTTCAATAAAAACATATTCACTTGAAGAACTCACAGCACAAAAATCATTAGCATGTCTTAATAGATCAGAACCAAGAGACCTATATGATCTGTATATTTTATCAAAACAAAAAATATCAATGGAACAAATCCAAAAATTTGCGACCATATATTTCTGCATGTCATCAGACAACATTAAACCAGATACATCAAAAATAAAAGATTTTGATCTTGATAAAATTCAGCAAGAACTACAACAATTCGTTAGAAATTGTGAAAATCTAAACCCAATCAAAATTAGGGCTGAAGCATCGATATTTTTAGAAAAAATTGTAAACTTCAATAAAAATCAACGAAAATTTATTGAAACTTTTTATAAAGAAAAGAAAATAAACCCTGATTTGATTGATATTGATAGAAGAAAATTAATACAGCATCCTGGTCTTTTACATAAAATTAATGAATAAAACAATTTAACATTTTTTCTCCTGGTGGGGATAGTGGGCCCGCCGAGATTTGAACTCAAGTCTATAGCTCCCGAAGTTAGACAAGGCACATTGTTACCTTCTATTAGAGCAGACAAGATAGAAGAATATATGGCATTACGAAAACTCAATGGAATTTGTGACAGATGGTTTTATCAGACTGAAGATATCCTAATCAAATATTTAGAGTTTGTAGGTCATAAAATAGATTTGAAGAAGACTCTAGAATATATACAGGATTTAAAAGACAATCTATCTCTTTCTACCTATCGCAAGAGGACTTATGCTATTAGAAAGTTCTTAAAGTTCCTGAATGTTGAGTGGGCTAACCAGTTACACCCACCTCCAGAACAAAAGTATATACCTATTCATGTGCCACAAGAACAAATATTACAAGCATTAGAATATTTTAAGGACTCTCCATATTATCTACAAGTTAGTGCATTAATACATCTTGGTAAAGACTCTGGAGCAAGACCAGAAGAGTTATACCAACTGACCTTGGAAGACATTGATTTGGATAATAGGTCAATACACATTATACACAATATCAAAAAAGGAAAAACAACAAAAAACAAGGTGAGTAGAATATCATTCTTCACCCCTGAAACTAAGAAGGTATTAGAGGAATACATTACATTCTATAAAAATGGCTTTCAGTTGAGAGACTTATTTGGACAATCACATCTTACAAGATTATTTAGACCTTCTCCAATTAAAATTAAACTACTGCGCAAGTTTTTCTCCCAACAGTGGACACGCAGAGATGGGAATTCATCAGTTAAGGCAATCCTTATGGGTCACTCAAACCGAAATAATGTAGATTTGACGCATTACAACGCCCAGTCGGAAGAAGACCTAAAAAGAATCTACGACCGTGTGATGCTTAAACACACCTTAAAATGCTAGAAACATGGCTAGGAGCAAAGAACGTGAAGAGGGCTGTATAATTAGTCTCCTTGCTATATAATTAATTATATATAATATAGGCATACGATTTTAGTACTATTAAAAGGACAACTATTTATATATAGGAATTAATGTAACAGACTGATGGGACTTGGACCTCACCAAAAAGAAATTATTTTATTTTTCCATTCGAAACCCGACCACAGAGCCACTCGCAAAGAAGTCTACAAATATTTAATTGAAAAGGGGATTATCGATGAATCACAAACAGAGAATATCCGTAAATCAATCAGGAGACTCATTGATGATAATCATATAATTAAACCTAAAACAAAAGACCTTACCCGGTCTGATGTATTAGTAAAGCCAAGGAGATATCGTCCAGATATTCTTGAACTGAATTATTCAACAAAAGTTAGCGAATTTTTATCAAAAAGTGGTTTGTAAACAGACCCCCTGTTTAGAATCCGCTTAAACAGTTTCTCTTAGCCTTATATCAGAATAATTAATACAGTATATTGAAAAGACGTCTTTTCAAACAATTGAACACAAAACTGCTCACATACAGCGTGAGCTATAAAGAGGAATAAATATGAAAAAGAAAAATAATAGAAGAAAAACACGGTCTTTATGTGAACCGTTGAAAATAAAGGAAAAAAAAAGCAATATAAAAAAGGAATACACCAAACTAGTTGGAAGATATACAGATGTGCCTGAAAATTTCATTACAGCTGGAAGCTACCATATATTATCCTCATTACTTGGGCGTTTCTTCGAAACAAAAGCAATTCCAAATCCTCTTAAACCAGGAAAAGGAACAAGACCAAATGTTTGGTTTATTTTTAGCAGTATTCCAGGACGAACTAGAAGGTCAACGATATTAGGTTATAATACAGAAATATACAAAAAAGTATTATATGAAATATTTAAAGACAAGAAGATAGTAGATGATACAATACTTGAGGAAGGCACAATAGAGGGGATTACTGACCAAATTAACTATGTTATAGAGATAGATGACAACACTTGTTTTGATATTATTAACTCTGAAATGGGACCTATGTTACAGAGAGCGACAGGCGCTGGATATGAAAAGGGGATTATTGGTCTTCTATCAAAGTTATACTATGGCGAGGGATGGAAACAATTCCTAAGTAAAAGAAATAAAAAAGAAAAAGAATCGGTAAGAAGAATTCCCGTGGGTTTATATGTTACAATGCTGAGTTCAATGCAAGAACCTGATGAATATCTAGATGAGACAATGATTTTACAGGGGTTTTTACGAAGGGTAATGGTAGTATATATCCAAACAAAAGATTTATCGATGGCTGATTGGAAACCTCCTATTGACGAAGAACGGAAAAAAATAACTCCTGAGCTCGAGAATATAATAAGAAAAATAATTGATTTGTATAAAAAATACAAAGATATATATGATAAAGACGGTGAAATACAAATCTTAATTCAACCAGAGGTAAAGAATAAAATTAATAATTTTGCAAAGGAGCTGGATGAAAAACTTACAGGAATGGATTCAAATATAATTGATATCTTTCAGCAGAGTTTTTGGGAACACCTGGTTAAACTTTGTATGCTAGAATCAATATCTCGCTCAGATATCATAAACAAAGGTGGAAAAGCAACATTAGAAGTAACGATTGAAGACTACCAAAAAGCCAAGAAATATACAGATGAAATATTAAAAATGAATCTTGCAACAGTCGATAAGATTCTAACATCAAGAAAAGATAAAATCGAATCAAACAATCTAAAAAGGGTTTATAATGCCATCTACAGCAGTGGGAAAGCTGGGATTCAACATTCAGCATTGTATCGAAAGATGAATATGCCTTCTAACAAGCTAAAGGAAATTATAGAGGAATTAGAAAGACGTGAAAAGATAAAAATAACAACAGGTCCAATGACCAAACCGGGAATCCCCCCAAAAATATACATAGCCAAAAAACTAGTATAAATAAAGTATAATTAACAGATATAAGGGGAATTAATACCCCTTCTTCTGTTAATCAGATAGAAAATAATTATACTATACTACTATACGCTAAATTAACTAAAATATGTCTTTAAAAATAATTACTTACTATAACGTAGTATAGTACTATTAATATAAGGAGAAAACAAAATAATTATACTATTTCTTAAGAAGGAAAAAAAATTAATTATACTAAATTTATCATAAAAAACCATAAATATCTCTACAAACTAATTAACTAGGGATGAAAGAAATTACCTGCGCCCTTTGTAAAAAGCGTATTCCCCTTAAACCCACTATCTGTTTTAACAATCTTGACAAGGAGTGGTGGTGGGAACAAGATTCAAAATATCTGTGGTGGACGAACCGCGACTCTGGCAGGGCATACTGTGAGGAATGCTTAAATCAAATCTTTGTTGAAAACGAATTTAGCGGGGTGGACGTGTAAATATGAAAGTCACAATTTATGCCCGGGTATCGACTGATAAACAGGACCTAATACAGCAGATAAGAGCCTGTAGGAAGTTTTGCGAATACAAAGGCTTTGAAGTTGGTAAGGTCTACTGCGATGTAGGTTCGGGAAAGGACTACTTCAAAAGGACTAACTATAATAAGATGCTCGAGGACCTCAGAAGTATGAAATACAGCGGTATTGTTACCTTTAGGTTTGACAGGCTTGGACGGAATGCTGTTGAGGCAGTACGGTTCTTTGAGGAGATGGAAAACAAAGGAATAAGTATCTTTTCCCTTAACGAAAATCTGGATACAAGTACGGCAATCGGCAGGGCAGTCCGGGATATTATTGTACGACTAGCCCAATTGGAGAGGGAGTCCATCGGGGAAGCAACGAAACAGCGTTTAAATGCCCTTAGAGCATTGGGAAAGACACTAGGTAGACCAAAGGGTAGCAAAGACACTAAAGCACGTAAGAAGGGTGGATATTATGGAAATTTAAATGCCACAAAAAAACGGGGGTCCAAAAACCCTGTGGCGGAATAAGGGAAGTCGAGCACAAACGAAAATATGGCATATATTTGTATTTTTTAAGAAGTACGATTGGTGAAATTATTGGAATTTTAAATTAAAAATTTAATGTCTGTATTAGAGAGAGATAACGGCTTTTTAGGCAAAAATCTAGATAGAGGGCGTCGTGGGTAGATAGAGGTAGAATCCCTTATCTAACCTCCGTATTACTTAAATACTCCCAATCCGATTCAAATATGTAATGAGGGAGTTGAAATGAAGAGTAAGTTGTATTGTAAGATTCTTGCCTTGTGTGTAGTGTTGTCTTTTATTGGTATTGGTATACAACCTGCTTTTGCTATTGATATTAAACAGAGTATATCCAAGGATGAGACTGAAGAGTGTGAGGATTGTAAGGAATTGAGTAATGCTGAATTGGTTAAGGTTAAGCAGTTAATCAATAGAGTTGAGGTTTATAGTAAGTTGTTATTGGTGTTGGCAAGGGATAATCCTGAACTAAGATATTTAAGCGAAGAATTATCTGATAAGATTGCAATTCTTAAAGAAGAAATAACAAATGGACCACCTTTTCCAATTATATGTGCAACATTAGAATATATTATTTTGTTTGTAAGCTATATGCCTGAAATATTTGATGATTGGATGCAAAATTCTTCACCATTAAAAATGATAATAGCTTGGATATATTCCAGGACAATAATATTCTTTGTATACCCTATATTTGTAGTCACATTTATAATTGGAGTCTATTTAGCTTGTTGGGACTATCCTTATTGGCCATAAAACACCTAATATCATAAAAATTGAAATCATACCCCTTTAAGAATTGGGAATAAGAATATGAAATCCATATCAACCCAACTCATCTGCATAAGCATCATACTCATCTAAAACCTTTTAAGCTTTTATCTTATATATTTTATTAGGGAGGTTAAGAAATCATATGAGGAAGTCCCTAGTATTTGGTTTATGCTTTTTGTTAGTTTGTAGTATGATTATACCAGTATCTGTGGGATACAATGTGAGAAATGCAGTAGAAAGACAACCATCATATTCTGAAAATGGAAATACGCTCTATGTCGGTGGAGATGGACCAGGAAATTATAGTAGGATTCAGGATGCAATAAACGATGCAAATAATGGTGATACAGTTTTTGTTTATGATGATAGTTCGCCTTATTATGAGTTGTTAGTAATCAATAAATCAATTGATTTGATTGGTGAGGATAGGGATACTACGGTTATTGATGGTAATTATAAGGGTACAGTTGTTGATATTCAAGCCGATAGTGTTATGGTTAGTGGTTTTACTATCATAGAGTGTAAAAAGCAGAATAATTTTCAGTATAATGTTATTGATATTATTCGTTGTGAAAATGTTATTATTAAAGATAATATTATCTCACTTGGTCCTGAACCAGAGCATAATCCCTTTATTGCAGGTGTTTATATTAAAAGTTCTTCTAATAATCTTATTCAGGATAATATCATATTTGATGATAGTGATGCGCCGAGAACTACAGGTATTCATATTGAAGATAATTCGAAAAATAATAATATTTCTGATAATAGTATTTATGGGTATCTCACTGGTATATGTTTCAAAAGTAGTAATAATAATATAATATTCGGAAATTCTATTTTTGAAACATATTGGGGTGTTGATTTATGGTTTGCAGATGGCAATAAAATTTTATATAACAATATCCATAATAATAAATATAAAGGAATTGATATTGATGGGGGTTCAAATCATTTGATTTCAGGTAATATTATTGTTAATAATGGTAATGGTGGTGAATTTGACGGTGGAATAATTTTTAGTGATGATTCATCAAATAATATTATAACATATAATTATATCTCAGATAATAATATACAGGGTATTCTACTGCTTGGTTCAGATGATAACCAGATTACTGATAATCATATTTCAAGTAATAATATACTTGGTATTTATGCAGATTTTGCATATAGGAATACAATCTCACGGAATAATATAATTTTTCATAAGTACAATGCATATTTTGATTCCGGTTATTTTTTTAGATATAGAAACAATTGGGATGGTAATTATTGGGGTGATTATGATGGTGAGGGTTATTATATTATCCGTGGTAGAGTAGGATTTCTAATATTCTTTTCATTTCCTTGGTTAAATCTTGATAGGAATCCTGCATCGGAACCATATGACTATGATTTTTAGCGATTGGATGCCCCTCAATCAAAAGGCTATGATAATGAAATAGCATTTAAATTAAGAGTGATAATGTGGATTCCAAGAGAACAAAACATCATTATTTTTTTCCTTCTTTAATTGATCCCAAATTAGTTTAGGAATTCCTCCGTGTTCTAGTGACAGACATTTATCTGAATGCCATTCTACTAAACAAATAAAATTACTATTTTCTGGAGAAATAACTCTATTTTTTCTTCTAGATCTTTTCCTAAAAACATGAAGATAAACTGCATCTGCTTCCATAGAACCATATTTGATTTTAAAAGTAGGACATGGCGGGTTTTCAACATTTTTTAATTGTTCTAATGATTCTTGGACTGCTAAAATAATTTTCTTCTTTGATTTGTTTTCTTCTACATATAAATTAGCTCTAAATCTCTTATATTCTTCATTACTAGCATCTTTAATTTCTCTTAATTTCCAGTTTTTACCATCAATTAAAGGATATCTATATCGTTTAACTGATTCTAAATCAATATCTTCAAAATTTGCCTTAAATAATAATAAATCCCCTCTTTTTATAACATTCTCCATTACATTTTTTGGTAACAATTTATTTTCTAATATTGAAACTAATTCATCTCTAGTGAATCTTATAATGCCGGGAAGCATTCTAAGATGTCTATAACCTACCATATACCTATCATATTCAGGAAACCATACACTTGTAATGATTGCAGATTCTAATGCATGTCGAGATAACTCTCCATGATCTGATTCAGATACAAAAAAATGAATATTTAATTGAGAAGGTTTTTTTATTACCCCTGTGTCTATTGAACTACAAACACAACCTGGATAAGATAAAAATCTACACAAATATTCTTTTGATAGATATTCATCATTTTGAATATTGGCAATATTTTTATCAAATATTTCTGGATTTTTTATAAAAAATCTCATAAAACCTACAATACTTCCTCCCGCATCATCTAACGAACCTTCAATATAACCATCAAAATGCGGTTTTACAACGTCAAGGAGTGCAAATGCCGTCTCCCCAATTGAATCTCTAAATGTCCAAGTCTTCTCTTCTTCCCTTTGTGAATCTCCACTACCCTTAAGGTAGACAAATGTTACCTCCCACGGAGAAATCATAACTCTACCATGACTTATTGCATTTCTAACATCAACATCAACAAATCGAAATAATTGTTCTAAATTACTACTTGATACTATATCGATTAAGTTACTAAGATTATTTTGACTAGAATAATCTTTTTCTTCAAAGCTGAAATAATTCCTTCTATAACCACCCGGAAGCAGTATTCCTTCATGAATTCATCTGGTTGATCCTTTTGAAAATGTATATTTCGTTTCCATGAAGGGTTTCCCTTGGATTACGTGGTAGAGTTTTTCTTCATTTTAATATACGGTTTAGCTTTGGATTTTTCAATTTCATTAGTCATTTCTCTGGGGAGATATCCTGAGTCAAGTAGTTCAGATTTTATGTTCTTACCCTGTTTTAACAAAGATCGTCTAAGTGATTTCACAATCTCACCTCAAAAAAAAATTATTACTCGGAAAATATACACCCATATCTCCTTTCTACATATTGATAGTTAAATCTTAATATTAGGATAGGCGAATATTTGTGCCTTGTTTAATCGCCTTAAAACTAATTAGGAGAATGATATCAAGTGTTTTCCATATTCGAAGTGACTTTTTTCAGTTTATTTCAGTTTAACAATATTATACTATATAGTATAATATTTAGTCTTGGGATAACTATGTGAGTGTTTTGATATTCTAAATTAAAAATGTTTGAAAAGTAAAATAGTTATATTTAATAAAACGAGAAATGCTTTAAGTTTTAGTGAGTGTGTATCAAGAATTCAACCAGATATCTATCATTCTCTGTAATATCGGAAAACTGTCCAAGAATCTTAACCAAACAGAAACAGATGTTGCATGGTTTCTTGATTTAATAACCGTAATATCAAACTCTGACCAATCACTCCAAAGATTATCAGAGTCTTTACATCTTGTCTTGATAGTATAAGTCCCGGTTTTTGACCAAGTATGACCTATTTTTCCATTTTCACCAGAAACAAATGGACCAACCCAGATATCTCTCTTCCAATCACCATCACCCCAATCAATCCAATAGTATACATCATTACCAAGCAGTGAAGTGGATTGGAAACTAT
>Ga0272442_10010720_pt1 | contig 11262 bp, 15 predicted proteins | sample SSMForm2O_FD_200262 | JGI IMG/M metagenome (GOLD analysis project Ga0272442, IMG submission 200262) | Marine sediment archaeal communities from Little Sippewissett salt marsh, Falmouth, MA, United States - SSM-Form-2O | ecosystem: Environmental > Aquatic > Marine > Wetlands > Sediment ...
TATTCACCCAACAAAGGATTAAGATTAGAAGAGTTTATATCGACCGTGGTTTTTTTGACTCAAAAGCGATTAAAGTCTTCCAACGTTTTCAATTGAAGTATTTGATGCCTGCTACAAAAATTGAAACAGTAAAAAAAGTAATGGAAGTTGTACCAACACCAAGTGTAATTACTAGTTTTGAGATGAAAGATATCGCATTCAACCTTGTAACAGTTGAAGATGAAAATGGTGATAAAAGAGCATTTGCAACTAATGAAGAATACAATGAGAATGATGTTAATTTGGCTGAGAGATTATTCGATTTATATGGTAAGCGCTGGGGTGTAGAGACTTCATATAGGGTTAAAAAGCATTCTTATCTTCCTAAGACTACGTCTAAGAATTATTTGATACGTTTGTTTTATTTCATGTTTTCAGTATTGTTGTATAATCTTTGGATCCTTGCTGATATCCTTATCTGGTTATCGTTATTTGGGGTAGTAAAAGCAGATCATCTTGTCACATCCAAGCTTTTTGGAACTATTTTATATACTATTGATCCTGGAGGAGGATAACAAATGTCTCTTCTGATTTTCATACATCTTTTAGATTAGATTTAAACAGGTCAATATCCCATAATATTTGATTTTTAAACACTTTTTATCAATATTTTTAGCGTTTCTAAGGAGAAAGAATGTATAGAAATCCTTATACAACCTTATTTAATGCCTAATTTTGTAAAGTCTAATGGTACTTTCGGAGGTACTGATCTAACATTATATTTTATATATTACCTCCTTATTACGTTTTCACTCTAAATCACTAGAATTAAGGAGTTTCATATGCAAAAACCACGTAAAATTAAAAGATATTGCCCAAAATGCAAAAAACATACAACACATGAAGTTCATAAAATAAAAAAGAGAAAAGCAAGTGAGCTTAAACAGGGTCAGAGACGGTTCCGTCGAGTAATGAGCGGATACCGTGGTTTTCCAAGACCTAAACCTGAAGGTCGAGAAAAAACAAGTCGTAGAGCCCCTTTAAAATATACATGTTCAGAATGCAAAAAAAGCGTACAGCCTCCAAGTTTAAGAGCAAGAAAAGTCGAGGTAGGTGAATAATTAAAATGAGTAAAACAGAAAGCAAATTCATAAAAGTTAGATGTAAAGATTGTGAAAATGAACAAGTACTTTTTAATAAGTCAAGTACTGTTGTTTCATGTCATATTTGTGGTGGAAAACTTGCAATCCCAAATGGTGGGAAGGCAAAGATCAAGGCAGAGATTTTAGAAGAAATTGAGTAAATAAATTATGGTTTAAGCTATGGTTGAAAAAGAATACCCAGAAGAAGGAGAGCTTGTTGTAGGAACAGTTGTAAAAGTCCAAAATTATGGAGCATTTATAACTCTTGATGAATTCTCCAACAAAGAAGGTTTTATTCATATAGCAGAGATTGCAACAGGTTGGGTAAAAAGAATACGAAATCACATAAAGGAAAAACAGAAAGTTGTTTGCAAAGTTTTACATGTTGATCAAGCAAAGGAGCACATTGATTTATCATTAAAAAGAGTAAATGAACACCAAAGAAGAAATAAAATTCAAGAATGGAAAAACAAACAAAAAGCACACAAACTACTTGAGATGGTAGCAAAACAACTTGGTAATACAATTGAGCAATGTAAAAACGAATTTGCAGATGAATTAATTAAAAAATATGAAACATTGTATGCTGCTTTTGATGAAGCAGCCTATGATATTGAAACCCTTAGAAAAGATGGTTTTAAAGGTGAATGGTTAAAAGCATTTGAAGATGTTGCAAAATCAAATATTACAATCCCTTATGTAGAAATCAAGGGTTATTTGAATGTAACATCCTGGTTACCAGATGGTATTAAACATATAAAAGAAACACTTTCTTCTGCAGAAAATAGTGAATATGAAGATGTAGAAATTAAATTAAGATACATTGGTGCACCCCAATATATTATAAGTGTTAAAGCACCTGATTATAAAATCGCAGAAGACGAGATGAAAAAAGCAGTACAAAAAATTCAAGATGAAATGAAAAAATATAAAGGAGAATGTGAATTTCATCGAAAATTAGAGGAGTAAATGTCTTATTTGTTTTATTGTAATAAATGTTTGAAATATACACTTGAAAAAAAATGCTCAAAGTGTAATATTCAAACAATAATAAAAAATCCTCCAAGATATTCACCTCAGGATCATTATGGAAGATATAGGAGAGAACTTAAAAAATCACAAAAAGGATGATAAAAAATGGATTATGTAACAGTAAAATATACATCAAAAAAACCAAAACTCAAAGACCCTATTTTAATAGAAGGCCTTCCAGGTATTGGAAACGTTGGCAAACTTGCAGTGGAACATTTAATTGAAACAATAAAAGCAAAAAAATTTGCAGAATTATACTGTAAAGATTTTCCACCACAAGTATTTATCAATACTGACGGGACTGTAAAACTTGTAAATAATGAGTTTTATTTTTGGAAAGCGAAGAAAAAAAACCAACATGATTTAGTTCTAATTACTGGAGATTATCAAGGATTATCATCACAAGGTCAATATGAGCTTGTTGAAAAAATACTTGATATCTCTGAAGAACAAGGAGTAAAAGAGTTATACACATTAGGTGGATATGGCCTTGGCCACGATATCGAGCACCCTAAGGTATTATGTGCCACAACTGATAAAAATCTTGTAAAAGAAATGAAGAAGTTTGGTGCAGTTTTCAAAAAAAATGAACCAGGTGGAGGAATAGTAGGAGCAAGTGGTCTTTTATTAGGCTTGGGTAAAAATAGAGGTCTAAAAGGTGCTTGTCTAATGGGAGAAACACCAGGTTATCTTGTAGATCCTAAAAGTGCAAAAGCTGTATTAAAGATTCTAATGAAAATCACAAATGTTACAGTAAATATGTCTGCACTTGAGAAAAAAGCAAAAGAAATTGAAAACATTGCCCATCAACTCAAAGAAATTGAGGGAATCAACAAAGATAAGTCAGAAGAGTTAAAATATATTGGATAAAAAAATTATTTATTTTTATACCAATCCAGTATTTCCTTAAAATCTAAAGCATTTCCTGTTGAATATAAAACCTTTGAGAATTCACTTATTTGATCTGAATCCTCAGTTATTATTATTCCAACTGCTTTCAGTCCTTTTAAAAACCCTAACACTTTATATTCGTTATCATTATGATAAATATAATCCTCATATTCAAGATTAAAACCTTCATTTTCTAATTGACTTTTATAATCGTTTTCAATATTAGAACTTGTTTCATCTGTTTTAAAAGTCTTATAATTAATATTTTCAAGATTAGGCATATCAGCTAAATCAGGAAAATCATCAACCATGTTTTCGAGTTTAATCTCTTCATAGTATCCAACTGGTTTTTTAATCTCATAGAAAAGCGGTATATAATCTGTATAAATTAAAATCCCAACTATTGTAAATATTATTGTTAAAATCACTATAATCTTTTTTGTTCTTTTTTTTGATTTATTATGTTTGGATGAAATTGAACCTTTTTGTTTAACAACATTCTTTTGCATCTTTACCACCCAGTTTATGTAAAAAATAATTGTCTATTTCTTATTATTTAAAATCTTTGTGTAAAAAATTCAATATGTAAAAATTAAAAAATGAAAGATAAGCAATATTTTAAATATCATCTATCTCTGTAACATATAATACATTTCTTTCTGCACCTGGGATATTGTTGTTCTCAGGTTTTTCAATCTTAAATGTCCCTTTCATAATATATTTTACATTTTCATTTAAGGTATTGTTTTCTAATAATTTTTCAGGTATTTCAAGATTTAAAATATAATTTGGATATAACTCAGTATCCATCTGAGGAGGCCTAAGAGCTCGATTATTTCCATCTAAAAAATATATGCCTTCTACTTCGACATCTTTATTATCATAATTTTCTTTATTTTCAATTAATCTTTTTAAGGATAATGTATTATCTTCTGATTTTGGTAAGGTAATATAATATATTACAGCTGCAATTATTACTAATATTAATAAAATGTAAATAACTGTCCTTGTGTTCCATTTTCTTGTTTTTGCATTCATATTATATCAACAACCACAAATAAAGTTCGTATTAATAACTCTTATCAATTTAATTCAATATCATAGACTTTTTCAGGATTATCTTTATGTATCTTATATGCCTGATCTTCAGTCATCATGTCTTCTTTTATCATAGAAATTGTATTCTTAGGAATAGTTTTCGGACCAAGTACTGCTCCAGGTCGTTTGGGATCATCGATATAATCTGTTTCCAACATAAACCTAGTCCCTTTTTTGATTGATATAGTAATGTTTTTTTTGTTTCCAAGCACTGATGGGAAAAGCCCGCTATTTTCTTGCTTAGTTATTAAAGGAGGTGAATAATGCTTAATTATTTTATCAGCCTTCAATCCAATTTTTTTACCCATTGCAACAAACTCTTTACAATTTTCAGGTGTTGTACTTTCTGTATGCAGAACAACTGGTACACCTGCTTCTTTTGCTTTTTGCATACCATATTGTAAAATTTCATTTGAATCCAAAACAACTTGTTCATCTACTTGAAAATGAGGCCTTCCAATTTCACCGATTGCAATGCAATCTCCATTTTCACATAATTCAGCTGCTTGATCCATTCCTTTTTTCATTATTTCAATTGTTTTAGTTCTACCAAATTTTTCACTTAATTTAATATAATCAACGGGATATGGACCTACAGTGACAAAAACACCAATATTAATTTGTGATAATATTTCGTCAGCCATTTTTAATGTTTTTTGATAAACCTTTTCATAACTTTTTTCTTTGATTACAAGTGAGGGCATAGGATACTGACATAATACAAAATGTGTACCACCTGCTCTTTTAAAATCTTTTACTGCATCAAGATATCTGCCATCTCTTCTAAGATGTAGATGATTATCAAATACAATCAACTAACTCTCACCGCTCATATAAATAATAATACTATATATTAAGGAATTGATAAAAAAAATATCTTAGTGATATTTTTTTTTCTTAATATAATAAAGAAAGTTTGTATTGGATTTTTCCTCTTTTCCAGTAATTGTCTCAATTACCCCTTGAGCCAATATCCATCCAAAATATCCCATAAAAAAAGTAAAAAAGCCTGCTATACTGTAACCTAAAATTATTTGTACATAATTTTCTCCACCAGTTAAAAACAATGCAAGTATTCCAACAATCATAAATAAAAAAATAAGCAAAAATACCCATCTTAAAGCATGCAATGTTACTTTCATTGTTTTCATAGGAATATCTTCAAAAGATATTTTTTTGTCGATAAGTTTTGATAAATTATTCTGTGTGTATTTTCTCCGTGGCATATTTTCTCCTCCTACTAACAAAAATTTATATTTTGTTTAGAGCAATCCCAAGTTATGTAATGGTTGAAGGTTATAAAAATCTGTTTCGCATATAAATATGCACATAATCTGCAGTTGCATATGCACCTTCATAAAAAACTAATTTTTTTGTATTAATATATTTTCAAAAAACTTAATAGTACAATTATAATTTCTCTTTTTATTGAATTTGGAGAGATTATGGATCTTACTGAAGATATAGATTTTGAAGAAGATACAAATATTATTGATAAAAAAAAAGAGGAGATGAAAAAAGAATTTTTAGATGAGAATCTAAAAAAAGCAAATGTATCTTTTAAGAAAGTAAATAAAAATAATAAAAAGATCTTCAAGAGAAAACCATTTTTAAAATCAGGAATATTATTAATCGCTATTGCAATTATTTGTCTTATTATATCTAGTTATTCTCCATGGATGTACATAAGATATAATTCTGAGAACGGTTCTGTCGAAGATGTCTATTATAGATATTATGATAATAAAAATAATAGTAATGATGAATATGTAAATAATTTTTTTAAAACATCTAATAGTAGTAAATTAATTGGAATTTCATCTGATGATTTTACTAACGTACCTCAATCTTCTTTTTATATATTTATTATCATGATTGTTTTAGGTGCTTTATTTACAATATTTGAAATAATCAATAAATTTAAAAAGTTCTCAAGACAGATACGGACAATAATACATACATTTTTTTCTTTAGGAACTGCTATAATTTGTATATATTATATCTTCATAATTGTTAAATTTCTAGGTGCAAATATAATGCTTTCTCATAATCTAAATATAATTAAACCATCTTTAGATATTCTAAATATTGTTTTTATAAATCCAATAATCTTGATGTTTATTGTCGCAGGAATACTAAAGCTATCTTTTACAATGTTAAAGATTAATTTCAAGGAATTTGAAAACATTTACAAGTCAAATCAACCAGAAAAAACCATGAAAAACTACAGATATAAAGGTGAGAAGATATGAATATAGATAGTATTAACTCAATAAAACGTAAATCTATATTCTTGCTTTTCTTAAGCATTTTATTATTAATGTTAATAAATTTTTTACCAATTCTTGCTGTTGAAAACTATGACGATACAGGGTTTACAAAATTTTATAATCTTGAAAATATGAAAAATAGCGATAATAATGAAATATATAACATTGTAGATAATCTAAATATAATTATTATTCTTATTTGGGCATGTATTCTATCATTACTATTCTGCTTTGTCGGTTTAATTATAAAATTATCTGAAAGGTTTCATTCTTTATCTAATATTTTAATATTCTTTGGAGCTCTCTCTATAGGTTTTAGTTATTTATCATTTTATTTATATATAACACAAAATTTGGAAATTTATAACAATGAATTCTTAAAACCTGCTTACATTATTGAGTCCTTTGATTATTTATTTATTGTAATAGGATTTTTTGTATTATTTATGTTAGTCGATATTTATTATGTATATAATATCGCACAATTTTTTTATGATAATAAAAAAGATCAGAAAAAAAAGGAAAAGAAAATTAATTCCAAAAAGAAAAGTCCAAAAAAAATTCAAGAAGAAAAAACTATTGATAAAAGTGGAAAGACATTAAAAGAGCCTAAGATAGATGTAAAAGATAAAGAAGAAAAAGAAGAACTTGAAGATTGGTTAAAAACCGAAATTAAAAAAATGGAGATAAAAGATAAACAAAATTTAGAAAAAAATAAAGATTTACCAACAGAAAATTTAATAGATGAAAATCTTGATAAAAAAATTCAAGACAATGAAAAAGAAGAATTTTTTGAAAATGACAATATAAAAATAGAAGAAAACAAAGAATATCCCAAACAAGATAATAATATAGAAAAACAAATAGAAAAAGAAGAAAAAACTCCTTTTAAACAAAAGCAAGATAATATTTCAGATTTAAAAATTGAAGAAAAAGAAATATCTGAAAATCAATCTAAACAACCTTTAAAAAGTTTAGATGAGGCTTTATCAAATGCTGTTGCAAAAAAACGGCCAGGTATAAAAAAAATAGAAGACCTTGAAGATAAAAAAGAAAATATTGAAAAAAAAATAGAAGAGCCAATAAAAAAAGAAGATAAAGATTCCAAAGAAGAAACAGAATTAAAAACTGATAAACAAGAAGAAGAATCATATAAAGAGGAGATAAAACCCAATCAAGAGATCTCTGCAAATACCAAAAAATTCAATGTAAAATGTCCAAAATGCTCAAAGATTTTTGAAGCAACTAAAAACGAAAATGGTGTAACAGTTATTAAATGCCCTTATTGTGGAAAAGAAGGAGTAATAAAATAATATTATTTATCTGAAACAATTCGTATTATATCCCCATCTTTTAACTCATGATCTGCACCAATTATTCTTTTTGTTCGAGCATCAATTGCTCTAATGAAATTATCACCAAGATCAGTATGAACTTTATATGCCAAATCTTTTGCATTACTTCCTTTTTGCATAAAATAGGCATCAGGTAAGACCCTACCTTCTTTATCAGTTAAATGATTTTCATCCTCAACAGGATAGACAACAATTAAATCAAGCATTTTAACTGCCTCTTCAATACATTTTTGAATTCCTGTTGAACCATATTTATCTAAAACATGTGTTTTAATATAATCTAGAGCTTTGATTTGTTTTTCTGACAAGTTTGCTTTATCAATTATTTTAAAATCACTATTACCAGGAATATACTCAATTAAACCTTTTTTTTCAGCATTTATAAGTGCTAACTCTGATTCAGCACTTGTATTTATAACGACATATTTTTTTTGTTTTAAGAAATCTGCTTTTTTTATATTTTCTTCAGGTGCAATATCTGATTTGTTAAATGCTACTATCATAGGTTTGCTTATTTTTCTTACAAAATCTGATAACTTGAGAAGTTGCTCATCTGTCCATTTTGAAGGTTTATCCTGATCAAGTCCAATTTTTTTAATTGAATCTAAAATATGCTCATCTTTAATTCCCAGTCCTGTGAGTTTTTCTGCTAACATTTTTTCAATTTTTTTACCTTCTACCTCACATCTTCTAGCAAGAGCCTCCCAAGATTTTTTAATAATACCTAATATCCATTGATTCAGCTCTTTTTCTAAAAATTCAATATCCAGTAAAATATCATGTTTTCCAATCTCACATGGATTTCCTTCAGAATCTGCGCTTCCAGATGCATCAATTATATGTATTAAGACTTGGGCCTGACGTAGATCATCTAAAAATTTATTACCAAGTCCTCTACCTTTGCAAGCATCAGGTACAAGACCTGCAACATCTATTGCCTCAAAAGGGATAAATCTTGTTCCATTGATACATTTTGAATTATGAGGTGTACATTTTACATTAAACTCTTTACAAGGACATGGTTTTCTAACATACATTACTCCTCTATTTGCATCTATTGTGGTAAAAGGATAGTTTGCAATCTCTGCATGAGCATCTGTTGCTGCATTAAAAAAAGTTGATTTACCAACATTTGGTTTTCCAACTATTCCAATTTGCATACCCATATTTTTTACTCCAACATATCTTTTACATCTTCTACAATGTCTGCATCATTTTCAAATCTCTGTAATTTTTCTTCTACTTTTTTTTGTTTTCCAGTGATAAAAGATGTACCATTTTTTGCATAGATCTCCCCTATAATTATTGCAGATTTTGAAAGCATTATCTTTGCACCAGATATATCCCCATCAATTCTTGATTCATCTTCGATTATAACCTTACCCATTGATTCAATATTACCTTGAATTTTTACCTTTTTTCCAGTAAAAAGATCACCTGTGTTTTTTATTGTCCCATCAATTCTTGATTCATTGTCAATAAATGTCTTTCCTTTTATTTCATAATTACCAAGAAGTTTTGATTTTTTTCCAACTCTAACATTGTAATCTACTTTTGATTTTTGTATACCGATTATACAATTATTTGGAATAAATAAAAAGGTTTCAGATATCGGTATCGTATCACCATCATTTTCCTCGATTTCTTCAAGAATCCTATCTATTTCTTCACTATGACCAAGTTTCATCAGTTGCATAAGATATATAAAAATATATATAACAACTGGTATTGGACTCCTAATATTTATCCATCCTTTTGCCTCAAAACCCTTTGAAATTTCTACACTGTCACCTACATCCAAATCTCCTTTAAGGGAAAGTTTTCCTTTTACCTGAACCTTTTCACCAAAAAAAACATTTTCGCCACTTTTTACATTGCCACCAATTCTACTAAAAGTATCTACTCTAATATCATGAAGAGCTTCAAGATCTCCATCAATAATAACATGTTCACCAACAAAGATACGCCCATCGGTTTTAATTCCAAATTGGATAAGACACCTATCACCAATTACTACATCCCCCTTTGTAATAATCAATTTCTCTTCAAACTTCGTCTCATCTGGAATGACCAATGTTTTTCTATCAAAAGGCATTAAAAAATAGGTAATAAATAACGTATTATAAATGCAACGGATAATCAATAAAAAGTTATTCAATTAACCATTCTTCATCAATTTTTTTATAATTGGCTAGTTCCTCTTTTGAAAACCACAGATCTATTTCAAATTTTGCAGTATCTTCACCATCTGAACCATGGACAATGTTTCGACCAATGAATTGACCGAAATCCCCACGAATACTTCCAGGAGATGCTTCTGCAGGGTTTGTTTTACCCATCATATTTCTAACCTGCTCTATTGCATTATATCCTTCTAAAACCATTGCAACAACAGGTGAAGAAGTAATGTATTTCACAGTAGGTTCAAAAAAAGGTTTTCCTTTATGAATACCATAATGTTTCTCTGCAAGTTCTCTGCTTACTGATACCATTTTCATCGCAACAATCTTTAATCCTTTTCTCTCATATCTATTAATTATTTGTCCAATGAGCCCTCTCTGAACTCCATCTGGTTTTACCATCACAAATGTTCTTTGTTTTTTCATGTTTTTTTCACCTAGATTAATAAAAACAGCATAATTATTTCATATATCAAATTAACGGCTAAATTAAAGATTTTGCAAGTATATATAACATAAATACAACAACATTGTATATTATATGGGCAATAATAGATGCAAATAGATTTTTTGTTTTAAATACAATATATGCAAGTAATACTCCCATTATCATTGGAAATATAACAGGGTAAATTTTACCATAACTAAAATGAGCTATTCCAAATAAGAATGCAGTAGAAAAAATCGCAACATTTTTTCCTGCATAATCATTTATTTTATCAAGTAGAAAACCTCTGAAAAATATTTCTTCGGCAATTGGCATAATCGCTATTAATAAAAATATCACACTAGGCGAAAATATCTGTTCTATATCTGGTATATTACTCAAATCAGATACATCAGTTCCAGAGGCTTCAAGTATAGCAACTATAACAAATGAAATACTATACATTGCAATTACAGCTAAAATTGCCCATAAAAAAGCTCTGTCAATATTTTCAAATTTTAATCTCATTTTTATTAAAGCTTGCTTGAATTTTTTATTATTAACTAGCATATACCAAAAAATTGGTATAAGGATGAATAATACAAGGGAAATAATTAGCTGGAAAATCAAGATAAATATTTCACTAATCAACTCAAGATTTTCAGCAATATTTTGATATTCTTGTGATTGAGTTGAAGGTAATACCTGCACATATGATAAAATTGGCAATATAAGAATGACAAAAATTGAAACAAGTATCATTAATAATGCTAGAATATGAGCAGGCTTTCGAATATTAAAATCCATAAAACTAGTAAGCAATTAATATTTGATAAAAGTTTTTAAATATTAGATTCTGTTTCCAGTTTTCTATCTGGGCTCGTGGGG
>Ga0272442_10010721_pt1 | contig 11261 bp, 6 predicted proteins | sample SSMForm2O_FD_200262 | JGI IMG/M metagenome (GOLD analysis project Ga0272442, IMG submission 200262) | Marine sediment archaeal communities from Little Sippewissett salt marsh, Falmouth, MA, United States - SSM-Form-2O | ecosystem: Environmental > Aquatic > Marine > Wetlands > Sediment ...
GGCCGGGCAGGCCGGGAGCATCGGTGAGCGTCTGGCACAGGTAGGGGGCGCTGCACGGGGCGGTGATGCGGGCCGCCTGGGGGCGGGAGTAGACCCAGGCGGGATTCTCGAAGATCGGCGGCGTGAGGCGCTCCGCCCCGCGCCAGCGCGACACGGGGTTCATCCCAATGACTGTCGTCGCCGTCTCCCGGCCGTCGTACTCATACGGCGTCTCGAAGGCGGTGTAGGCCTCCAGGAGTTCGATGGACTCCTCGGGCGCGAAGGCACACTCGACCACGAAGCCCTCGCCATCGGGATCGGGCCGCACGGAGACGGCCCAGGCGACAGGAACCTTCCCGTAGGGCGTGGTGCCTCGGAACACGGCTCCGCCGCAGGGAAGCTCCTCGGCCTCCGCCGCATGAGTGGGGCGCACGTGGCCGAGCGAAAGCCACTCGTGGTCCTTGAGCCGCAGCATCGGCCGCTCGTCCTCGTAGAACCAGTCGGGCACCCAGCCCTCGGCCTCGCGGACGAACACGGCTCGCCGGCTCCCGTGGTGAACGCTGATTGTAATCGCTTCGGTCATCGCAGTCCTCGGTGTGATATCCTGTGAGGTGGCATCGCACGGAGCAGGAGCCCCACGCCGCCACCTGCCAACGATGGAGCCGCTATCGTAGAGTCTCCTGGGCGTGTTTGCAACCCGCCATCCCACCGAGTACCATTCGCTGTCGCACGGCCGGAGCGAGCGAACCCACTGCCTCCGGAGCAAGCCTCATGTCCCGCCTCCTCGAGGCCGCATTCCTCTGCCTCATCCCGCTGAGCGCGGCGGGTGCAGGCGAGGGCGTGAAGGTGATCCTCGACGACTTCGGGAACGTCGGGTCCGGCACGAAGTGAGTCGTCGTGGGCGTCCGCGGCCGCCCGCGTGGAGATCGCACATGGTATCCCGGGTTCATCTCACCATCCTGTCGCTGGTGGAGGCTCTGCTGATCATGTCGCATCCGCCCGTCCACGCCGCCTCGGCCGATGCCCGCAAGCTCCAGACGTTCCCCGTGCGGGGACTCGAGAACGCCGCCAGCGGCACCGTCTACCCCGCCGGGTCGCTCGAGCAGGGGGGCATGCCTCTCGGCGGGCTCGGCACGGGGTACCTCTGCCTCGACACGGATCTTCGGCTGGGCAAGTGCTCGATCTTCAACCGCCTCCCCGCCCCGATCGTGCTCGGCAAGCCGTTCCTCACGCTCACCGTGGGCGGCAAGCAGCTTCCGCTCACCGCGGTCGAGGGCGGGGCCGTGAAGGCCGTGCACTACTTCGGCCACTTCCCCGTGGCCGACGTGCGGCTCGAGCTCGACGTGCCGATCGCCGTCGAGCTCCGCGCCTACAGCCCCTTCATCCTGGGCGATGCCGTGGCGGGCAACACGCCTGCCGCCGTCTTCGAGGTGAGCCTGACGAACACCTCCTCGGAGCCGCAGACGGTCGCCCTCACCTTCTCGCCCGGCGGCTTCCCGCAGGGCGAGGCCAAGGCCTTCGCCGTCGACGGGTGGGCGGGAGTCCAGGTGACCCACCGCCCCATCGAGAACCTCCCCGGCTGGGTGCACCACACCTACGCACTCGCCGTCGAGGACGGCGCGGCCGAAGCCGACGCCGCCGGTGCGCGAGCCGTGGGGCGCCGCGACCTCAAGCCCGGGGAGAGCACGACCCTCCGCTTCGTCCTTGCCTGGCACCAGCCCTACCTGCGCGAAGGCTCGGGTCGGGTGGAGAAGCACACGTATGCCGACCGATTCCCCGACGCCCAGGCCGTCGCCACCCTGGCCATGGGGAAGCGCCAGGAGTGGCTCCGCCGCGTCCTGGCGTGGCAGGATGTCATCTACGGCTCCGACCTGCCCCCCTGGCTCCAGGAGGAGCTGGTGAACGTGCCCTACACCCTGGCGAAGAACTCCGTGTGGCTCGCCAGGACACGCCCCGACGACTGGTGGGGCCCCGAGGGGCTCTTCCTGGTCAACGAGAGCTTCTCGACCTGCGCGATCACCGAGACCATGCCCTGCCGCTTCTTCGGCCACTGGCCCGCCCTCCTCTTCTTCCCTGAGCTGGAGCGGACGACCCTCGGCGCCATCCGCCGCCACCAGGTGCGCGACGGCGAGCCCCCCTTCTGCCTCGGCCTCGCCCTCGCCATCCGCGACCCCCGCTACCGCTGCCAGCACACCTGCGGCGCCGGCGAATACCCCCAGCTCATCCACCGCTTCTACCTCCGAACCGGCGACGAGCAGTTCCTCAAGGACTTCTGGCCCTCCGCACGCGACTCGCTGAACTTCATGCTCTGGCTCGACAGGGACGGCGACGGGCTGGTCGAAGACCACCCGCACGCCTTCCGCGGCGAAGGCTTCCCGGGGAACAACCCCCTCGACTGCTGGCCCTGGTACGGCGCCAGCAGCTACACCGCGGGCAAGGCCCTCGCCGCGCTCGTCTCCGGCATCAGGATGGCCGAGATCGTCGGCGACCGCGAACAGGCCGAGAAGTGGCGCCAGGCCCTCGACAGGGGCAGGAAAGCCTACGAGCAGAAGCTCTGGACCGGCAGCTACTACCGCACCTACAGCGGCACCCCCGACCACCCCAGGAACGATGCCTGCTTCTCCGCTCAGCTCAGCAGCGTGTGGTGCACGCGCGTGCTCGGGCTCGAAGACCCCCTGCCGAAGGACCGCATCGACAAGGCGCTCGACACCATCGCCCGACTCAACATTCCCGCGTCGGCCTACGGCACGGTGGACGCGGTGTTCCCCGACGGCAAGGTGTGCACGGAGGCGAGATGGGCGAACGACATCTTCATCCAGTGCAACGCCACCGCGGCCATGGTCTACCTCTACCTCGGCCGGCGAGCCGAGGGCGAGAAAGCCGCACGAGCCATGCTCGACACGATCTTCCGCGGGCCACACGCCATGCCCTGGTCGCAGCCGTGCGGCCTGAGCTCCGCCACGGGCGGCACCTGCCACGGCCACGACTACTACGACCACATGGTCGTGTGGAGCTATCCGCTGGCCTTCGCAGGACAGGACATCCCTGCCGCCTGCGCCCCGGGCGGCCTGGTCCACCGCATCCTGGCTGCGACCGGGGAGTGAGGCACCCGTTCCCTTCGTGATCTGAGGCGAGAGGTGATCCGTCGGACATTCGCATGCTGCTTCCTCGCGGCGCTGCTTCTTCACGAGGGTGCTGCGATGGCCCTCGAACGCGAGGACATCCCCCGACGAGCCCCGGACGACGCCGTGATGGCCAGCCAGGCCGAAGTGGCGGCTCTCGCGGCCTGGGCCGCAGGGGCCTTCGCCGGTGCCGATCCCGAGCAGGCTGCCGGGCCGGTGAAGCTGGAGCTGCGGCGCCAGGACCACGCCGCTCTCCAGCATGGCAAGTCCATCCTGGGCACGCCGCTGCGGATCGGCGGCCGCCAGTTCCGCCACGGGCTCGGTACCCACGCGACGAGTGAGATCGCGGTGACCCTTCCGCCCGGAGCCAGGGCCTTCAGCGCCCTCGTGGGACTGGACAGCAACGAGGACACACGGCGAGGCAAGGGCAGCGTCGTCTTCGTCGTCGAGCTGGATGGCAAGGAAACCCTGCGGACACCTACCCTGCGATACGGCGACGAGGCCGTGGCCGTCTCCGTGCCCATCCCGCCCGGTGCGAAGACCCTCGTGCTCAAGGTGGACCCGACCCCCGACGGCACAAGCTGGGACCACGCGGACTGGGCGGATGCGCGCCTGGTGATGCACGACGGCCCCGACCTCCGCCTCGACTCCCTGCCCGCCACGCCACTGCTCGCCGGCCGCCAGCCCCCGTTCTCCTTCACCTACGGCGGGCAGCCGTCCGCCGAGCTCCTCGGCCAGTGGAAGCGCACGGCAGCGACCACCAAGGACGACGCCGCAACGGAGCATCGGGTCCAGTGGTCCGACCCCAAGACCCGCCTTCGCGTGACCGCCGCGGTGCGGGTGTTCCACCGCTTCCCCGCGGTGGACTGGGTGCTCGAGTTCGAGAACCAGGGCGAGGACGACACGCCTGTCCTCGAGGGCATCCAGGCTCTCGACGCCGCTCTGCCCACGGGCAAGATCGCGGGCACGGTGCACGGCATCGCGGGCGACAACTGTAGCGAGCACTCGTTCGAGCCTTTCGCGAAGCCGCTGCCCGCGGACGGCAGCTTCCGCATGGCCCCCGTGGGCGGCCGCTCGTCAAACGGTGCCTTCCCCTTCTTCAACCTCGCGTTCGAGGACGAGGGAATCATCGCCGCCATCGGCTGGTCGGGCCAGTGGGCGGCAGCCGTCGACCGCGACGTAGCGGGTGCCACCCGCATGCGGGCGGGCATGGAACGCACTCATCTGCTCCTCCATCCCGGCGAGCGGATCCGCAGCCCCCGCGTCCTGCTCATGGCCTGGAAGGGCTCACGGACGGACGCTCACAACCGATTCCGCCGCCTCCTCCTCTTCCACTACGTGCCCCAGGAGAGCGGCCGCCCGATGGCCATGCCCGTCTTCTGGCAGGGCTACGACCGCTACCGCAGCCACCCCCGCTGGCCCACCGAGGCCGGCCAGCTCCACGCGGCCACTGTGGCGAAGGACATCGGGGCTACCTTCCTGTGGCTCGACGCCGCCTGGTTCCCCGGCGACTTCCCGAACGGGGTGGGCAACTGGAGCCCGAAGCCCCGCGAGTTCCCCCGCGGCCTCAAGCCCATCGGCGAAGCCTGCCACCGCCTCGGCCTCGGCTTCATCCTGTGGTTCGAGCCCGAGCGTGTCGCCCCCGGCTCCGCCATCGCCCGCGACCACCCCGACTTCGTGTTCGGCGGCACGAAGGGCGGCCTCTTCAAGCTCAACCACCCCGCCGCACGCCGATGGCTCACCGACCTCCTCTCCGCACGCATCGCCGAGTACGGGGTCGACTGGTACCGCAACGACTTCAATATCGACCCCCTGCCCTTCTGGCGCGCGAACGACGCGCCCGACCGCCAGGGGATCACCGAGATCCGCTACGTCGAGGGCCACTACGCCATGTGGGACGAGTTGCGCACGCGCCACCCGGGCCTCCAGATCGACAACTGCGCGAGCGGCGGCCGCCGCATCGACCTCGAGACCTGCATGCGCTCCGTGCCCAACTGGCAGAGCGACACGGCGTGCGTCCCCGGCCGCGAGGACTGGGACCAGGCTCAGCACTGCGGCCTGAGCCTCTTCATCCCCTTCCACCAGTCGTGCGGCTGGTCGCCCGAGCCCTACGTGTTCCGCAGTGCCGCGGGGGCTGGCGCCATCACCCAGTTCGCCTTCCTCGACGGCGGGTTCCCCATCGACCAGGCCCGAGCCACCGTGGCCGAGGCACGCGAGAACCAGAAGTACTGGTATGGCGACTTCTACCCGCTTACCCCCTGCACGACCGCGCCCGACCAACTCATCGCCTACCAGTTCCACCGTCCCGATCTCGACGCCGGCCTCGTCCTTGCCTTCCGCCGCCTCGACTGCAACGTCTTCGGCCTCAGCGTGCACCTGAGCGGCATCCACCCCGAGACCACCTACGAGGTGGAGCTTATCGACGAGGCCCAACGGCGGACCGTCCGAACCCTCAAGGGCAAGGACATGGCAACGGACTTCCCACTCCTGATCCCGAAGCGCCGCGCCAGCCTTCTCGTGCGATACCGCCCCGCGCAGGGCAGCGGCAAGTAGCCCCTGGAGGCATCAAGCCACGATGCGTTATCGAGTCCTCACGTTCACGGAGATCCTCCTCATGGCAGCCCTGTGCGCAGGAGCCGACGCCGTGTCTCCTCGACCCGAAGAGATGGCCCGAGCCCGGCAGTGGCTCGCGACCAGGCTCGCCGCCCCGCAGGCAAAGCAGGCGGCCAAGGCGGGCCTGCTCGTGCTCGCCAACCACGACGTCGTGGTCCGCAACAGCCGCGGCCCGCGTCCCCTCACGCTGGGCAAAGCCCAGTACGCGCGCGGCCTCTACTGCCACGCGACCAGCAAGGTGGTCGTGCAACTCCCCGGCCCAGGCACCGCCTTCTCCGCCGTCGTGGGAGTGGACAGCAATCCCGACACGGTGCCCGGCCGCGGGAGCGTGATCTTCGCGGTGACCGCGGGCGGCAAGGAGGCGTTCCGCTCGAAGGTGCTGCGCGAGGGGATGCCCCCCGTGCCCGTCGCCGTCGACCTCGACGGCGCCACCGAGTTCGTCCTCGAGGTGAACAACGCCGGCGACGGGATCTCATGTGACCAGGCGGACTGGGCGCACGCCAAGGCCGTGCTGGCCGACGGCAAGACCGTGTGGCTCGGCGACCTCCCCTTCCTCGGTCCCGCCGATGCCATGCGGCTGCCCGGGCCGCCCTTCTCGTTCACCTATGGCGGCGAGCCCTCCGCTCGGCTCCTGTCCACCTGGCCCCGCACCCACTCCCAGCGGAAGCTCGACCCCCAGCGCACCGAGCACACCCTCACCTGGAGCGACCCGAAGACGGGCCTCACCGTCCGATGCGTGGCCATCGAGTATCACGACTTCCCCACCATCGAGTGGACCCTCCACTTCAGGAACGCGGGCAAGGCGGACACGCCGGTCCTCGCGGACATCCAGGCGCTCGACCTGGCTCTCGAGCGGGGCGACGACGGGGAGTTCACGCTCCACTACAACGTGGGCAGCTACGCGGGAGCCAACGACTTCCAGCCGCTCGTCGCGCCCCTGCCGCCTCGGGCACGCAAGGACCTCGCGCCCCGAGGCGGCCGCCCCACCGGCGGCTACCTGCCCTGCTTCAACATCGCGTGGCCCGGCCGCGGCCTCATCGCCGTCGTCGGCTGGACGGGCCAGTGGGCCGCCCATTTCGAGCGCGACGCCGGCCGCCGACTCCGCGTGCGCGCGGGCCAGGAGCTCACCCACTTCAAGCTCCTCCCTGGCGAGCAGGTGCGCTCCCCGCTAGCCGTCGTCCAGTTCTGGAACGGCGACCGCATCCGCTCCCAGAACATCTGGCGTCGCTGGATGCTCGCCCACGTGCAGCGACGGCCCGGCGGCAAACCCATGCCGCCCCAGCTCATCATGTGCTGCGACGACCACTTCCCGGGCATGAAGAGCAACGAGGCCGGGCAGTTCGCCTTCATCGACGCCTACAAGAAGGCCGGCATCCCGCTCGACTACTGGTGGATGGACGCCGGCTGGTATCCGTGCGAAGCCTGGTGGACGGTGGGCACCTGGGAGCCCGACCCCCAGCGCTTCCCCCGGGGTATCAAGGCTGTATCCGACCGCGTGCACGCCAACGGCTGGAAGCTCGTCACCTGGTTCGAGCCCGAGCGCGTCCACGCCGGCTCCTGGCTCGCCGAGAACCACCCCGAGTGGGTGCTCGGCGGCAAGAGCGGTGGGCTACTCAACCTCGGGAACCCCGAGGCACGCCAGTGGCTCACCGACCACATCGACACGCTCATCACCGAGCAGGGCATCGACCTGTATCGCCAGGACTTCAACATGGAGCCGCTGGGGCACTGGCGTGGCCACGACGCGCCCGACCGCCAGGGCATCACCGAGATCCGCCACGTCGAGGGCCTGCTGGCCTACTGGGACGAGCTGCTCCGCCGCCACCCGAACATGCCGATGGACACATGCGCCAGCGGCGGGCAGCGGCTCGACCTCGAGACCCTCCGCCGCGCGGTGCCCCTCCTGCGTAGCGACTACCGCTCCGAGCCCGTCGGCACCCAGGGCCACACCCGCGGCATGGCCCTCTGGTTCCCCTACTTCGGCACGGGCATCGGCAACGACTCCGCCTACGTGGTCCGCAGCCACTTCTGCCCCACCTTCGGCATCGGGGGCGACGTGCGCCGAGGCCAGATGGACTGGGCGAAGATGAAACGCCGCATGGCCGAGTGGCGCGCGATCGTCGACTGCTTCTTCGGCGACTACTATCCCCTCACGCCCTACCGCCTCACGCAGGACGTGTGGATGGCCTGGCAGTTCCACCGCCCCGACCAGGGCAAGGGCATGGTCCAGGTGTTCCGACGCGCCGAGAGCCCCTACGAGACGGCACGCTTCTGCCTCGGCGGCCTCGACCCCGAGGCACGCTACCGCCTGACCGACCTTGACACAGCAACGACGACCGAGGCCGCAGGAGCCGATCTCATGGGCAAAGGACTCCCCGTGACCCTGCCGAAGCGCACCACGTCCGCGATACTCACCTACGTGTGTATCGAGTGAGCGAAGCCCGTCCTGTCATATCCTGCCCCGGCTCAGCAACTCTCCAGCGGCAGCGGCTCAAACGTTGTCCGTAGATCCTGCGTCTGCCCCGTCTCCGCGGCTCGGTAGCCGGATTCGATGATATCGACGACGTGGCGCGCGTGCTCCGCGCTCGCGATCGAGGGGGTGCCGTCGCGCACCCAGTCGACAAGCTGCATCACGTCCTCGAACACGTGCGACTCGCGCAGGCGGACGTGCTCGCCGGTGACGTGGGGCTCGTGGTCGCCCTCCTCCACCGCCGATTCCCCCTTCACATCCGTGCCCACCACCGAGCCCGCCGTGCCGTGGATCGTCGGGTGGAAGCCCTTCGTCACCGATCCGAACACGGTGCCGTAGATGACGGCGAACACCGTGTTCCCGAAGTCCGCCAGGATGAACGTGCTGTCGTCCATGTCGCACTCGATGGTGTTGCCGCGGAACTCCCGCTTAGGCAGTACGAGGCCCGAGACGGCGGTCACGCGCTTCGCCGGCCCGAGGATGCCGGTCAGGTTGTGCAGGCAGTAGACCGTCACGTCGTACTGCGGCCCGCCGCCGGGCTTGCGGTAGTACCACGTGGGGTCCACCTGGGTGAGCACGTCGTCCCACGTGCGGAATTCCTCGTTGAGGTGGTAGTTGCCCGGTGCGGCTCCCGTGATGGCCCAGACCACCTGCCCGATGTCGCCCTGGAGAATGCGCCGGCGGATGCGGCGGTTGTAGGGGTTGAGCATCATGCCCGGCGAGGCCACGAGGCGGACGTCCTTGTCGGCGGCGCGGGCGATCATCGCGTCGCACTCGTGGACCTGCGTGGCCATCGTCTTGTTGAAGTGGACGTGCTTGCCGGCCCCGATGGCGGCCATGCCCTGCTCGTAGTGGAGGCCGATCGGCGAGCACAGGGTCACGGCGTCCACGGCGGGGTCCGCCAGCAGCTCCTCGTAGGTCTCGTAGGCTGCGGCCACGCCGTAGCGATCGGCGGCCGCCGCCGCGCGGCCCGGCACGGGGTCGCACACGGCCGCCAGGCGCAGGCGATCCTGCACGTCGTCCTGCGAGAGGTGCATCAGCGCCCCTCGGATGCCGATGGCACCCGCGCCCACAATGCCCATACCCACCTTGTCGCTCATCGTCTCTCGTCCCCCTTCGCCTTCAGGCTTCAGTGAGTGCATCGCGCCAGGAGGTCTTGTGCTCCCAGCCGACGGTCTTGCGGAGCTTCTCGTTCGAGATCAGGGTCGCATGGCCCTCCACGTAGCGCAGGATGGGCAGGAGTTCGGGCTTGAAGCGCTCGACGAGCTCGCGCGTCGGCTCGAGCGCCGTCGTGTCGTTCCCATTGCAGAAGAACGCGCCGTGTGGGGGGATCTGCTCGGCCCGCTCCATGAGCAGGCGGTGGGCCGAGGCCACGTCCTCGCTGCCCACCCAGGCCCAGAGCCAGGGTGCCCAGCCCTGGGTCGGCGAGGCATTCTGCGCCATGGCGGCGCGGCGCTCGGGCGGGGTGATACCCGCGCAGCGGAGCGCGTAGGTGCGGATGCCGTAGGCGCGGGTGTACATCGCCAGCATCTCCTCGCCGGCGAGCTTGCTGTAGGAGTAGGAGTCCTCCACGTCGCTCGGGTGCTCCTCGTCCACGGGCAGGTACTGGAGCGGGAAGTCGCGGCCGCTGACGCGGAACCCATGGCCGAGGGCGCAGTTGCTCCCCGTCATCACGAAGATGCCGATGCCGCGATCGCGGGCCGCCTCGAGCAGGTAGTAGGTACCCAGGATGTTCGAGCGCATCGTCTGATCGAAGGGGATCCCGCGCTCCTTATGCGACTCCCGCATCTGCGGATGGTCCGAGGGGCCGGGCTGTGCGGCCAGGTGCTGAATGGCCTCGATGCCGCCCTCGGTCGCCCGCATGCACGCCTCGAAGTCCGTGATGTCGCCCTGCACCCACGGCCACCGCGCCGCCGCCTCGGGCTCGCGCCGCGACATCAGGACCAGCTCGTGGCCCGCCGCCTCGAGCTCGGGCACCACGAACTTGCCCAACCGCCCGCTCGCACCCGTCACCAGCACTTTCATCTCTCGCCTCCTCAGAGGGGATTCCACACCAGATGGTCACGCCGCGGCGATCTGCCGCGAGCATCATTGCCGAGCGCCAAGACAGGCCACGCTCCCGTCCTGTAGTGTCATGTAGAGCCGCCCGCCGGCGGCGGCCATGCCGTCGAGGATGGGCGGCGAGGGAAGCTTGTGCTCCGCCAGCTTCTCGCCACTCTCCGCCGAGATCGCCCACAGCACGCCGCCGAGTTTGCCGTCCAGCGCGGCCAGGGCCTTCACGGGATCGGCGGGGTCGGGCGGGCCGGCCACGAAGAGCCGCTCCCCCGCCAGCACCATCGCCTTCGGGCGTAGCGGCAGCTTCAGCCGCCAGGCGTGCTCCTCGGGCCGCAGGGCGTAGCGCTTCTCCCCGGGCTTCGGCAGGGCCGTGTCGCCGGCGTAGAGCACGTAGCCGCTGCCGGCCTTGAACGACAGCCAGCGCGCCGCGTTGGGGTAGGCCTTCACGGCATAGCCGCGGTTGCCGCGGAAGACGAGATACTGCCCTACGACCTGGCCGTAGGACCAATAGGAACGGATGTGCCAGGAGTCGTCGAGCAGGCCCGTGGTCGAGTAGAGGCGATGACCCGGGAACTGGTAGAAGTAGGAGCGGAAGAACCACTTGGGGTCGCTGCGCAGCGAGAGGCGAGGCGCTTCGAGCAGGTCGCACCAGTACTTGTGGTCGCCGCCGAAGTTCTCCCCGCTCCGCTTCGGCGCCTTGTAGAAGTTCGGGCCGGTGTCCGTGCACGCGGCCAGCTTCGGGTCGAAGGCCAGGTGGCGCATGTAGACCCGCGAGGCGTCGGCAGCCAGGATGTCGGGCAGCGCCCCCGGCATCACGAAGCCTCGGTTGGGGTGTTCCCACGTCATCCCCGCGTCGTCCCACGGCCCTTCGAGCCGGTGCTCGTGGAGCTTCCTGCCCGTGGCCGGATCGAGGCCGTAGACGGTGATGCCACCGTCGAGGAAGGAGGAGCGGCCTGCCGCGCAGTAGGCCACGCCGTCGCGCACGAGCACGCTCCCGTGCACGGGCCAGGCGGATTCGAGCT
>Ga0272442_10010723_pt1 | contig 11257 bp, 7 predicted proteins | sample SSMForm2O_FD_200262 | JGI IMG/M metagenome (GOLD analysis project Ga0272442, IMG submission 200262) | Marine sediment archaeal communities from Little Sippewissett salt marsh, Falmouth, MA, United States - SSM-Form-2O | ecosystem: Environmental > Aquatic > Marine > Wetlands > Sediment ...
TGCGTCCCCTGATTGACCGGGTCTACATGGTTATGCTCATGGGGGCTGGGCTCGATATGGCGATCGCAAACCCCTTGGACGAAAAGCTGCGCGAGTTCATTCGTGTGGTCGAAGAGCGCGATGAATCGACAGCGTTGTACAAGCTGCTGCTCACGCTCCACGACCGCGTGGAGGCAATGGAAGAGCTGCAGCCCGAAGACGTGGACATGAGCGATCCAGAGCAAGATGCGGTGTGGAAGACGGTCCAGATCTTGCTCAACAAGGTGATTTATACCGACGCCTACCTGCGTTAGTTTCTGGCTGTGTGGTTGTTTGATCTGGCCCGACAAGTGGATGGAGAGTGATGTATGGCTGACATGTGGACACAGTTGGCGCACTATCGCCAGGTAAAGGTGTTGCCTGACGGTTTGCGCGTTCTCCTGCGACCGATGGCTGCGGAGGATGCAGATGGCCTGGCACAGCTCTTTGAGCGTGCATCATCGGAGGATCTGGAGCGATTCCGTAGTGATCCGACCGACCGGTGCGTCGTAGAGCAGTGGGCGAAGGATCTCGATCTGAGCCGCATTTTCCCCGTGCTGGTCGAGGTTAACGGACGCATCGTTGGCGATATCACCATCCACTTTGGGTCAAAGTTCCAGCGACACCTGGGCTGGATCCGTTTGTTCCTGGACCGAGAGTTCCGCCGGCGGGGCATTGGCACGTTCATGATCCGCACGGCGATCGAGGTCTCGCGGCGGGTCGGACTGCACCAACTGATCACCATGGTGCCGACCGACCAGCCGCAGGTGATCAAGGCCTTTGAGAACCTTGGGTTCCGCAAAGAGTTTACCCACACCGACTATGCGATGCTCCAGGATGGACGTACGTTGGACGTAGCCGAACTGGTGCTCTATCTAGTCGATCACTCGGGAGAGTTTTGAGCAGCGTGCGCCTACTGATTGTCTGGCAGGGAGAGTGGGGGCAGCGAATTGCCGATCACCTAGAACAAAGCGCACCGCAAGATTGGACCTTGACAACCTGGCGTGGCCCGGTGGCGCTGCCGCTGGTGATCGACGACCCGGACGAGTTCTTGCCCGGATCACTGCCAGAGACCGATTTGCTCTTGGTCTTGACAGAAAGCCCAGGGCTGACTGACCTGGTGCCGGACATGGTCTCGCTGTGTGGTGCTGAGGCGGTCATTGTCGCACTGGACCGGCGTTCGGCAGGGAGACCTGGACTGCGCAGACAGGTACGCCAGCGGCTGCAGGCGCAGGGGGTGGACAGCGCGTTTCCAATGCCCTTTTGCAGCCTGGTGCCATCGACACAGCAGCATCCGTGGATCGCGACTTTTGCCCGTCACTTTGGGCGTCCAGAGCTGACGTTTCAGATTGAGGGTGGGCGGATCGGGCGCTGTGCGATCGTGCGCGAAACGCCCTGTGGGAACACGAGCTATATCGCCGAGAACCTGGTTGGCGCCCGGCAAGAGGATGCCGTAGAAAAAGCGGGTCTGCTCCATCACTACTATCCCTGTTGGGGAGGGATGGAGGCAGACCCGGTATCGGGCGAGCACACGTTATTGCACATCGCCGCAACCTTGGCCCAGAAGGCGGTTGCGCGTACGTTAAAAAGCAAGCACATACACCAAGAAGGCAAAACCTAGCTCGGTTTGCCTTAAGAGGCAGGCATCACGATGTCCTGCGATTCTTGAATATGCCTGGTCAGGGCGCGCTCAACAGCACGCGCATCCCGGTCTTCCAGGGCCTGGACGATCGCACGATGGCCCTCTACGATACGCGGTAGATCGGTCATACGGTTGAGGATCAGGTACCAGATGCGCAGATCCAACGTGTAGAGGCGATCTAGGGCCTGGGCCAAAAAGAGGTTTCCTGCGGCTTCATAGATTGCCTTGTGGAAGCGCTGGTCAAGCTGGATCCAGAACTGGGCGTCCGCAGTGCGGGCGGTCTCTTCAAACTGGGGCATCATAGCGGCAATTGCGGCAACCTGCTCATCGCTGGCACGTGCGACTGCCAGCCGTGCGCAAAGTCCCTCCAGGACCGAGCGGACCTCAAAGAGCTGACGGAAAATGCTGGCTAGGGTTTCCTCGGTGACCCGAACGGATCCGTTGGTACGTTCGAGCCAGCCCTCTGTGACGAGCTGCTCGATGGCTTCCTGGACTGGGCCGGGAGGCATCCCGACCTGGCGGGCAAGGGTGATTTCGTTAATGGGAACGCCTGGCTCGAGTTCGAGTGAGGTGATTCGTTCCTTGATCAGTTCGTAGGCTCTATTGGCGTTCATGTGTCCTCTCTTGGTTACGAGTATCGAGTAGTCAATCTGGGTAGCATGATAGCACATTCAAAATACGGTGTCAATGGATCCATTTGATATCATTTTCTATCAGTCTAGTTGGCGTTTTCTAGTGGTAGTGAGTATAATCGGCTCGTTCCCCTGAGCCTGTGGGTGTGTGACAGCGGGCTGGTGCCCGTCGCGCACGCACTCTGGCAAGGAATATGGACGGAAATCGATCGGTCTACATAATCAGCTCTGCAGCCGACTTGCTCGGGGTTCACCCGAGGACGCTGCACCTGTACGAGGAAAAGGGGCTCATTGTGCCGGTGCGCAAGGGCAATCGCCGCTTTTACTCGGCCAATGACCTGCAGTGGGTCCATGCCATCCGCTTCATGGTCCACGAGCGGGGGATCAACCTCGAGGGACTGCGTCAGGTGCTTGCCTTGCGGGCGAACCTGCGTTACAAGACTGTCGCTAGTGAGCTACCCGGCGCGTGTTTGAGGTTTGCCAGCACGACAGAACCGTGCTGGGAAAAAGGGATGACAGAACTAAAGTGTCACGACTGTCCGGTGTACCGTGGCGCACGCGATGACCTGCAGCAGGATCAGCGCGTGCCCAAGCTGTCCACTTAGAGAATAGTCCAGACCTGACTTGGTGTGGCAAGAACCTGACCTGCATCCAAAGGAGAGCCTAGGTGGTCCAGAGAGAAAAGATCGGATCTGTTCTAGTGGTGGGCGCCGGCGTGGGAGGTATGCGCGCTGCGAACGACCTCGCCGATGCTGGCATCAAGGTTTACCTGGTTGAGCAGTCGACGAGCGTTGGTGGTGTGGTCGCTCAACTCGGGTTCATGTTTCCCACGCACGACTGTGTGCTCTGTCGTGGTACGTCCGACCACGGCTACGGGTGCACGCGTCCATCGATCACGCCGTGGTTGTTGGACTTTAGCCGGCATCCATCCGTTGAGTTGATGACCATGACCGAGGTGGTCTCGGTGAGTGGACAGCCAGGGCACTTTGTGGCCACGGTGCGTCACAGGCCTCGGTACGTCGATACCCAGCACTGCATCAACTGCAACAAGTGCGCCGAGGTCTGCCCGGTCGAGTTTCCGGATCCGTTCAATATGGGAATGAGCACCCGCAAGGCCGCCGGCAAATTCGCGGTCCGTGCGGTGCCAGACGCGTACGATATCCAACGTGGAGACTACTGTGATGACTGCCGCAAATGCGTTTCGGTTTGTCCCACAGGAGCGATCAACCTCGACGAGCAAGAGTGGCATGAGCACTTGCACGTTGGAGCGATCATTCTCACCGTGGGCTATAAGGTGCATGATCCCTCAGGGATCACCGAGTATGGGTATGGTCGCTACCCGAATGTGATCACCAGCCTCGAATATGAGCGTTTGACCAGCCTGGTGGTGACCGGCCCGACAAGCGGCATTCTACGTCGGCCCTCCGATGGCAAACAACCCCGCCGGATCGCCTGGATCCAGTGCGTAGGCTCGCGCGACCAAAAGCATCCTTATTGCTCGTCGATCTGCTGCATGTATGCGACAAAGGAGGCTATGCTTGCCAAACAGCGCCTGCCGGGTGTGGATACGCAGATCTTTTTGATGGACGAGCGATCTTTTTCCAAGGCGTACAGTGCCTATACGAGGCGAGCTGCCGATGTATACGACGTCGGGTTTGTGCGCAGCCGGATCTCGATCATCCACGAGGATGCCGAAACGCACGACTTGATCCTGCGATACCAGACCGAAGATGGCATTCTCCAGGAACAAGAGTTTGATCTGGTCGTGCTTTCTGTGGGCAGCGAGCCCCCGGCGCAGTCCAGGCAGTTGGCCGAGATGCTGGACATTCAGCTGAACGAGTATGGCTTTTGCAAGACGGAGAAATTCGAGCCGGTCGATACGACCCGTCCTGGCATCTATGTGGCCGGGGCGTTTGCCATGCCCAAAGAGATCACTGAGTCGATCATTGATGCTAGCGGCGCGGTCGCTCAGGCTATCCAATTGCTCTCAGGCACGCAGCATTCGCTGGATGAACCGGTTTCTCAGCTCATCGAGCGAGATGTGAGCGGCGAGCCCGTACGCGTGGGTGTGTTTGCCTGTCTCTGTGGAGGCGAGATCTCGGATGTGATCGACTTGGAGGATGTTCTGGGGTATGTACGCACCCTGCCGGACGTTGCCTATGCCGGCACGATCGCGTTTGGGTGCCAAGAAAGCGGTCAGGCCGAGATCTCGCGCGCGATTCGCGAGAAGGGCATCAACCGAGTCGTCGTTGCGGCATGCACGGCTCGCACACACGAAGCACTGTTTCAGAGCCTGGTCCGACGTGTGCGACTCAATCCCTACTTGCTTGAGTTCGTCAGCTTGCGAGAGAGTTGTGCCTGGGTTCACCACGATGACCCGGTCGGCGCAACACGCAAAGCCAAAGAGCTGGTACGTTTTGGCATTGCGCGAGCACGACGTCTGGAACCGATCCAAAAGCTCGAGATCGACTATAACCACTGTGCTCTCGTCTTGGGCGGCGGGGTAGCTGGCCTTACCGCATCCCTGTCTATTGCCGAACAGGGCTATGATGTGTTTCTGGTCGAGCGTGAAGCCAAGCTCGGGGGAAACGTCCGCAACTTGCACTATACGGCTGAAGGCGACAACCCGCACCAGATGCTGCGTAACTTGATCAAACGGGTCGAGAGCCACGAGCGAATTGCTGTCTACAAGGAGACGGAATTGGTGCGCTTTGGCGGCACCAAGGGCAATTTCGTCTCGACGCTGCGCGGCAAGCGCAACGGCAGTGACCAGATCGAAGAATGGCAGGTTGCCCACGGAGTGGGCATTGTGGCAACGGGGGCACAAGAGTTCCGTGGTTCGGTCTACCTCTTGGGCGAGGACGATCGAGTGGTTACGCAGTTGGAGCTGGAGCGTACGATTGCCGAGCATCCGGCCCAGATCAACCGGCTCAAGAGCGTGGCCATGATCCAGTGTGTTGGGCCCTGGGACCACGATCCGACGCAAGAGTTCTACTGCAGTCGAACGTGCTGCACCAATACGATGAAGAACGCGATCCGGATCAAAGTCATCAACCCGGCGTGCCAGGTGGTAGTCCTCTACAAGGAACTGATGACCTATGGATTTCGCGAAAAGTACTATACTGAGGCGCGCGAACGAGGTGTACTCTTTATACGGTACACTGACGAGTCCCCGCCCGAGGTGTACCTGGAGAGCGGACGGGTCAAGGTTCGGGTTTTTGACTCGATCTTGGCACAGGATGTGATCCTGTCGCCGGAACTGCTGGCGTTGAGCACTGCGACGATCCCTGCTGAGAAAACGAATCGCTTGGCCGAGATGCTGGCTGTTCCGATATCTCCAGAGGGCTTTTTCATGGAGGACAATCTCAAGCTGCGACCCATGGACTTTACGCGGGAAGGGATCTTTTTGTGTGGCGCAGCGCATTATCCCAAGTTCTCTGAGGAGGCGATTGCCCACGCGTTGGCGACCTCGGCACGGGCGATGACCATACTCGGGCAGGAAAATCTGGAAGCGACGATCAAGTTCGCTCAAGTTGACCAGGACAAATGCGTTGGCTGCCTGACCTGCGTACGGACCTGTCCCTACCTGATCCCCAAGATTGATGCGAGTGCCCTTGGCGTAGGCGGGATCGTCGGCGCGGCCTACATTGAACCGACGCTCTGTACCGGATGTGGCACGTGCACCAGCGAGTGTCCGGCAAACGCGATCCAGTTGCTTCACTATCACGATAACCAGATTGTTATTCCCGACATGCCTGTTCTGGGACAGTGGTGCCCGATTTGCTCCCCACAGGATGCCTGACCCGGAGAGAACTAGATGACCGAGATTAAAACGAGCAGCGAACGTTTTGAACCAGAGATTACGGCGTTTACGTGCATTTACTGTGCGGCGATGGCAGGAGATACTGCGGGGGCCGAGCGGATCACCTACCCGGCAAACGTCAAGATCATCCGGCTGCCTTGTACCGGCAAGGTAGATGTCGAGTATATCATGAAGGCGTTTGAGCAGGGCGCGGACGGTGTCTATATTATTGCCTGTGCGATCGGCAACTGCCACCACGAAGTGGGCAACGTTCGTGCTACCAAGCGTGTCGAGTACGCTAAAAAACTGCTGGACGAAATCGGCCTGGGGCGCGATCGCCTAGGGATCTATTACGTGTCGGCCGGGCAGGGATATGACTTTGCAGAGGCTGCACGCGAGATGACGGCTCGCGTCCGGCGGTTGGGCCCGAACCCGATGAAGCAGATGGCTCCCTCTTTGGAGGGGACTCGTTGATATGAACCTGGACCTGATCCACAGTTCCGATTGGAAAGGACGCTAACACAACACTTGCCCCTCTCTTCGACCTGGCTTACCTGACAACGACCTGCTAGGCTCCTCCATCGAGCAAGTGGAAAGGGGAAGTCACAGATGGTTACGTCGATGCCGGTTGGTGCGGCGATGGTGGTTGGTGGTGGTATCGCTGGCGTACAGTCAGCCCTGGATATGGCCAATGCCGGGGTCAAGGTCTACTTGCTCGAGCGATCGCCAGCGATTGGCGGCAAGATGGTGCAGCTCGACAAGACGTTTCCAACTAACGACTGCGCCATGTGCATCAGTTCGCCCAAGCTGGTAGATGCAGGACGGCATCCAAACATCGAGCTATTGACTGACTCGTCGCTGCTGCGACTAGAGGGGGAGGCCGGTCACTTTCAGGCGACGGTGCGTCACCAACCACGCTACGTGGACGTGGCCAAGTGCACGGCTTGCGGCGATTGTGTAGAGGTCTGCCCGGTCTCGGTACCTAATCTATTCAACGCAGGACTAGATGCGCGGACGGCGATCTATCGACCCTACGCGCAGGCGGTACCCAACAAGTATGTCATTACCAAACGCGGCACGTCTCCCTGCAAGGCGACGTGTCCGGCAGAGACAAGTGCTCAGGGCTATGTGAACCTCATAGCCGCCGGTCGCTACGCCGAGGCGCTCAAGGTCGTGATGGAGTACAATCCCTTTCCGGCTACGGTAGGGCGAGTATGCCATCATCCGTGCGAAGACGAGTGTACCCGAGGCAGGCTCGACAGCCCGGTAGCGATCTGTGCGCTCAAGCGCTTTGCGGCGGACTGGGTGTACGCACACGGAGGCTTGCGCGAGGTACTGTCCATCTCGCCGCCGAACGGACACCGGGTGGCAGTGGTGGGTGCGGGGCCGATGGGCTTGACTGTGGCTCACTTTATGGGGCATTGGGGATACCAGGTCAGCATCTTTGAGGCCTTGCCTGTACCAGGCGGCATGATGCGGGTAGGCATTCCGGCCTACCGTCTGCCGCGAGATGTTTTGCAGCACGAGATCGATGCAATTGTGGATTTGCCTGGCGTTGAGCTATTGCTCGACCACCCGGTACGGAACATTAACAACCTATTCGAACGTGGATATGAAGCGGTGGTGCTGGCGATTGGCGCGCACGCACCACAGAGGATCGGCATTCCGGGAGAGGATGCCCAAGGAGTGACCCAGGGCGTGCCGTTCCTGAGAGCCGTCAGCCTGGGAGAGGATGTCCAGGTAGGGCGTCGCGTGCTTGTCGTCGGCGGGGGCAATACTGCGGTGGACACGGCCCGCACCGCGCTGCGCCTGGGGGCTGAACAGGTGTGGATGCTCTACCGACGCTCGCGGGCAGAGATGCCGGCGAGTTCCGAAGAGATCGAGCAGGCGGAACAGGAGGGCGTGCATCTCGAACTGTTGACCCAGCCGGTAGAGGTAGTTGTCCAGGATGGGCATATTTGTGCGCTCAAGTGTGTGCGTATGCAACTGGGCGAGCCAGATGCCAGTGGACGGCGCAGGCCGGTTCCCATCGAGGGCTCGGAAACAGTCATCGAATGCGACAACATGATCGCTGCCGTCGCCCAGGCCCCCGAGATCTCGTTTCTCGACCCAGACCACGGGCTAGAGGTCAACGTTCGCCGGCGGACCTTTGTCGTCGACGAGAGTACACTGGCGACCAACCGGGACGGGGTATTCGCCGGCGGGGACGCGGTACAGGGGCCGGGAGCCTTGATCGAGGCGATCGCACACGGGCGACGTGTGGCGCTGTCGATTGACCGCTACCTGAACGGCCTGCCGTTGCTCAGACCGCGCGAAGAGCGACCTCTGGAGACGGTGGACCTGAGCTCTGCCGAGATTGAGGCGATGCTCGAGACCGGGGAGGCCGTCCCGGGAGAACGTGCCCGGGCGGCTACGATCGCGCCAGACGAGCGCCGAAACGACTTTCGTGAGGTTGCGCTGGCCTTGACTGAGGAGCAGGCTCGCCAGGAGGCTGAACGCTGCTTGCGCTGCGGTCTCTGTTCCGAGTGCCACCTCTGTGTAGATGCCTGCAAGCCAGAAGCGGTGGATCACCTGATGGCACCCTATGAAGAGACGTTGGATGTGGGAGCGGTCGTCCTCGCTCCAGGGTACTCTCTCTATGATGCCAGCCGGTCGCCAGAGTGGGGATATGGACGCTATCCCAACGTGGTCACCGCACTCGAGTTTGAGCGGATGCTCAGCGCCTCGGGCCCGACACACGGGCACATCGCGCGTCCATCCGACGGGGCAGATCCCAAGCGGATTGCTTTCTTGCAGTGTGTGGGCTCGCGCGACCAGGCACACCACTACTGTTCGTCGGTCTGCTGCATGTACGCCGCCAAAGAGGCCATGTTGGTGATGGAGCACGTGCCTGGCGTCGAGGTGCACATCTTTCAGATGGATATGCGCGCCTTTGGCAAAAACTTTGATGCCTATTACCGGCGCGCGCAAGAGCTGGGCGTGCGCTACCACGCGTGTCGCCTCTCGGTTCTGCGCCAGGACCCAAGGACAAACGAGATCCTGGTTCGCTACCCAGAGGAAGGGCAGCTTGTGGAGACGCGCTTTGACCTGTTGGTGCTCTCTGTGGGTATGGAGCCGCCAGAGGACGTTTCGACGTTGGCCGAGGTCGTGGGGGTGCAGCTCAACGAGCACGGGTTTGCGCTGCGGGAGCCCTTTCATCCTGTCGAGACCTCGCGCGAGGGTGTGTTTGTCTGTGGCGCGTTTGCCGAACCCAAGGACATCCCGGACAGCGTGGTGGAAGCGGGTGGAGCGGCTGCATCGGCACTGGCCGAGATTGGCGAGGCGCGAGGAACGCTGGTCCGAGCCCCCGAGTATCCGCCAGAAAAGCCGGTTGACCTGTCCGATCAGCCACGCATTGGCTGCTTTGTCTGCAGTTGTGGCAGCAATATTGCCGGTGTCATCGATGTCGCCGCTGTCACCGAGTTTGCTGCCGGTCTGTCCGGAGTAGTCTATGCGGACAATACGACCTATACCTGTTCGGCGGACTCGCTCCGGCTGATCCAGGAAAAGGTGGAAGAGTATGACCTCAATCGTGTCGTCGTCGCTTCGTGTACGCCGCGCACGCACGAACCGATCTTTCGCGATACGATCCGGGGCGCTGGACTGAACCCGTACCTGTTTGAGATGGCCAACATTCGTGACCAGGGGAGTTGGGTGCATAGCCAGACCCCAGAGCAGGCAACGGAAAAGGCTGTGGACCTGGTGCGGATGGCAGTGGCGCGCTCACGCTTGCTCTTTCCGCTGCACACGGAACCACAGGCCTTTAACCACAGCGCGCTGGTCGTGGGTGGGGGCGTGGCTGGCCTAACTGCGTCCTTGAACCTGGCCCAACAGGGCTACCACGTCTACCTGGTAGAGCGCGAAGCAGAACTGGGTGGGCGCGCCCGCAGGATCTATGCGGATGCGCTGGGCGGTGACGCACAGGCGTTCCTGGCAGATTTGGTGGCGCAGGTACAGGGATCGGCGTTGATCGAGGTGCTGACCGGGCACACAGTGGTCAAACACAAGGGCTATGTGGGCAATTTTGCGACGACGGTGCAGCAAGTGGAGAACGAGCGCCAGCGATTGTTGGAACATGGAGTTGTGCTCGTAGCGACCGGTGCAGCCGAGTACGACGGTCCGGCGTATGGCCTGGGAACACGTTCCCGCGTGGTGACACAGGGCGAATTGGAGCGGCGTATCGCCCAGGGCGAGCTGGATCCCTCATCGCTTGAGCAAGTGGTGATGATCCAGTGCGTCGGTCCGTGGGACGAGCCCGATGGGTCGCAGTTCTACTGCAGCCGGGTCTGCTGCACCGCGGCGACCAAAAATGCGCTCAAGCTCAAAGAACTGAACCCGGACCTCGAGGTCGTCGTATTGTACAAGGATGTGCGGACCTATGGTTTCCGCGAACAGCTCTACACTGAGGCCCGCGAGCAGGGCGTGATCTACCTCCGGTTTGATGACACGCACAAGCCGGAGGTCGCGTGGGATGGAGAGCGAGCCAGGGTGATGGTCACCGATCCAGTTCTCGAGCGTCCTGTCCAGCTAGCGCCGGACCTATTGGTGCTCTCGGCGGGGATGGTGCCTCCGGCAGGCACGCGGGAGCTGGCAGAGATGTTCCGGCTGGCCTGCACGTTGGAGGGATTCCTGTTGGAAGCGCATCTCAAGCTGCAACCGGTGGATTTTCCAACAGAGGGAGCTTTTCTGTGCGGGGCGATCCAGTATCCCAAGTTCCTGGATGAGGCCATCGCACAGGCCAAGGCGGCGGCGGCTCGGGCGGCGTCGATTCTCTCGCAGGATGTGCTTCAGGCGGGGGGAGTGGTCGCGGTCGTCGACACTGAAAAGTGCACGGGCTGTTTGACCTGCGTGCGGGTCTGTCCCTATGATGTGCCGGTGATCAACGACCAGCTAGAAGGGGCAGGATCCATCCTCGGTGCAGCCGAGATTGCAGCGGCGGCCTGCCGCGGTTGTGGGGTCTGCGCGGGCGAGTGTCCTGCCAAGGCCATTCAGTTGCAGCACTATCGAGATGAGCAGATCTTGGCCAAGGTGGAGGCACTATTCCAGAATGGCGACCATCCGTTTGAGGGGATTCTCGTTCCCGAACGAATGTTGCCGGGAGGAGGGAGGCCGTGATGGCTGTCC
>Ga0272442_10010724_pt1 | contig 11257 bp, 6 predicted proteins | sample SSMForm2O_FD_200262 | JGI IMG/M metagenome (GOLD analysis project Ga0272442, IMG submission 200262) | Marine sediment archaeal communities from Little Sippewissett salt marsh, Falmouth, MA, United States - SSM-Form-2O | ecosystem: Environmental > Aquatic > Marine > Wetlands > Sediment ...
CCATAACCTGGGCATTAGTATACCGTTCTGGGGCCTTGGATGGTAGGGGTTTGCATAATTCGCAGGAAGCGGGATAGACGGGTCACTCCGGGTCACGCGATTTGTCCGAGTCCGCCTTCCGTCGAAGGTTTCAGGGACGTACAGGGCAGGCTTGATTCCAATCGTCGCAACCGGTGTCGGGGAGAATGTTCGCCAGAAGCCGGGTGCCTTTGGAAACGCCCGTAATCCAAAGCTCACGGCCGCTGCCATAGCCGACCGCCGAAAAGGCGACGTGATCGCCAATAACAACGAAGTCACGGGGTTCGAGAGGATCGACATAGCCCAAGGGCCGCTTCAAGGCCACGAATTCGCCATGTGGCGCCAGCCAGGCCACTTCAGGACGACCCCTGTGGGAGGCTGTGCGGCACATGCTCAGGAATAACGTATTCTTGGTTACGGTCAGGAACCGAGGGTCGGCGCCCATCCGGCCGGGGTTCCATTCGTGGGTGCAGCGGGTGCCGGCGAAAGTACCGTCACTCTCCCAGACCTCGCGCCCGTAGGTGCCATGCTCGGCCGTGAAGTAGAACTTCGTATCGAGACCAGTCAGTTCGTCAGGTCCTCCGCTGGCGGGGCCGGGCAGGCAATCGAGGAAGAGGCTGGCACGGCTTACGGTGCCATCGCCACACCAGAGTTCGTCCCCATGTTCGCGGGTATAGGCGCGAAAGAAGAGAGTATCGCGGAAACGCAGGGCTCCCCTTCCTTGCATTGCGGTAGTGGCCAGGTAGGCATGCATCAGTGCACGGTCTTGGGAAGGGTTCGCTTCGGCGAGTGCCTGAAATGCTTCCCAGGTGCCGGGCGCTTGAATGTCGAAGGGCAATTTCGCCGCCTTGCCGCGTGTTGCGTCCCACTCGATGAAGTGGTAGACGCCTGCTGCCGTCTCCAGACAGAGGCACAGGTGGTCCTCGAGGCTCTTGATGCGCTGCACCTTGCTGTCGGGCACCCAGTCAGCAATCGCGGCCAGGACTTGAGGCGCGTCGTAGGGCGGGGCCACTTGGAAGAGAGTCTCGCCGCCTGCCGCGGTGTCCGCGACAAAGAAGAGGGTATTCTCGCTTGGCGTCAGGTGGCGTGGCTCGGAGCCGGCGGAACCGGCAAGCAAGTCGGTCACCATGACGACACTCGCGGTGGTCTCCTGGCTTCGCCACAGCTCGCGGCCGTGCTCCCCGTCGTTGGCAGTGAAGAAGAGGGTTTCGCCGGCGGTCACGAGTTCTGCCGGATCGCTGTGACCAGGACCGGGGTGGATGTCCCGTACCATGAAGGTGGCGCCTGCCTGGAAATCGGTGACCCAGAGTTCCGCGCCGTGCATGACATCGTCAACGACGAAGAAGAGCTTGTGTTCTTCACCGCACGCGAGTGGGGTCAGGTGGCTTGGGTTCGACGAGCGGATGCGGCGGACGGCGGGCGCGATATCGGCCGCGAGGACGGTACCGGCTTCGGTGCCGTCGGTGAGCCAGAGTTCTTCTCCGTGGATACCGTCATTGGCACTAAAGTAGAGACGCTGATTGAAGATGGTGAGGTAATAGGGTTCGGCGCTTTCCTTTCCCGGACGGATTTCTTTCACGAGCCGGGTGCCTTCGGAGGTGCCATCGCTGCGCCACAATTCCTCGCCGTAATCGGGGTGGTCCGCTGCGAAGTAGAAAACGTTCTCGAATACCGTGGGTTGATAGAGGTCGGAACTGCTTGGTCCGGGGTAGATGTCGGCTACGAGGACGGTGCCTCCCTCCGTGCCGTCAGTGCGCCACAGCTCATAGCCGTGGATGCCGTCGTTGGCGCAGAAGAGAAGACCATCGGGCAAGCTGCCGAAATGGAAAGGGCCGGATCCTTGGGGACCGGGTTGGATATCCTTGACCATCCAGGTGCCTTCGTTGGTGCCGTCCGTCCGCCAGAGTTCCAGGCCGTGTTGGCCGTCTTCGCCCTGGAAGAGAATGATGTCGTTGAAGGCGTGGAAATTGCTTGGCGTCTGCACGACGCGGATCTCGCGTGTGCCTTTGGGTGTCCCGTCGGTCACCCACAGCGTGCCGCCGCCACGGAAAAAAGCCCGGGTTCCAAAGGCTTCAAGGTACCTTGGCTCGGCGTATTCGCCCACCTCGCCCGGCAACAGGGGGAACGTACCCTGCGCGGTGCCGTCGCTAACCCAAAGGCGATAGTTGTCGAGACAGGATGGGTCGGGACATAAGGCCTTAAAAAGGAGGCGGTTCCCCAGGGCGCGCGCCTCCCTGGTGTCAGGGGCAAGCCCGCCAGAAGCCCCGGGCAGGACATCCTTCACCAGAGACAGGGTAGTATCCCGTGGATCGAGTTGCCACAATTCGACACCGTGTTGCGGATCGCGATTGGCGATGAAGACCGTGTCTCCCGCGGCCCCCATGAGGCCGGATTCATCCGCAATATCGGCGTTGAGGTAGGCCCAATACGGCCCCGAACCATGGGGACGAGCCCGCACGTACAGGATTCCTGTCTGGCGTTGATTGCCGGGAATTAGGCCGTCAACGATCGCGCAGAGGACCTTTCCGCAGAGGACCAAGCGCCGGGGATTACTGCCCTCGGAGCCGGGGATCGCATCGACGACAAGCCGGGCTTGACCTGCCCGGTCCACGCACCAGATCTCTTTGCCATGGTAACCGTCGTCAGCGGCGAAGAAAAGATGATCGTCGTTTGCGGTCAGCCATTCGGGCGTTGAACTGGGATTGCCGTCGGCATACACGAACTCGGTTTCTGCACGAACGGCCGCCCCCACCTCGGGGGTAAGGATGTGGAGAGCAACAACAATGCAGGTCGCAGCTAACCGGGTGATCGTCGCGGTCTTGGCTGTCTTGTCTATGGTGCCCCGATCGAGTACAAACACCTCCTATTCTCCCGTCGCGGGTGCGTCAAAGGACAACAGGACACCGTGTGTGACTTGTTCCAGGTCGGGCACACCCCAAACGACCCACGGCGGGGCTTCGGCCTGGTCCGAAGAGACCTGGACATTGACTCGCCAGGCGGTGCCTGGGAGCGGCGGCTGGGTCAATCCAACATCTTCGAACGGCACGAATAGTCCAAAGGACCAAGAGGTGTCCTTCGAGGCCTGCACGGCGGTCCATTGCGGTTCGTAAAGTACGGTCCCGCCCGGTCCGAAGCGCCGAGCCTTGACCACCTCGTTTCCGGAGAAGGTGACTTCCCATTGGGTCGGATCGCCATTCCCCGCTCCGTAGCCCGTGAGGAGGCGGACGGTCAGGATGGATTGATTGGGAAGCTCTCCCTTCGTTCGCACAAGGAGGTACAGACCGCTCTCGTCCCAGCGGCCGGACAACGCTGCTGCGCGAATGGTGGGCCAGCCGGCTACGGTCACCCCTTCCTCGAGAAGGCCCTCGTGGGACCATACGGCCTCGTTCACAAGACCGTCCACAGTGACGGTTCCGCGGGTATTCTGAAGTCGAGGAATCGACAGCCGCATATCCGGCAGCGCCGGCAACCAGTAGGTCAGGAGGTGACCCCATTCGGGTTCCCTGGGAATGAGTTCGTTTTGCAGGAGCGCCATATGGCGCGAAGATTCTTCGAGGGCCATCTGTGACGAAGCAGGGGCCTCGTCTGCCTTGACCAGGGTAAGTTCTTCCTGCCAGCGGCTAGGCTCCGTGACGGCCTGGTAGGAGAGCGTGAGGCTGAGGACTTCCCCGGGGCGAATCCAGCGGCCGCTCCCGGTGACGCGTCCGTGCCAGGCGTGCAAGGCAACCTCGTCCTCATAGGCCCCCCAGCGTCCGTCAAGCAAGACGTCGCGTTCCCCGGCAAGCTGTACCGAGGCGTCGACGAGACCGAGTGCCGTCTGGCCGAGGAGCTGGGCATCTTGTCCGCCGGCCCGCTGAACCCAGAGCCACTCCTGGCTGGCGGCCCCTGGTCGCTGAGCACCCTCTCTTCTGAGCACAAGCGTACGGGATGCAGAAAATCGCGGCCCGGCCATGAGCCATTCGATGCCGGGGATTTGGTCCGGACGCAGGACGGCGGAAGTCTCTGCCGGAGCCGCCTCGTGGCCTTGTGGCGGGTCCGGCATGTCCACATTGAGGAAGTACACGCCTATACCCGATGCCGCCAGCAACGAGAGGGCGAGCGTGACTGCCAGGCCAACCCCGCGAAAGCCACCGGGCAGACGACGGAGTTCAGATCCCCGCTTCCATCGTTTCGGGAGAGAGATGCTGCGGTGAGCCATACGCTCGACACGGGTGAGCGTCGCGGGGCCGGCCGAACGTTCTTTCCATTCGGGAGTGGCCGCCACCTCGTGCAAGGCCCTGCTGGCGCTCTCGATACGTCTTTCGGGTTCCTTCTCCAAGAGCCGCATGACCAGCGCGTTCAGTTCAGGGGAAACGGTGCTGCAGGCCGCCTCGAGCGGGGGTACTTCGCGGATCATCATCTCACGCAGGAGGGCCAACGGGGTCTCGGAGCGGTAGAGCGGCTCGCCGCTCAGACCCTCGTAGAGGATGACACCGACGGAATAGAGGTCCCACGCGGGGGAAGGCGGAGCGCCTTCCCAGGCTTCAGGGGGCGCATAGCGGGGGGTTCCCACGAACACGCCGGTAGAGGTGGGGCTGGAAAAGGCCATTTGTTGGCCCCTATCGGCCGCCTTGGCCAAACCGAAATCGCTCAGCAATGCCCGTCCGTTCGTGTCGAAAAGCACATTGGTCGGTTTGACGTCACGGTGGACCACGCCCTGGCCGTGGCAATAGTCGAGGGCACCGAGGATATCGCCGACAGCCGCCAGCAGGGAACCGCTGGGAAGGCCCAACGAGCGCGTGGCATCGGCAAGCGAGCCGCCCTCGAGATAGGGCATGTCAATGAGCAGCAGACCTTCTCGAATAACAAAGCTGTTGACGGGAACGATGTTGGGATGGACAAAGCGAGAGACGCAGCGGGCCTCGGACTCAAAGAGCTTGACGAATCCTGGGTCGCTCGCGAGGTGTGCGTGTAGGCATTTCAAGGCAACGGGGCGGTCGAGGCTCGTATCCATAGCGAGATACACGACCCCCATCCCCCCGCGTCCCAATTCTTCCAAGACCTTGTACTGGGAAAGGTTAGCAATGCCCGGTGGAAAAGAAGACAAAACCCATGGAACTCCCAAAAAATCTGCCCTGAACGGACATCTGCTGAAGTTTAGACAACTTTAGGCCAAGTAAAATTCCTTACACAACCATGCGCGGGGGGCTCGGAGAACATCCCTGTCGCACGTGTTTTATTCGAGGCAATTTGAAGTTGCTGGCCCGTTTTCTGGGACGGAGGACGCGCTGAGAAAGGTTTCCGCATGTCCGCCGATGCCAATACGCCGATTTCCCCGTCGTGGGGTAGCGCGCTGAAACCAAGAACCGCCGCGCGTTCCTCACGGCACAGACCCCGCCCAAATCAGGCCAAGTCGTTGTCTGTCGCTCCATTCCCCGTCTGGCTACCCGCTACCATCAACGTTTCGCAACAAGCCCGGCCTGTTGAATCAGGTTGACTAGCGCCCGGTTGACGAGCCGCTCGCCGGCGCCCACTTCGACCTTGGTGGCGGTGGCAGCCCCGTACCCGCCTTCGGTACAGGCCTTGATCGTCGGAAAGTAGGCCATTTGGTCGTTGCAGTAGCCGATGAACATGGTGTTTTCGACGGGACTGCGGGCCTTAAGCGAGAGACCGTGCTCCACAAAGAACTCGCCGGGAAAGGCCGCCAACGCCAGCTTGTCCCCAATCAACACCGTACTGACCTCCGCCTCGAGGTTGCGTTCGGTGCGCTCGATGTCGCGGCGTGAGGCCAACGCGATCACTTCGCTGTGAAAGGAGAGCGTAGGGGCCCTCTCGAACCGGTCAATTAAGCCGGACACGCGCAATACCTCGTCACCAATGGCCTTCCCCATATTCTCGGCTTGCGCAAAACCGCCCTCGGCCGGCGGGGTCTTGTCCCAGAACGGATTGATGTCGCCACAGGCGCCTTGAAGAAACATACATTGGCCACCCAGCGCCGCCTCGACTTGACGTGCGAAAACGCCCGGGTAGTCGGCAGAGATCTGGAGGTTCTCTGGACCCAGCACCACGGGATGGCAGGCGAAGTTGACCAGCGTCGCCAGCGTGGCACCAGCGCGATCCTCCACACGAATTACACCCAGCCGATAGTCTACGGGATCCGTCGGGACGCGATCGCGGTTCTGCCAGAACATGACGGCCTTGCCGTCCTCGCCGATGATACGCCGGTTGTGGCCTTCCCGAACCTCCCCCCACCCCGCGCCGATTCGCGCGGGCACCAGAGCGCTTGCGGCCTCGGCGACGGCACCCGCGATTGTGCGCTCGGCTTCGCGAATCCAGGGCGCCTCCTTGGACGGAAACTTCGGGCTGCCCGCGGGCGTCGAATGCGAGTGCGATGCCACGCCAAGCAAGTTTTCGATCCCCGTTTCCTCCTGGACCATCGCCTTGACATTCTCCGTGCTAGTGCGCGTGAAGGAGCCCATGTCAAGCGACACGATGGCGAGCCGGGTGCTGCCGTCGTCCAAGACCAACGCCCGGGCGTACAGGCGGTCGTGAACACCCTCTGACACCTTCGATCCCCGCGCGCCGTAGCCATACATCATGCCCCCCTCCGGCGGGGTAATATCGGCCTTCGCCACACCGGCCTTCAGATCGGCCGCGCTCCAGGCCTGCGCGGGAGTCAGGAAGACTGCGCACAGCAGCGCCAATCCGCTCAGAATACCGAACCTGCTCACCCATCGTTTCATGGCCTCAGCCTCCTTTCAGTGATGGCGTGTGAATATTCCAAATCCACCCTCATGCTGCGCGAGAGGGCCAACAGGTCTCTGGCGCGCGCGAGTCAAGCGTAATCGTAATCCGTGCCCAGTCGGCCAGCGCTTAGTCCACTTTGAACCGGTAAATCGTGGTTGACGCGTACGTCTCCCCCGGCCGCAGCACAGTCGAGGGGAACTCGGGCTGGTTGGGCGAATCGGGAAAGTGCTGCGTCTCCATGCAGAAACCCGAGCGACGCGGGTACGCCATGTTCCCCTTGCCCTTATTGCTGCCATCGAGGAAGTTGCCGGTGTAGAACTGCATTCCAGGCTCGGTCGTCAACACTTCCATCACGCGGCCACTCTGCGGTTCATGAACGCGTGCCGCGAGTGCCAACACGCCGGCTATACTCTTGGCAAGTACCATGTTGTGGTCATAACCGCCGCCATAGGCGATTTGCTGGTCCTGCGCAGCAATATCGCGGCCAATCGGCTTCGGCACCCGGAAGTTGAAAGGGGTCCCTTCCACAGGCCGCAGTTCCCCTGTTGGAATCAGCGCCTCGTCTACGGGGGTGAAGCGATCCGCGTTCATCATGACCTCGTGATCCAGAATGTCCCCGTTTCCCGCGCCCTTCAGATTAAAGTAGCTGTGATTCGTCAGGTTGATCACGGTCGGCGCATCCGTGGTCGCCTCATAGTGGATCTCGAGCGCGTTCTCATCCGTCAGTTTGTACGTGACCGTGGTGGTCAATGTCCCGGGATAGCTTTCGTGGCCGTCCGGACTCACATGCCGCAGCACCACCCCGGCCACGCCGGGCTCTTCCAGGGGTTGCCCGGACCAAACCTGCTTGCCGAAACCCTGTGGACCGCCATGCAGGGCGTTCGGACCGTTGTTGATCGTGAGCTGGTACTCCTTACCGTCCAAGGTGAAGCGGCCTTTGGCGATACGGTTGCCGAAGCGGCCGACAATGGCGCCGAAGTGCGGATGGGGGCCCAGGTAGCCCTCGAGCGTGTCGAAGCCAAGCACGACATCCGCAAAGGCACCGCCGCGGTCCGGCGCCGTCAAGGATTGCACAATACCGCCCAGCGTGATGATCCGGACCTCCATCCCATTCTTGTTACGCAGCGTGTAGCGCGTCACTTCCTGCCCGTCAGGGGTCGTTCCGTACGATTCGGATTCAACGTTCATGGCCTCGCCTCCCTTCGTGCCCTGCCCGCAGGCGGACACGGCGCTAAATTCCATACCACCGAGGACCAGAGCCAGGAGCACAAACAACTTGCTACGTGGATTCTTCATCGCCATTCCTCCCTCTTTGGAGCCCGCGTGGTGTCTTCGCCCTCGAAGCCATTATCATCCCCTTTCCATCCAACCGATGCAAGAAGCGCATCACACGGCTCGGCAGATACGCAGTTCCACCGCCGAGACGGAGGCGGCAGGGAAGGTATACCGGCCCTGCGCGGGAAAGGGCTTCTCGACCGGGCTCAAGCGGTTCGCCGTCGATTCCATGACTTCGAACTCGGGGTCCTCGGCGATCTCGAAAACTTGCCCCGACTCGATCGCGTGCCCCTGGATGGCGACCCCGGCCGTGACCGGCCGGGTCCGGTTGACGTTGGCCACGTGCAGGAACACCCTGTCACCGGTCACGCTGGCGGTCACGTCCAGGACCTGCGGCGCCTCGAGTACCTTCGCCCCTTGGGTCCCGGTGTGTTTGCGGTAGAGACTCATCATCCCCGCGACGGGCATCAGGAACGCGCCGCGGCCCTTCCGCAGCGGTGTCGGAATCATGACCGCGTTGACCATCCAGCGGGTCCCGCAGAAGTCGGCCAAGGTCGCGATTTTGAGCACATCGCCGTTGCGTTCGTGCACGTGGTGCATCCGCGCGTACGCTACGCCGGCCGCCCACGAGGACAGGATTTCGCAGCGGTTACGGCCGGGCAAGGCCAGGTGGCACTCGGTGAGGGCGAGCGGGACCCCGTAGGGCGCGGCCTGCTCGCGCACTTTCTGGACCTTCTCGGCGTGCGGCTTGTAGGCGTCCATGAGGATGTCCCACGCCGCAGCGGGATCCTGACGGTACTCGCCGTCGCGGAAGAAGGCGGGCTTCGCGCGAAGGTTAAACATGTGATGGAACGCGATGTATTGGAGGTGCTCGCCCGCCATCTCCAGCATGCGCGGCGCCCAATCGCTGTCGCCCCAGCCGATGAGATCGATGCTCGGGTCGGCCTGGCGCATCGCTTCCGCGAAGGCAACGGTGCGGCGGGCCGCGGCCTCGCAGTCGAGGCCCCGCCGGTCGTACGAGGTTTCATTTCCGATTTGCCACAGCCCAATACGGCACGGCGCTTCGATACCGTGCTCTCTTCGCAACGCGTTGGCGGGGTTGTTGCAATAGTCCACCCAGTCCGCCGCCTCCTTCGCATCGCCGCTGCGGACCTCCCCGTTCGCACGCATCCACCGCCGACGCCCGTCCGATTCGAAGTTGACGCACATCAGCGGGTCTGCGCCCACTTCTTGGCAGAAGTCGACAAACTCGACCGTGCCGACCTGGTTACTTTCGATGCCACCCCAGAGCAGGTTATGCATAGGCCGCCGCTGGCCGCGCGGGCCCACGCCTTCACGCCAGCGGTAGTAGGAACTGAAGCAGCCGCCCCAACGCATCAGGCCGGGTGCCAGGTCTTGTGTCACCTCGACGACATCCCTTCGCCACCGGTTCCCGAGGAAATCCCAGGCCGCCGCCACCGAGCCGTCCGTGGTGCCGAGCGGCTCCATGAACTGCATATAGAGGTAGGGGGACAGTTCGAATACGGGCTGCGGGTCTACTACCAGCGGCGAGATCTTTCCCGCGTCCGCCGAAGCGGATGCGGTGCTCGGCGGCGTCTCTCGGTCTGCCGCCGCCCCGGCGGCCGCTGCAACACACGCGCCGCCCCACGTGATGAATTCCCGCCGCGTCTTCTTCCGTGATCTGCTCATTCTTGACATCCTTTCTGTGTGCGGGCTCTAGCATGCCATATTCGGCGGCGGCCTTCGAATTCGGAGAGGTCTGTTGCGTTCTGGCGAAAATCGCGCCATGCTATGGCTAGAATGAAGTTATTCAATCATGTTCGGATGCCGAGGTGGAAGTGCTCGGTGCTATTCCGAAGAGTCGGATAGCCGGACGGTCGGAAAGGCGGAGTGTAGGATGAAGCGGGTTGGATTGGCCGATATGAGGGACCACTTCTCGCAGTACGTGCGGGAGGCGGGCAAAGAACACACCGTCATCACCAGGCACGGCCGCCCCGCCGGGGTGCTCATCGGATTCGAGACCGAGGATGAGGGATTCGAATACCGGATCGAGAACGATCCGCGCTTCCTCGAGCGCATCGCCGCCGCCCGCGCAAGCCTTCGCGCTGGCAAAGGTATTCCGTGGGAGGAGATCGAGCAGGAGGAAGACGCCCCGCGGCGCAAGCCGTCCGCACGCAAAGGCCGCCGGTGACGCCCGTTAGTCTTGAGACCCCCGGGCTGTGACAGAACGGTGCCCAGGTTGAAGCGCGCCTTACGTTTCCTGGATCATGGCCACACGCCTAGACGCTCGATGGACATCGTAGTCATGCAGCGATGATCACAGGCGGCCAGTTTGGCACGCTGTTTGTGCGTCATCACGGGGAGGACCTCATATGACCGCACCCACTCTCACATGCTTGGGGTCAAGTCTTGTATCTTGTATTCCCTCATCCCAGCCCGGGCGCATGGCCAGACCGATGCGCATCCGGTGTGGGAAGCTTCGCATGATTCCTCCGTGCGCAGGCCGCTGGAGCGCCCGCAGGAAGACAGGATACAAGACTTGACCCCGTATCCCCGTGTCATCGAAAGCGGGGGTGCCGCACGTTCCTGTTGACGGCGTCTGGGCGGCGTGGTGCAGGCGCTGCCCTGGTGGCGGGCAGCTTCGGATCTTTCGCCCGGGAGAAAGGAAGGCCCCCGTGGACGTGACGTTTCCCTATCGTGTGGCTGTGGGGGTGGGCATCTTTGCCGCACTGGGCATCTGGGACTACATTCGGCACCCGGACAACCCGAAACGCCTGAAGGAATACCTTTTTCTCTTCGGCATGACGCTGGCCGCCATGGCGTACGGCGTGGCCCACGATTTCGTGACGTACAGCCTCTCGCGGGACTACTACGTGCTCGGGAAAGGTATCGAAAGCGCGGCAAACGGATTCAACCTGGATGTCGTGAAACTCGCGATGAAGGCAACGTGGTCCTGTGGGCTGATCGGCGCGGCACTGTTGTTGATCGCGAACAACCCAGACCGGTTGAAGCGCCAGTTGCCTTACAGGACGTTACTGAAGTACGCCGCCATCCCGCTGCTTTGTTCCATGGTGGCCGAGGGTGTGGGGGGTGCCATCTTCTGCATCAAGGCCATGCCCCTGGCGGCCGGGTTGGGATGGACTGCCGTACTTGAGGTTACGGACGAAGGCTTCTTTGCGGTGTGGGGCATGCACCTCGGGGCCTACGCTGGCGCTGCGCTGGGGGTCTTGATGGCGGC
>Ga0272442_10010725_pt1 | contig 11256 bp, 10 predicted proteins | sample SSMForm2O_FD_200262 | JGI IMG/M metagenome (GOLD analysis project Ga0272442, IMG submission 200262) | Marine sediment archaeal communities from Little Sippewissett salt marsh, Falmouth, MA, United States - SSM-Form-2O | ecosystem: Environmental > Aquatic > Marine > Wetlands > Sediment ...
TGTTACATTGACATCCCCGCTCTTGTTTTCCAAAAGCCCTGATGGGAATCCCCAGCATATGGAGGCGGTCTGGCACATGAATCTTGTGAGCGGGGGCAATGTCGATGTATACATGAAGCTATACACAAACATGGATGAATATCCTAGTGATTTTGGAGAGGTAATAGACAGGATTGAGATCAAGGCAGTGGTTTAAAAACAAATTATTTATTGCTTGATTAAAAACAATGGTCACGGTTCAGCAACCACATTTTTCTTTTTGTGATCATATCTTTCTTATGAAAAATATAATTGGCATTGCCACGGTCGGCAATGTGGACCTTGAGCAGATAAATGAGTCGATCAAGGAATACAATGAGGGGGTGAACGACCTATTCCCGACATACCATATGAGGCATGTTCTTCCCAGGCCCCTGGGCATCCCTGGAGCGTCATACGACAGCTGCACAGGGAAATATTCCACATACCCATTCTTTGATTTTGGACATCAGCTGTTCAGGAAGGTTGCGGAGAAGAAACACGGTGGAGTAAGTATGGAAAAGTGCATCTTGGTAACGAACGTGCCCTTGTACTGCAACTATTCAAACACAGGGGTATTCGGGGAGGCCGAGGTTTCTGGCAGGGTTGCCGTGTTCAGCACCCATGGCATTGTGACAAGCGACAAGAGCCTTTTCAATTCAAGGATGATGAAGGAGTTCCATTTCCTCATTGGGGCCTTGTCTGGCCTTACCATCTGCGGTTCTACGTCTTGTGTGATGCATTCATGCCATGATCTGGAAGGCCTGGACTACAAGGGACTGGACTTATGTGAGAAATGCGTTGAAAAATTAAATAGTTCAGACCGAGCTGCGGGGTATTACAGATGGAAAGAGAAGAAAAATATGTCCAAAAGATAAAAAACGATGTGGATGAGCGACTCTACGAGCTTTTGACGCTCCACCTGAGGGACATTGACAAGAAGATCAGGATCCATTCTGAAGAAAATATTGAGTTGAAGAGGGAGTTCATATCGGTCCTGGAGCGCGCCATACACAATCTACGGGAACACGTGACGAGCTTCAACAGGTTGAGCTATTATCGCTATATCATCATCTTATGCAATACCATCCTGAGATTTGACACAAAGCGGCAGGACCTCAAGGACATGAAAAAGGAGCTTGTCGAGGACTTCACCCATTCAGACTCTGACGAGCATGGTTTCATACCCCTGAACTACCAGATGAACGAGGTAAGGATAACGTATGACGTTGACTACCTGACATACCTTGTCCAAAAGTATATCGACAAGGGATACTGGGCCCAAGCCCTCTACTGCCTCAAGGCAGTTGATATGCTGGAGCCGGACCTTGAAGGGATTGATGGATGGTACAGGAGGATAAACAAGAATCTAAAGGGCCTTACCCCCAAACAGACGGATTACGAAACCCCGATTGGGAAGAGGCTTGTGATAGACTCCAACATCGCCATATCCATGATAAGCGATGACATAGGCAGGTACAGATTCAAGGAGCGCCAGGACATAAATAGGGACATCATATCCTCAAACACACTTTTCATCACGCCATCTGTCAGGGACGAGGTCCAAAAGCACATAGAGTTCATGAATGTTAAGATAAGCAAGTTCTGCAGGAACAATCCATCATTCGACAAGGATGGGATATGCTCTGAGCTTCATTCTAGATTTGAGGACCTGGAAAAGATGTATTTTGTCGATGTTGACATGAATGAAGAAGGGATTGTGCCAGTAAAGGCGTTCTACAGCCAGTATGTGCCCACTTTGGCAGGCATCATGGATGAGAAGATTGGCCGTCTGTATGTCTCCCATAAGCTGAGAAAGCTGGCGCAAAGGGAGGACCTCCTGCCTGAACGTGGGGATATGGGGCTGCTCTCAGAAGTGATAACTCTGAGGGACAATGGTTCAAGCATCGATGGACTGATGTCACTGGACAAGGACTTCACGATGTTCTCTGGCGACATCAAAGAGAGATTTGGGATCGATGTTTTTGTGCCCTATTAAAAACGTGTTTTTTAAAGGTGAATGGCATGGGCGAGAGCTACAAAGCAAGATGCAAGAAATGCAAAAGAACATTTCAGGTAAACATCGGCGGCGGATTCTTTTTTCATTTGCTGCACTGCGACAAGTGCGGAAGGGAAAGGTCCATTTCCCTAACTGATGTGGATGCAAGTATTAAGAAAGAGCATAATGATATCCCAATTCATGATGATAAATATGATAAACTGATTGAGGAATACGTTGGCACCTGCAAGTGTGGGGGCAAGTTCAGTTTTGAAGCGCCCCCAAGATGCCCAAGGTGCAGGTCGGATAGGTATGAGAGGATCGGCGGTACCATCACTTTATATGATTAGTAAATAATAATGGCATAACGCCATTAATTTAGATAATATATACTATCATATCGGATTTGCCTGAACCTGTATCTCATAGCTTGCAGGCGTAAATTCGTATAAAAATGGCATTACTTCGAAAGTAGACGTTTCATCTGGTTCGAGCTCATCCTTTTCAGTAAATGAGTATTCGGTCGCTATTACTTTTCCATCGATGTCGTAGTATGTACACATCAATTTTACAAAATTTACTGTCGAATCCCCGTTGTTTTGCACTTCCCCATTGATAACATAATAACCATCTTGATCTAGCATCCCCTGATGATCAATTATTTCAATCCCCTTGTAAACGGGATTTATCGCTGCTTCGTACGATACTTCCAAATCTACTTTGTCAGGGGTAAAACTGTCTGGCCAAGTTGTCAAGATAAATGGTGATTTCTGCCCCGGCTCCACGGTTGTGTTTTCTGTGAATGTAAAATAGTTCCCTATGAATTGATCTTGGTCGTCATAGTATGATGCTGTGATCTTTACACGGCCTAAATCATAGTCTAAGTAATTCATTACCTCCCCATACAATATGTATTGCCCAAAGACGTCATTCCTTCCGTTATAGCTAATTACCTCAACATCTTGTGATGGTGCTGCTGTGGTGGGCGCCAATGTTGTTGGCGATTGGGTAGTAGGTGCTGCCGTTGTCGGCGCTGCGGTGGTAGTTTCTGTTGAGCCATCATCGGATATGCAACCTGCGACGGATATCACAACAATAGACAAAAGAAGCGCTAAAAATACGTTATGTGTTTTCATTAATATAATATAAAAATGTTAAATATAAATATATCTGAATTTTATACTGTCTATTCAGATTGATAGATTTTCCCGATTTATTTAAAAATAAGAGGTGTAAAAATAAAAAAATGGAAGAATAGACGCCAAATTCTTCCGTTAGGTATGTATGCGTTTATCACCTCACCTTGGCGGTATACGGACATTGTCAATTACTGCACCCGAGTTAGTCGCTATGCTTGTCAACGTTATCGAGTCTGTGTATGTCCCTGCTGCGATCGTATATGTCTCGCCCACAATCAACAAGGGTGAGCTAAACGCAACAGAGGAAAAGCCCTTTTGCGCGACATATGAGGCGAGCACGGTCCCTTCAGCATCGCTAATTGAGACTTCCGTTCCGGCGCTGATCTCAGTGACGGCATCGAAGCGGTAGAGGAACGAGGCCTGCTCAGAGCTTTCTTGGAACCCTTCGGTCATGGCGTACATCCCCACAGCGATGACGGTCCCGCCGTTGACGACACAGTCGCTTCCATTTTCTGCGCCGTAGTCAAGAGCCTCTTCACCCGGGCATATGTTCATTATGGATCTATCAGGTCCGCTCACATAGATCTCTCCGCCGTCGATTATCAAGTCCCCATTCGAGTCAAAGCCGTCATAATCTCCTTGGACAAAAATGATGCCGTCAGTTACATGGATGTAGTTCTCGCCATCACCGGCCGCATTTATCCCATCGTCGTCAGCAATGATCGAGATGGTGCCGCCATTGATGTCAACGGAAGACCCCTCAAGCCCCTCGTAACAGACCGGTATGTCCATCTCTTCACAATCAACCGTCAGATTCAGGTCTGCGTGGACCGCGTCATCGCCGGAACTGAGGTAAAAAACGCCCCCGCTTATCATGATGTTCCCATCACAGTGGATCGCATCATCGGCACAGTCAAGGACAATGCTGCCGCCTGAAATATTGATCATGTTCACTGCCTTCAACCCCTTGGAGCTCTCGGAAGTCTCATCGTCTATCGCATCCTCCCATGCCGGCACCTGTGTAGGGTCAATGTCTTCAGGACTCATCGCGCCTGGCATCCGGGGATTTTGCGGGAACTGTGTAGGGTCAATGTCTTCGGTGTCCCATCCCATATTTCCTGGCATGGCATCCGCAGCATGAGCTACTCCGTTTGAGTATCCTCCACCTGCAGTTATATCTAACATGCTGTCAATAATGGTCAGTTCCGTTTCAGCCTGTATGCCGTCCTCTCCGCACTCAATATGGATCTCCGAGTCCTCGATGCTGACATACCCTTTCTCCGCATCTTCATCATTGGTGGACTGCATGCCGTCCGCTCCAGCATCGATCGTTATCACGGAGCCGGTGATGACCAGGGAATCCTTGCCCTTTATGCCGTCGTTCGTGGCGTTCACCGTTATGTCTGTGGCATCGATTATCTCGAGGTCGTCCTTGCCCTGTATCCCATTGTTGTAGTTTGCGTTCACCGTCAGGGAGCCGCTTCCGGTGATCAACAGGTCGTCCTTGCTGAATATGGCCGCGTTAGGCTCGTCTGAATCGGGATCATCAAGCACATATGAGCTTCCGTCCGTCACATAATTATCAGTCCCTTCTGCCAAGGATATCACTGTGTCCTCGGCATTGGCGACATATATGGGGGCACTTGTGAGGCATGTTATGTCGACCCCGTCAAATATGAGGGCCACCATGTCAGCATCATCAGTGTCCACTATTATCTGCCCGTCGTTTAGCGTGCCGCTTATGCTGTAAGTTCCAGCTGACATTATGGTGACCTTGCTGCCATCCACATTGGCACCGTCGCCTGTCAAGGATATCGAGTCCCCATTAAGGGCAATATAGGATAAGTCCGATGTGTCCAATATTATCTCATTGCCATTGTTTTCCTCATCTTCAGGCTCGCCCGTATATTCCGTATCCTGTGTTTCTGTTCCTGAGCTTCCCTCAAGTTCAGCATTGCCCTCTGGCACTGCCTCTGACCCCCAACTTCCCTGTGCGTAGATGCCCACAAAGATTATGAGGAGGGTGGCCAAAAGCATTGGTACTATTTTTTTCATTCTATCACTCCTTGTTTTTGATCATGATACGTAATCACCATTGTAGCTCACGAGGGCCACATCCCTTACGCCGCTAATTTTCATCATGGAGTCAACGTCATACGTCTCCTCCTTTTTCATCCGGACCTCGACCATCAGCTCGACATTGTCCTTGGTCACGGTCCTGGAACGAAGCTTGTGGCTTGGCAGGGCTTTCCTGACATTCTCCTCTGCATCGCCCTCATAGTGGGTTACCAGAAGGTAGGGTTCGGCCCCGCGGAAGTCCCACTGGCACATGATGTAGACGATTGTGCCAATGATGGGCGTTGCAACTATCGCCACCATGTACAGGCCCGCACCGCAGGTGATGCCGATGGCTATCGCCCAGAATGTGAATATGATGTCCATGGGGTCCTTTATCGCCGCACGGAATCGGACGATGCTGAGTGCGCCCACCATCCCCAGCGAGAGGGCTATGTTTGTGCTTATCGGTATTATTATCATGGCCGTCACCAGGGCGGTCAGCACCAGCCCCACATTGAAGTTCCTGGTGTAGAGCACGCCCCTGAAGGTCTCGCGGTATATGTAGAATATGAACAGCGATATGATGAACGTTACAAGCAGCGATGCCACCACGCGCTGCACGGTGAGGTCCTGGCTCGTTGCGGACGCGCTGAGCAGTGCATCCATCAGACTGTTCAGATCCATTTGCTCATCCCCTGTTCATCCGGGCTCTGGCATCTTTTGCAGGAGCTCCAGAATTTACCTGAATTTTTAATATTTTTCATATTATCATGTCTCGATAGATTGATGATCGGAAACTTCATTTCACTGGTCCTCCCAGTCGTTGAACTTGTTGAACTGCTTGCAGATCACGAACTTGCCGATGGCGGACCTTGGTTGTATGGTCCCTGGAAGCAATCCCCTCACTATCTCCGGCAGCACGTTGTCGTACTTTATCTCCAGTATTATGGGATGGTCGTCTATTCCCACAGTGGGCACTTCGCTTGAGAAGAGGTCTACGGAGTTCATCCCTGTGTGAAGCCCGATATCGAATGTGATGCGGACATTGCCCACTGGGTGTATGTATGCCTCGCGGTAGTAGTCGACGATGACGTTCGGCCTCAGGAGATTGCGCTGGCATTCCAGGTAAAAGGCCCTTAAAAGGCATTCTTTTGAATCTTTCAGGAATCCCACGTCCCCTGCGAGTACCCGCTCTGTCTCCTGCCTTGTGAGATTCACGGATTCCTTGCTGATGTACTGGTCAAACTTGTTCTTGCACTCCAGCTTGATCACATCGTCTTCAAGGTCGTATATCCTGATCCTGTACTTCTTTCTCCGTGAGATGCCCGCCTGCTTCTCGAACAGCGCCGTGTTCTTGAAGTCGTCGAAGTAGAGGCTCCTGATGTGATATTGGCCGTCGGGTCCCGCGTGCGGGTCACGCCTCAGCACCGCTCTCAGCTTGCCTCTAAGGAGGTGATACTGCATGGAATTGAGATTGTACTTGAGCTCGTGCCTCAGCCTGTGGCCGTCCCTCTCTATCATTTGCGCGGCCTCCTGTGTTCAATGAACGCGATTACAGCAATCATCATCGCTGCCGATGCGACAATTGCCACAGGCACGGTCCATGGGCTGCCGTCCTCTCCGTTCGCGTCGTTTCCTGACCCTGGTGTCGGGGATGACATGTATGCCCATTCGTCTCCTCCGTCCGGGTCGCGCCCGAACGATGTGTCCCTTATCTGCTTGTGGAACGTTACCGAATCTATCAGTGTGCTGCCATCAAGGTCAAAGAGAGCTATGGTGTCCCCGTTGGCATTGAGCCTGAACGGGGCGTGCAGTCCATCATCACCGGGGCTTCCTTCGGCCCAGATTATCAGGTATTCCCCCGCTCCTATCTCTGTATCCATTGGAAATCTCCACATGATGGGCCTGGTGAGGTCGTCCGTGAGGCACATGCCCGAGAGATCTATTGTTTCACTGCCGGCGTTGTAGAGCTCTATCCAGTCCGGATAGTCGCCGCCCGGCCCCTCAATGGTGATGTCGTTGTCTGCCATCACCTCGTTGATGTAAAGTTCGTATGCGCTGTCCTGGTCGTCATCGCTGTATGGCTGATATAGCATCCATTCTAATGATCCTGAAGGGCCATTTTCATTGGAAATCATATCTTGGACTTCAATTGGATCGGTATATTGGGAGCTAACCGTCCCAACTGCTGATACCGCTATTATTGCCAGAGCAAGAACGCTGATTCGAAGAGCTTTAATTTTCATGACACCTCTCTTTTTGAGAGATGATTATTGGTGGTTGTTCAAGCCTTTTTACCCAAATCTTTACCAATTTATTCACAAATGATAATTCATAATATGACAAAAATAGATTGAAGAGTTGATATTATAGAAATTTTATATTCCTCATATAGTTTATTTTTCAAGGCATTTCATTCGGAATATTATTATTCATGAATATCCTATAGTCCTTGGTGGAAAGACAATGGCCAAAAAATCATACATAACACGGTTTGTAGAGCTTGTGGAACTTGTTGAAATAGAGTATCCGGACGAGTTCGAACCTGAGCTTATTGAAGAATATAACGAGACAATTGCCGAGGGAATAGATGTTGACGATCTCCCGGAAGAAGTTACGCTAAACATCGTTTCCAGTTACGAGTTGGGCGGGGAAAGGCTTGACGAGTGGGAAAAGGAAAGCGAGTACATGCCAATAGCTGAGGACCTGATAGCCTCCATCAAGGATTACAAGTTCAATTTAGAGCAGTTTTTATGGCATATGGAGTTCCTCTCCCCGGAGGATTACTTCAAGTTCATCATATATCTGGCCTTCAACGGGTATTCCGGGGACGATGAGGAGATGTTCGAGGAGTTCCACAAGAAGCATTACTCATAATGCTATTTTTATTCTTTTTTTTAAAAATATCTAAATTTTAGTTTTATTTAAATATTATCAGCACCTATTAACATACACAATTAAGGAGATGGAAATCTTGAAAGAAGGAAAGTCAAACGAGCTCTTTAATGAGTTCATCAAGTTTGGAGACAATTTGACACGCATGTCAAAGGATTGGCCATCTGGTTGCGTATATGACAAAGGAACCGAGTTTCGTATAAACGATGAGGGAAAGATCCAGTTCAGGGTATGTAGAAGGGTCTATCACTGCGATGACAACTCGTTCAACCATGGATGGGAATGCGGGGACTGGAAGAACTATTGATTGGCCCCCCAACTATACAATCTAATGATAAAGGTCTGAAGATCTTAAATTAAAAAGTAAAAAGATAATATTCAATTTAAATCAATAATTATGACTAAATATTATCTTTTATTTATTGTAGTGTTCAAACATAAACAGGTGCTGCGCCAAGTTGTTTCATGTTTATCAAATATTCCAAAGCCTTCTTTGTCCCTTCCCTATCGGATCCAGCCACTAGTATCAATGTCAGACCATCATTCTCTATCTTTTCTATTACGCCGTTGCCGTACCCGGGGACATAGTTTGATACCTCTGAACTGAAAAGGTGGAGCAATCTCTCTACCAATGGGTTGGAATTAGGTCCGCCCAATAAAATGAAGATGTTTTCTCCCTGCAAGTTGTTTTCAGTGTCCCTGTATTCCTTGACCATTTCAATATCATAAGCGCCATTCCCACAGATAACTGGAATCCCGCCATCAAGATACGATATGCAGATCCCTTCTTTTGTAAGCGTTTCAGGGAACTCCCTCATGGATAAAGGCAGGTCATACCCAAAATTATCCTGGCCGCTCCTTATGCTGTATGTAATGATTTCATTTGAAGGTGGGCATATGACACACTCTGCAAAACAATCACCAGAATGTTCCACAGGATATATGTTTGCATTTATCTGCGGGTCGTTGTTCCCATTCACGCCCATATGGAAAACATCGAAACCATCAAGGAGGATGCCATCTTCATTTGTGAAAGTCACCTGCATACGTGCCATCCCATCCTCAACTAGCCCCCTATCGCTGATGAAGATCCTCATATGCTGCTCAACATTGGAGTATAACGTATCTGGCAGGGAATACACCGGAAGCGCGCTAGTGTCCTTATCATTTTTTGATGGGTCGGCTTCGCCTTTTTCTTCGTATGAAGTATTGGAGCCAGGGTCATCGAAAGAAGATGTCATATCTGAAATGTTCACATCACCCCTGCATTCTCCCACAGTTCTTCTATTTTCCTTCAATCCTGAATAAGAGAACATACCCAACGTGAAATCGTTTTCTATTGAATGGAATCGAAGTGTATCAAGCGGTATTTTGCACTCAAAGGCATCACTTCCCAGAAAGAAATAGTCGCCTGCGCCCAATTTGCCCATCTCCGAGCAAAAGAAAGAGTAAGATTGTCCGATATCAAAATAATACCTGTCTTCATCGGTCCCCCAATCGCCATCACCATCGAAATCCAAACTAATGAATGAATTGGGAAGGTCGTACAATGGGGATTCGGTCTCTCCAAACATATAGAGGTATTCTCCGTCGGATGTCATCTTGACTTTTGAAAAATACCTCCCATCATTTAGCCATGTGTATCCAATGTCATCCCATTCGTCATCCATGCCGTCAAGCACAATAACGTCAAGATCGTCCCTGTAGTCGTTGGCCATCCCGTTTCGCAGTCCTTCTATGCCATCCAGGACCTCTTCAAGAATATCTTTGGCTGCCTCAAACTCATCAACATTAAATTTTTCCTCAAAGTCCACGTTCAGCAGCGTGTTCAATTCCCTTAGTGCCCCATATGAGCTGCTTTCTCTCTCGGCCAAGGCCATCATGTCGTTTATTGCCTCCTGGCAGTACAGCTGCCTTTGGACCATTATCGTGTGGCTGCCATCCAACCAGTAGTTGAGGGACTCTATTGTAGGCGGGCGCGGAGTGTTTTTTGTGTAGTATTCGAAGAAGTCTTTTGACCGGCCGTCGGTGTACTTGTTGAGTATGGAGACGAACTGGTCCTCATCCAGCTCTTCATACGTGGAGATCTCATCGATGAAGCCATCCATTTTTTCTCCTTGGTAAAAAGAGAAAGATGCGTCAAGATAGCTTGACATGCGAAAGAAAGTGTGTTCGGGATTACCATACATTGACTCTAACTCGAGATATACATAGTATAGTATGTCAGGCGCGCCTGAGTTCCTTCTATGAAAGTCAAGATTCTCCTCAAATTCCGCTAAGTACTTTTCTGCATATTTCCGTACGGGTATGTCATAGTTCTTGCCTATGACATGCTCATCTATGAACTCATCATAGTCAATGCCTGTGGCGCCCCTTATGGCATTCTTGAACTCTCCCCAGGTCATGCCTCTCCTTAGGTCGAGACAAGAGTAGTTTTCCAGCATATATGCCAAAACGTCATTTAGATCGAACCTGCCGTCGCTCTTTTCCTTGATGTCCTCGTCAAGGTAAATGAGCAGCAATACATCATAGTCGTACGCCAGTATCTGGTGCTGCAGCTCGTCCACGGAGAACAAGCGGTCCATCAATCCCCTGTCATGGATGAGATAATATCCGTATAGCTTTCCAAGGTACCTGTCCTCGCCAGTGTCGCTGTGGGCAAGCAGGCATCCGTAATAGTTCGATATGCCAAGGTCAAGCCTCCCATCAGGGCATGCTGTGGTGAACGGGAAGTAGAAAAGTGTGATATGGTGGGCGGTGTGGTCAGACCTGTAAGGCGCGTCATAGTGCCACATGCCGTAGTTTGGCCATACCGTGTGGGAGTTTATGTTGACTTGGTATGGGATATCATCGTTCCAAAGTGTTGCCACCTTCTTGGTGAAGTAGGCCACCTGCTCCATGAGCATGTTCGAATCATTTTCATAGTCAAGGTCCCAGTAATGGAACTGCGCGTAGGTCTGCTCATACCCGTTATTGTTTTCCCCGTATTCCTCTACAGGTTCGAAGATTGAAAAGGTCATAGGCACGCCATAGAACTCGCTCTCGCAGTACATCCTCTTCTTGCCCGCAAAGAAACCTGAGGAGTACATCCTCCAAAGGTCGTCCTCCCGGTATGTGAGGCCTGTGACGTGGTCGTAGGTGCATATC